>Ga0209863_10000394_pt1 | contig 23206 bp, 22 predicted proteins | sample OrgsoiDNA2013046_FD_185796 | JGI IMG/M metagenome (GOLD analysis project Ga0209863, IMG submission 185796) | Permafrost soil microbial communities from the Arctic, to analyse light accelerated degradation of dissolved organic matter (DOM) -... | ecosystem: Environmental > Terrestrial > Soil >...
ACAGCATTTTACAACTCCGGTTTCACGTAATTTATCCAGCCCGAAATAATTAATGTCTGAGTCTTCTATCGTCTTTACATACTTCTCATCGTATTCCCTGTTACCAACACACCAGACATTTTGCTCGTTCACATAGGGACCCTGATTTAGAATATCTGATAATTTCGGATGACAATGTCCCGTGGCAATCGCTAAATCCATTCCTGCCGCTCCCTTGGTTCCGGAAAGTTCCGGCCACATATAATCCGTATGCCCATCCAGGAAAAACAACCCATAATTTCCAAGTTGTTTTAAAGCCATCATACTGCCAATCAATATACTGCAGTCCCCTCCAATAACGACAGAAAAAGATTTTCCCTGTACAGATGTTTGTAATAATTCAGATTGATTTATTGCATATTCCGCTATCGCTTCTGCATTCCTTATCCCTGATTCTTTGTCGATGTGCATACTATATGGAGGTGGAGATAAGGTCAAAACCTGGTCGGGTTTCAGGATATCATAAAATTGAAACTTCCTTAACCATCCGGGCAATCTTTTTACCCCGGGCTCATAACCAGGTTTGGGTTCTATCAATCCAAGGTTTGATGGAAATTCGAGGATGATTAATTTAGCCATTCGATTAAAAACAAAATGTGCCACCATTATAATATATAATGCTGACACATTTTACGATTTTAAATTTACATCGCAGGCATCGGAGCAATCTCCCTGACTTCTATATTCCCATCATTTGCAATATGCGGGCAAGCCTTAGCCAGCTCAGCAGCTTTTTGCTGGTTCTCGGCCTTAATGATCAGGTAGCCGCCCACAATACCTTCCTTCCCGGCATTTACCGGCTCAGTCCTTAACCCTTCAGGTGTTACCACCATACCCCCGGATACCAATGGCAATCCCCCGACGAATTGTCCTTTTTCACCGAGACTGCTCATATAAGCGCCCCAGGCTTGCATTTCAGCTTTGTTTTCAGCTTCGGTTTTGCCGGCTGCGGGCTTTCCACCTCTCAGCAATAATAAATACTCTTTCATGATTTTCTTTTTTAGATGAATAGATAGCAGATGACGAATGAAGGTTTACAATGAGGACACTACATCATTACTACTTCATTTGAATATTTTTTCAGATCGCCGGTGGCGTGCTTCGGTTAATAAACTAGTTTTAAGTAAACGAACGCTTCCGCCTAATGGTGATCATCGAGTCTTATCCCGCCGCAGTTTTCCTTTGTCTTATAACTATGATCTGCTGGGGCTCATGGGCTAATACCATGAAGCTTACAGGTAAGACCTGGTTTTTCCAGCTTTATTATTGGGATTATTCCTTTGGTGTTTTGATCTTTTCTCTGTTACTGGCTTTTACCTTAGGCAGCCATGGAACCGGCGGACGACCCTTTCTGGAAGATCTTTCACAGGCTGATTCCAAAAACCTCGGTTATGCGTTCCTGGCAGGTACTATTTTCAATTTATCAAATGTTTTGTTGGTTACCGTAATTGATATTGCTGGCATGGCCATAGCCTTTCCGATCGGCGTTGGACTGGCGCTGGTTTTAGGAGTCATTTCGGGATACATCACCAAACCACTAGGCAATCCCTGGATACTTTTTACAGGTCTTGCCTGCATCGTACTCGCCATCATCCTTGACGGGCTCGCTTATAGCAAGATCCCATCAGAAGGAAAAAAATCTATTACAAAGGGCATCGTATTATCCATACTTACCGGAATCTTTATGGGGTTTTTCTACCCACTGCTGGTAAATTCCATATCACCTACCCTGATTACGCCCGAAAGCGGTAAACTCACCCCCTATACAGCTATTGTATTCTTTTCTATCGGCTTGCTGGCTTCCTCCTTTTTGTGGAACTATTACCTGATGCGTAAACCGCTAACCGGGCCGGTTATTTCCGGAAAAGATTATTTTACTAACGGGACGCGAAAAGACCACCTGGTTGGAATTCTCGGCGGACTCATATGGTGCCTTGGATTTTCGCTGATGACTTTAGCAGCCGACAAAGCAGGTACAGCTATTTCATATGGGCTGGGTCAGGGGGCTACGATGATAGCAGTTCTCTGGGGTGTACTGGTTTGGAAGGAATTTAAACTTGCACCGCCATCCATCAATAAATGGCTGGTCCTGATGTTTATTCTTTACCTGTCTGGACTTTCCCTGATTATTATTGCTAAACAGTATTGACGATACTTCTTCCAATCAAATCAAGATAAAAAAATAACCATGAAAAAAATAATGAATGAACCTGTGCATTTTGTGAATGAGATGTTACAGGGAATATTAATTGCGCACTCTGATCAACTGACTTCAGCGGCCGGAGATTTGCGCTGTATTATAAAGGCCGGTGTCGGGAAGAAAAATAAAGTTGGGTTAGCCACAGGTGGCGGATCAGGCCACCTGCCTCTTTTCCTCGGTTATGTGGGAGATGGTTTGTTGGATGGTTGCGCAGTAGGTGGCGTTTTCCAATCACCCAGTTCAGACCAAATGCTGGAAGTCACCAAAGCCATCAATCAGGGTGCAGGCGTGCTGTATATCTATGGAAATTATGGCGGAGATATTATGAATTTTGATATGGCCGCGGAAATGGCAGACGCGGAAGGAATAAAAGTTGAACAGGTGATTGCCGGTGAAGATGTGGCTTCAGCTCCCAAAGGCGAAGAAGGAAAGCGCAGAGGTGTTGCAGGAATTTTTTATGCATTTAAAATAGCCGGGGCGCTGGCCGAAGAACTTGCTCCCTTATCAGAAGTAAAAAGAATCGCCGATAAAGCCTGTGCCCATGTTCGCACTATGGGCGTTGCGCTGACGCCCTGCATTGTTCCGGAAGCAGGTAAGGCCTCTTTTACGCTGGGTGAAAACGAAATGGAAATCGGGATGGGCATTCACGGTGAACCGGGTATTCGAAGAGGCGCTTTACAAAAAGCAGATGAGATTGTTCTGCAGATGACAGATAAAATCATCAGTGATCTTCCATACGAAAAAGGGGATGAAGTTTCTATTTTGTTGAATGGACTCGGAGCAACTCCTAAAGAAGAGCTTTATATCATGGCCAGGAAACTCCATGAAATATTAAACGCAAAGGGCATCCGCGTATTCAATACCTATGTGGGGGAATACGCCACGAGTATGGAAATGGCCGGCGCATCCATCTCTTTACTAAAACTGGACTCAGAGATGAAAAGGCTTCTTTCCAAACCAGCCAACTCCCCATTTTTCACTCAGTTTCAACTTTAAAATAATCCGATGACGGAATTGAGGATAGATGATTTTAAATCGATTATCCACCAGGTAAAAATCCTTATCGATCTTCACCGGGAATTCCTCGGGGAATTGGACAGTATAATGGGCGATGGGGATCTTGGATTTACGATGACCAAAGCATTTGCAGCCGCAGAGGAAGAGGCCGGAAAATCAGAAGAAAAGATTCCTGGCAAATTACTTTTGCGCCTCGGAATGGTTATTGCCAAAGCTTCTCCCTCCACCATGGGAACTCTGATAGCAACCGGGTTCATGAAAGGAGGTAAGGCTATCGAACAGTATGAACAGATAGGTCCTGAAGAATTGACGGTTTTCTTTGAGAATTTTGTCAAATTCATTATGGAAAGAGGAAAAACAGTTCCCGGTAACAAAACGATCGTGGACTCCTTATTGCCGGCAGCCCAGGCTTTACGCCTGGCAGTAAACGAACCCTTGGTCACAGGAATTACATCTGCAAGAGACGCAGCTTTGAAAGGTCTAACGGCTTCCACGATGATGAAAGCACAACATGGACGGGCAGCATACTACCAGGATAATTCCATCGGCAAACAGGACGGAGGAGCAACAGTCGGAACTTATATCATCGAAGGATTTTATCGACACATTGTTAAAGAGTAAAACAGAGATTATTCAGTTTTTTACTCTGTAAGTGATTTCAGGAAAATGATGCTTTGAGGGACTTGCAGATTCACATAGTTACTTTCATCTTCGATGAAATAATGTTTTATCCCGATTTTATTCGCTTCTTTTAGAATTGCCGGAATATCAATTTCACCAGTACCCAGTGGTACGTCGTTTTCCGGGCCCGTGAGACCGGTAAGATCCTTTTTCGTTCCTTTCCTCATATCTTTTAAATGCATGAGCTTCCAACGGTCACCATATTTTTTCATCAAACCCACCGGATCACCGCCTCCGAATTGTATCCAGAAAATATCCATTTCAAAAGAGACGTATTCCGGATTGGTATTCTTAAAAATATAATCGAGCAGCGTTCCATTTTCATACGGCTGGAATTCATAACCATGAGCATGATAACAAAATATAATACCGTGCTCTTTTAGAAATTGTCCTATCCGGTTAAAATCAGCAACGGCATTTGCCGCATCTTCAATGGTTAGCACCCCGTTCTTATGGGGTATCCATGCGCACATTACATAAGCAGACCCAAATATTTTCGCCAAATATGCTACAGAGTCGGGATACTTATTCATAAACTCATAACCAACACCCATCGAAGGAATGCTGATGCCTTTTGAATCGCACAATTTCCTGAATTCCTCAGGCGGCATTCGGCCGCCCCCTCCTTCCATTTCTTTAAATCCCATTAACTTTATCGTGTCCAGTGTGGCAGCTGCATTAATGGGAAAACTTTTTCGAAAAGTGTAAGCCTGTACTCCCAAAGGAGCTGTAAACAAAGGCTTACTATTTTGAGCAAGAACCCGGTCGTCAATTAACAGCACAAGTAAAATAAAGAAATACTTATTCATAAAACAATTTTTAATTCCTAACTAATTCAAATCTCTTTTCATTTGTTCAATTGCATAATTTGCGGCGTGGGCCGTCAGGGCCATAAATGTCAGCGTATGGCATGACTTCTTTGGTGGATTTTAAGACCTTGTTTCTTCTATTGACCGGATGATATTTAACAGACCTTTCTCCAATTTTTCTGTTTTATCCCAACCATAACCGAGACGCATATACCTACCATCTTCCTCAAACCAATGGCCAGGTCCCACATAAGTACCGTATTTATTTAAAAGAATTTCATAAAACTTGTTCGTATCAATCATTATATTTTTTTTGATGCGGGGAAAACAAACACATCCGCCCTGTGGCTCTACCCACTCCAAAATATCCTGCTTCAGTATAAAATTCTTCAATATTGCAAAATTTTCCTGTATCGCCACTTTGACGGGCGCGAATAATTTTTCTTTTTTATTTAAATATTGATAAGCAATTTCTTCATCTATGACTGAATTCGTAATCAGGATTTGTTCTTTTGCAGCAAGAAGCGTTTCCATTAACTGTTTATTCTGGCAAATAAGCCACCCTATTCTGATACCGGGAAGTCCATAGGACTTAGACATGGAACTGACACTGATTGCCCGATCCGATAATCCGGCAGCAAGGGGGAGTTTCGGTGCAAAGCTCAATTCTCTGTACGTCTCATCAAAAAGTAACCAGGTATTTTTTCTCTCAACGATTTCAATAACTTTTCTAAGTGTTGCCTCGTCAATTAAAACTCCGGTTGGGTTATGCGGGTAAGTCATACTTACCAGTTTCGTATCATTCGTAATTAACTGTTCTAATTCTTCGAGATCCAATCCGTATCCATTTTCAAACTGCATATTAATATAAGAAATCCGCGCACCGATGGCACGTGGTGTTTCAATATTTGTCACATAATTTGATTTAGCTACAACTACATGATCACCTTTGTTCAAAAGTGAAGTGGCAACAAGAAAAAGCGCCGCCGCTGCTCCAGGAGTTACTAAAACATCTGCGGGACTCAGTTGGATCTCAGAAGTTATCAGTTCTCTTAATTCAGGCTTACCCAGGTGATTCCCATAAAATAATAACAAATCATCTATGTTGATGACAAGATCTTTCAACCGCTGATCGGTAAAGGAACTTTCAGAAAGATTGCAGTCTATATTTTCATAACCGAATCCTTCAGGGGCCTCTATTTCAATGGGCATTCTTCTGTAATCCATTATTATCAGGGATTTAATTCAGTCATTTTTTGCTTTATATTTTCGAAGGATACCATCGGACCCTTGGTGGAGAACAAATTCAGGACCCAGCCTGGTAAGGATCCTCCCGGATTCATTTCCAATGTATAGTCAACATGGATCAATTTTTTAGTGATCGTAGCAATATTCCAAATACCCCTGGTTATTGGTACTTGTACCAGATCCTTAGGAATAGGTTCGTAGCCTGGAAGATTTACTGCGATTACCCGCATGGATTTGGCATCCGGATTCTTTTTTAATTCAAAGTTTGCATAAAAGAAGCGATTCGTAGCCGGCCAGGGAACTTCAATCTCGGTATAATATATTAATTTTCCCGGCCCCAGTTGTTTAACCAGTCTGGAAATTTTCGTAGCATAACTCCAGTCTTTATATTTGTTTACATCCAGCAGTATCTCTTCTAACTGATCTATATTTCCTGTAAGATCCAGTTCTACCCGGATATCATTGAACGGAGATGTTGAGGAGTGCCGGCTGCTTATTTTAATTCCGTCCTTCTCTTTTTGGAGGGTCCAGTCATTTTGCGCATGTGAAGTAACTGCAAAAGCCAGAGTCAGGAATAAACCTGGTAAATTTTTTGAAACCTTCATCTTTCTTTATTTCTCTTTGTCATCTGTTTTCCTTTTAAACAGACTGAAAAGTATAGCGCCCAATAAAGCAAAATAGACGGTGCTATTGACAGGTTTTGAACTGATCAGGCAAGTACCATTGGTACAGCCTATCAGGCGATAATAAATATAGCCTCCAAAAGCTCCAAGAATCGTTCCGATTAAAATGAGTTTATTATTGACCACCCAATTCTTCATAATGCGGCAAATTACTGATTAATTTTTCGGGCACGCAATTGTTTCAGAAACCTGTATAGCCCCTTCCAATAATCCAACTATTGCTTTCGGGGATAGCCTAAAAGCCGGTTCCTTAACTCAAGGTTTTGAATCAGCTTTTTTATCAGGAAATCGCCTTACATTCATCCAGGATATTTCATCTCATTATTTGATTGGATAAAAATTGGACCATGAAATACAAACTGGAGAAACCTGTTCAGGGTATTATAGGAATTGAAAAATATCAATGCAGTATTGAATGGCGTAACGGAAAGTTTATCGCAGATGAGCCGTCGACTGGCGGTGGCAAGGAAATGGGTCCTGATCCATTTTCTTTATTGTTATCATCCGTAGCTTCCTGTGTATTGGTCACTTTGCGCATGTATATTGACAGGAAACAATGGAATATTCCATCCCTCATCGTAAATGTGAATATGTACCAGGAGACAATAAAGGAAATAACAACTACCGTTATCGATAGGGATCTGATTTTAGAAGATTCAGTTCCCGATGATCAGAAAGTTCGATTGCAGGAAATAGCGAACCATTGTCCCATTTCTAAAATTCTCGAGGGCGAAATCAAAATTCGAACGTTCGTTTTCAAAACCGGCGAAACCAAGACCATTAAGTATGGTAATGATGAAATTATGGTTTTATGGAAACCTGAATTCTGCCAGCATTCCACACGCTGCTGGAAACAGTTACCCCAGGTATTCAAGCCGTCCATAAAAAAATGGATCGATCCGGATGGAGCTTCTGCCGAAAGGATCCGGGAACAGGTGGGCCATTGCCCTTCCGGGGCGCTCGAATTTATGTTCAATCCCCAAAACAAAATATAATAAATTTTTAGTAGCCTGTTACCACACTACTTTAGGGTAAATCTTTGGACTCAATCTCATTGAGAAAAAATAGTTTTCTAGTCATTCTTCATACTGACCACATGCCATTTGTTTTGAACGGCTGCCAGTTTCACGTCCGTTTAATGAGTTTTTCATTCATTTTTTATAGTAATTTGTTTCCATATGGGAAATGTTGGACTTATCATCTTTTTGTTGTTTGGCATTGCATTCCTGGGTGTGCTGTCCAATCGTTTCAAATTTCCCTTTCCCATTGCGCTCGTATTATCCGGTCTTGTGATCAGCCTGATTCCGGGTTTACCGACCATTGCCTTGGAACCAAATATTGTATTTATCGTTTTCCTGCCTCCATTATTATATGGAGCTGCCTGGAATACCAACTGGCATGAATTTAAAACATATCGGAGAGCCATATCCCTGGCTGCAGTGGGCCTTGTATTGCTTACCACAACAATTGTCGCGATCGTAGCTCATTATATTATTCCCGATGTCAGCTGGCCGCTATGTTTCCTGATTGGTGCGATCGTGTCGCCACCAGACGCCGTTGCAGCGACGTCAGTTACCCGTGGCCTGGGATTGGACCCTCGGCTCATTGCCATTATTGAAGGAGAAAGCCTGATAAACGATGCCAGTGGGTTGATCGCATACAAATATGCCCTTGCGGCAATCATGGCTGGAAATTTTGTATTCTGGCATGCAGGCGTCAATTTTATCTGGGTCGTGACGGCAGGTGTCGCGCTCGGTCTCGTCGTCGGATTTCTCATGTACCTGGTGCATAAAAACTATATCCGCGAACCTGTTATTGAGGTAACGCTTACCATCCTTACACCTTTTGCCTCTTATATGATCGCTGAGTATTTCCAAGTTTCCGGTGTGCTGGCAGTTGTAACCACGGGACTGTATCTATCCTTTCGTTCAGATGTAATATTTACAAATGAAAGCCGGATTATGGCTTATGCTGTTTGGGAATCAATTTTATTTATTTTAAACGGATTGATTTTTGTTTTGATTGGATTGCAATTACGCAGTGTAATGGAAGGTATCAAAGATTATTCCGGTTCAGAACTTGCTTTATATGGATTAACCATCAGTGCCGTTGTCATTATAGTTCGATTCTTATGGATTGTTCCGGGAAGCCTGATTCCGGCGATGTCAAGAAGAATAAATGCCAAACGCCGTTTTAATCAGCGCAACCTGCTGATTTTTGGCTGGTCGGGAATGCGGGGCGTAGTATCCATGGCTGCTGCCTTGTCCATTCCCCTGATATTGCCCGGCGGAGCTGCTTTTCCTCATCGCAACCTGATTATTTACATCACATTTTGCGTCATCCTCACAACACTCATCTTGCTGGGTTTCTCCCTTCCATGGATAATTAAAAAATTAAAAATAGAACCCTATTCCATTGCAGCGGAAGAATATGAAATAAGAACCAAAGTAGTAAACAATACCATTCAACACATCGAAGAAAATCTCTCTTTGGTAAACGGAGAATTGTTAAACAATATCAAAAGCAAATACGAGATTAAATTTAACCGCTTACAAAAAACCGATTTACCGGCAGACTATTTTGGCAGTGAAGGCTCTCATGTCGCCAATATTTTCAACGAGTATTCAAAATTGCAAATAGAACTGATTGAAGTTGAAAGAAAGTCATTAAAACAACTTCACCGAAACGGTGAAGCCAATGAAGAAATTATCCGGAAAATTGAAAGAGAGCTGGACCTCGAGGAAACCCGTCTTCAACTAGATCTGTATGAAGCCTGATGCCAATACTTAAGGCGCTATATTCTTGACCCGGTTTGGGATTTCCTGTTTGGAATTATCCCAGTGTTCTTTGGCTTGAATTTGTTCAACTGTTCCCCGGTCATAATCCCAAAACCTGGCTGCGGAAGAAGAACAGTGATAGCTGAATTCACTTAAAGACTGGTCGGTATTGTACAAAGCTGATCCGCAAATAGCACATCTTAATTTAATATCCATCTTACGGTTTTAGGTATAACATTTTCTACTTATCACTTGTTCATTCCGCCATATTCAGGCCTGCATCAAATAAACGAAGAATTATAAGAATTATGATGTTGAATTAAAAATATGGCAAGTGTGATAAATGAATGGTTAATGCCAGATAATTAATTCATTATAAAGATTATGATTATCTATTAAAGGAAAAGATTCCTGCATCCTTATTTTTCTTTCCCAGAATGAGATCGGAAATGATTTGGGCTGCGATTACACTAAATGTGATCCCATTTCCACCAAAACCCAGGGCATAGTAAGTATTTGGTGTTTTTTGATATTGACCGATAAAGGGAAACGAATCTTTTGTCTTACCGAATGTGCCACTCCAGGCGAATTCGGCTTTCAATTTTTTATCCGGAAAAAGTTTTTCGAAATCCTTACCGAGTAGTATTGCTTTCTTTTGATAAAGCTCTCTGGAAGTCTTGATACTGAACCGTTCATCTCTGCCTCCCATGAGTATGCGATTGTCACTGGTAAGTCGCATATAAAGATAAGGGTCGTCCGTATTCCAAATCATAATTCTGTCCTTCCATAGTGCATCCTTCTCCTGTTCATTTTCCGAAACAACTGCGTATGTGCAATACAGATCCACAATTTTTTTTGAAATAAAATTTATGATCTCAAAGCCCGACGCATTGACCAGTTTCTTTGAACGCACCAAAAATCCATCCTCAGTTACTAATTCGACATCATGTTCATTGTACTTGATATCAGTCACTTTGGTCCGGTCAAAAACCTGCAATCCATTTTTTATACTGTATTGGAGTAACGCATGTGTTAGTGCATAGGCATTAATGGTGGCTCCTTTTTCTGATAAAATAGCATATTCAGCAGACATCCCATAATTTCGATTAATCTCTTCTTTGGACAAAAGTGATACTTTAAATCCGGCAAGCTGCCGGGCTTTCAACTCCTTTTCCATAAAGGAAAGCTGCGAACGATGAGAAGTGTAAAATAGACTGTTGGTTAAATCATATTCTTTAAACCTGATCCGATCCATGATGCTTGTCAGGGTATCTATAGATTCACCACATAATTGATATGCTCTGATGGCGCTATACTCTCCCACCCGTTTGATCAGTTGGTGAAGCGGTTCATCTAATTCATATTGTAACAAAGAAGTGCTGGCACAGGTGCTGCCGAGTCCGATTGTCCTTCCGTCCACCAGAATACAATCCATTCCCGCTTCGGTCAGGTAATATGCAGTTAATGCTCCTGAAATTCCGCCGCCAATAATAACAACGGAAGAGGAAACATCTTCTAATAATTTCGGATACTGGAACGGAAGTCCATTCTTCATGAGCCAAAAAGGGTATCCTGCGATTAGATCCATATCCTCTTATTTTAAGAATGATGCCAACAGATTTTAGAGGTCAAACCTAAGTTCCAAAGCCCGAAAGTCCTTTTTGAAATCCCTTAGAAAAATTTTTGAGTATTTAAGTCTACAGGACTCTAAGATTTAAGCATCAAAAATTCAGCATTGGGTTTTTGGGGCGTGCCTTACAAAACGAAATGATTTGTTCCGGCCTGCAATGGATACACGTTATTCTTCCAAAACAGCCTACCAGTCGTTTGAACCGGCAGTTCAATCCGGATATCCCATTTACCTTTTTCGAATTTATATCCGGCAAATATTTTGCCCCGGGGATGTGGGATTTCGCCACTGATCTTTTTTAATGATCCCAGGTGGGGTTCAACTTTTATCGTCTTAAATCCAGGAGCATCACTATCTACGCCAAGAACGGTTCTGAAAAATTCAATATTCGGGCTGGCACCCCAGGCATGACAATCAGATCGGGCATTATTGATATCCGATATCTCCGCCCAGGTAGTCAGTCCCATATTCACATTTTGCCGCCATTGACCCAACCAGTTCAAATAGTCATTGCCAAAGCCTGCCTTTATCAAGGCACGATGCAGGTAAAATTTGAAGTATATAGATGCAGGAGCGAGTGTCGTATCTGAAAGCAGTTGTTTCGCTATTTTGGCTGCCTGCTGATCCTCAAACATACCGGTAAGTATTGCCAGTGTATTGGCATGCTGGGAATAAAAATCCATTTCAGGCCTGTCAGCAAAAAGATTTTTTTCTGAATTCCAATATTTATCGCGTATTGTTTCTTTCAGTTGATTCGCGTATTGATTATATAAAGAAACAAAGGAAGGTAGTCCATATTTGGATTCCATGTCTGCAGCCAATTGATAGGCCCACAATAGTTGTAGATCGAGCAAGGAAGAATTCCCATCCTTACCAATGGGTCCCACGCCGGAGTTCCATCCCTTCTGCTCCACCCAATCTGTAAACATCCAGAATGGAACTCCTTTCAACGAACCATCCGGCTGCTGGTATTTTCTGAAATATTGTAATATCTGCCTTTCCCCTGGCAGTTTATTTTTAATATAGTTACTATCACTGCCATACATCATATAGTCATTCAGCATGCCGATATACCAGAGGGAGAAAGTGGGTATATACTGTGCTGTAAAAGATGGATGACGGCTGAGCGTTATTCCTTCAGGCCTGCGCGAATTATCCATTTCATTCATGGCGTTTCGGAGCAGTCTTTCATCTCCACTATTATATAATGAAATCAACGCCTGTATTCTGGCATCTCCGATATATTGTAATTGCTCATAATAAGGACAATCCATATAAGTTTCCATAGCGCATAAACGGGCCGTACGCCAGCCGATTTCGAGTATTTTATCAAGTTCCGGATTATCAGATTCCAACTTCGCGTTAAAATGAAAAGGATAACCCGTAAAAGTTCCGAGCACATCTTCAAGAACCAGAGGATCTGTCAGGGTAGATATTTTTATTTGTACATATCGGTAGGTTCTGAACGTAAGTGGCGTAAAAGCCTGGTTCCTGTTCCCATTCGAAATAATGCTGTCTTTTCTTCCAATAAATATCTTCCCTCCTGTTTCATTCCGGTTTCCTTTGTAAGGATATTTAGTGAAAAAAGCTTCCGCATAACTCAGCGAAATACCAGCTCCTTTTCCTCCGCTGAAAATAATTTCGGGATATGCATTCGTTAAAAAACCCTGGTCAAGAATAATAGTGGCTTCGGTATGTGCAGAAATGGTAATGGCCGATCTGGCAGCAGGAAATGCGTCAGGAATATGAATTCCTTCCGCTCTGTTCATTTTTGCAAATCGTTGATTGGTCAATTCCATAGGAGGAAGGATATCCGGAATCAGAAGCCAACCGCTCACCGTTCCATACCCGCCGATCAGATTTCTCGGAATTCCAGGCATAATTTCCTGAGCATTTTTCCAGGAGACATCAGAAAAATCCGCTTTTTCCCAGGTAGCTAAATGATCATTCATATCAAGCCGTTCGCCTGGGCCTGCAACATAATAGGTTTCCGTCTTGAATGGCAAGGGATGATAAGCATTATGCCGGACACATTTCCAGCTGCTGTCTGTAATAACCATTTGCCCGGCACGATCATTTCCCTGCAAAATAAAGCCTGTTCGAAGAGATATTTGTCCTTCGGGCCTCCATTCGCCTTCGTTCCAAACCTGGGCTGCAATGATATTCTCTCCTTCATGAAGAAAAGGAGCAATATCCAGGGTCGCGAAATTCCAGTGGTCCAAATCACCCCTGGCAGGACCGAGTGACGCTAATTTTTCATTTACATATAATTTGTACCGGTTGTCTGCAGAAACATTTATAATGAAAGAATCCGGTTTCTTGCTCAAATCAATTGTTTTCCTGAATAAATAAACTCCATAGTCCGTTTTAGGTTCACCCGGAACCGTTATCCAGAATGCCTTCCATTGATTATACAAAAGTGCGGAATCCGGGGATTGACCAAATCCTCTACCTGTCACAATAAAACTAAAAATCAAAATCAAAAAACTTAAAGTTGAATTGTTCGTTATGAAGTTTGATCGTTTCATGTAACAGTTTTAGTCGAGTAATATTTATTACGATAAGGTAAGATATTTTATTCAGGCTGTCTTCCGGTAATTCCAGATGGCCCACCCATTCAGGGCGATTGCAAATACCAGGATGTATGCAAGTTCTGATTTCACATCTGAAAACCCACTACCCTTTAGCATGATCATGCGTACAATTTTAATAAAATGAGTGACCGGTGTCGCGTTAGAAACAACCTTTGCCCAGGGTGGCATGCTATCGACCGAAGTAAATAAGCCACTCATAAGAATAAAGATCAGAATGAAGAAGAAAGCAATAAACATGGCCTGCACCTGACTATCACTATATGTTGAAATCAGCAAACCGAAACCCAACAACGCAATTAAATATATACCCGCGATAGAATAAAGCAGTGCAATACTTCCTACCGAAATAATTCCATAAACGATCCAGCAAACTATTAGACCAACTGTAAAAACAATCATGCCGATGATCCAAAAAGGAATGAGCTTGCCTAAAATAAACTCCCATTTTTTGATTGGCGTAACATTGATTTGTTCAATCGTTCCCGCTTCCTTTTCGCGTACAATGTTCAGGGCAGACATAAACCCACCAATAAGTGTCAGCAATAATACCAGCACGCCGGGAACTATATAGAATTTATACTCTGCTAGTGTATTAAACCAGTTGCTATAAGTGATGTCCACGAAACCCTCAGGTCCAGGTTGAGTCGGAACGGTGATTTGATTGACTTCAAGACCGGCATTAAAATCTGCAATGACAGAATTCAGATAGGCGCCACCGATTGAGGCCTTTGATCCATTGATTGCATCTACCGAAACACCAATTTTTTGTGAACCTTCCCGTATAAGATTACGCTCAAAACCATTTGGCAGTTCCATCACCAGGTCAGCTGATCCATTTTCAATATGTCTCAAAGCCTTCTGATAAGAAATATCATTACTGACAATCCTGAAATATCCGGAAGATCCGATTTTGGAAATTAATTTTTGGGAGTAGCTGCTATGATCATTGTCAACAATGGAAATATTAATATTTTTTATATCAAAATTCATTGCCTGCGGAATGATAATCAACTGAATAGTAGGAACCGCCAGCATCATTGCCAGGATGGTCTTATCCCTAAAAATCTGTCTGAATTCCTTTTGTAAAAGGAATCTTAATTTTTTCATTGCAGACGAATTTTAAAATTCTTTAATGCAATGGCCAGAAGAAAGCAGGTCATGCCGATCAATATGAGCGTTTCCTTCCAAACATATTTGAGCCCCAGTCCCTTTAGCATGACGTTTTTGATAATAATAAAATACCATTTTGATGGTACGATATTCGCAATCAACTGGAAAATCCAGGGCATGTTTTCTAATGGAAATAAAAATCCGGTAAATATGATTGTCGGAAGCATCATGCCCATCATAGAGATCAATAAAGCGGTTTGTTGTGCATTGGTCGTGTTTGAAATCAGCAGGCCAAATGAAAGACAGGTTAATATAAAAATTGCAGTTTCGAAAAAAAGCAGCAACAGGTTACCCTTCACTTCAATGTGAAGCATGAAAACCGATAACAACAAAATCAGGGAGAAATTGACAATCGACAATAGAAAATAGGGAACCGCCTTTGCTATAAGGACCATTACAGGTTTAAATGGTGAAACCAGTAATATTTCCATGGTTCCCAGTTCCTTTTCTTTTACTATGGAAACGGAAGTAAGCGCCGTACAAACAAGCATAAGAATAAGCGCCATAACACCCGGAATATAATTCAGGGAGCCGTTATCATCTTCATTGTATAACATCCTGGGCTCAGTAGTGATCTGATAAGGCGTGGCGGCTGCCGGAAATTCTTCCCGCTGATAAGAGGAAATAATCGAGGTGAGATAGTTTATTATTGTTTTGGCTGTATTCGGATCAGATCCATCAGCAATAATCTGTATCTGGCCCTTGCCATTGTGAAATAGATCGTTGCTAAATCCGGGAGGAAAGATTAAAACACATTTTATCTGACCTTTCTTAAAGGTATTTTCAATTTCCCGATTGCCAATCACCGCTTCATGTACAATAAAATAGGAAGACGCTTTTATTTTTTGGGTAACCTTAGTTGACTGAACATCTTGAGAATAATCTGAAATCAGGATATCCGTATTTTTTACTTCACTGGTCAGCGCGAATCCAAACAGAATGATTTGAACAACTGGCAAACCAAACATAATTAACAAAGTCCTCGGATCACGAAACACATGATAAAACTCCTTCCTGATGAATACGAATAATTGTTTCATTTCTTCAGTTTAATCAGCTTTCCTGACGGCTCCCCTCGCCAGTTGATAAAATACTTCGTCCATAGATTCGACGGAAAATCTCTTTTTTAAATTCCCGGGCGTGTCCAGCGCCTCCATTTTCCCATCCACCATCACAGAAATGCGATTGCAATATTCAGCTTCATCCATATAATGGGTTGTAACAAATATGGTGATGCCCGATGCAGATGCATCATAGATCATATCCCAGAACTGTCGACGGGTTACCGGGTCTACTCCACCCGTTGGCTCATCCAGAAACACGATTTTTGGCCGATGAAATATGGCAACAGAAAAAGCCAGTTTCTGTTTCCATCCGAGCGGCAGTCCGCCAACCATTTTTTTTGCCTCTTTTTGAAGTCCCAGATCATCTATCAATTTGTCCGATCTTTCCTTAATTTCCTTTCTACTTACATCATATACACCGCCAAAAAATTCTATATTTTCCAGTATACTCAGGTTTTCATAAAGAGAGAATTTCTGGCTCATATAGCCGATGTTTCTTTTAATGGATTCCTGCTGCCGGTATACATTAAATCCTGCAACAGTCGCCTCTCCGGAAGAAGGAAAAGAAAGCCCGCAAAGGATGCGCATTGCGGTCGTCTTTCCGGCTCCATTCGCACCCAAAAAACCAAATATCTCCCCTTTGTAAACATCAAAGGAGACTTTATCGACGGCGTAAAAATTGCCGAATTGTTTTGTCAGTTCTTTACAAATAATTACTTTTTCTTCCATTTCATCATTTTACTGTTTCAGGACGATTACTGCACTCTCGATTTTGATTCATGAGACGGATAAAACTGTCTTCGATCCCCGGTTCAATTTCTTTTATCTGAACACCTGAATGTTTATTCTTTGTTGCAATCCGGTTCAAAATTTCCATTGAAGCTCCCTGATCATTTATAAGCGTGACATGTAAAAATTCACCGAACGCATAACAGCTCTCCGTTTCTGGGTCCTTCCTGAAATCCTTCAACAATTTATATATATCGTCCGCGCGTGCCCCAAATAATTTTACCGGATAAGCATCGATAATATCTTCCGGTGTAGCGACAGACATAATTCTGCCATTTTGAATGAGAGCTATGCGTTCACAAAGGTTGGCTTCATCCATATAAGGGGTTGATACCAGAATCGTGATTCCCTGGGACTTTAATTTCTTCAGCATATCCCAGAATTCTTTTCTGGAGACTACATCCACACCCGTAGTCGGTTCATCAAGTAATAAAACATCCGGTTTATGAATCAGCGCGCAGCAGAGGGCCAGTTTCTGCTTCATACCACCCGATAATTTCCCGGCCCGGCGGTTACTGAATGGCCTTATTTGATCATATATTTCTTTTATCAAATCATAGTTTGCATCTATTGTTGTTCCGAATACGGTTGCAAAAAATTTTAAATTTTCCTGCACTGTCAGATCCTGATACAAGGAGAAGCGGCCTGGCATATATCCAACCCGGTTGCGTATTTCACGATAATCCTTCACTACATCAAAACCTGCCAGCTGGGCAGTCCCGCTGTCTGCCAGCAATACGGTTGTAAGAATCCGGAAGATAGAAGTTTTGCCCGCGCCATCCGGTCCGATAAGTCCGAATAATTCACCGGATTTTACTTCAAATGAGACCTTGTCCACGGCAAGAATTTTCCCCTTGTCGTATGTTTTTGTTAAATGCTGAAGACAAACTGCCTGCATGTTTTTATTTTATTGTTGAAAGTAGTTTTACCTCGCCATACATTCCGATTTTCAGGTATCCGTCATTTTTCACACGAACTTTTATCGCGTACACCAGATTGGCCCGTTCATTTTTCGTCTGAATAGTTTTAGGGGTGAATTCAGATTTCGAAGAGATCCAGGAAATTATTCCAGGGTAATTTTTAAATGCATTAATTCCAGAATCAATACGAACTTCCACCTGTTGTCCGATTTTAATTTGTGAGAGATAATCGCCTGTCAGGTAGGCTTTCAGGCTCAGCATGTCGGTATTGGCAATTTTATACAGTGGTTTTCCGATCATGGCCATTTCTCCCGTAAGCATATATTTCGATAATACGATTCCATTGATTGGATTAATAATCTGTCCTTTATTGATCTGTTCCTGGTATTGAGCAACGGTTTTTTCAAGTGGCGCTTTTTCACTGAGGATACCATTATTCAAAGTCTGCGTGTTGGTGGAGTTAACTTTCAGCTGTTGTTTTGTTACACTGATCTGCTTTTGCAATTGCAGTACCAGTGCATCCAGATCATCCAACTGTTTCTTTGTTGCCGCATCAGCCTTAACCAAATTCTCAGTTCTGGCTCTTTCTTTCAGTTGATGATCCAGTTCGATCTCCTGTACAATCAGCTGTTTTTTTACCAGATCGTTTTGTTCTTCGGAAGAAGATGTCTTTGAGCGAAGGGTGCTGATAGTTGCCTGCGCCTGCTGCATCTGCAAAGTGGGAACGGTCACATCAATCTGTCCCACTATGGAGGTTTTGGCTAGTGAATCGCCTTCTTCCAGGTTAAAGGAAAGCAACTGTCCGTTTAATTGTGAGGAAACGATGACTTCATCTGCTTCAAAATTTCCGGATGCATCAAAATCATTTTGTCTGTTGGTGCAGGAAAAGATCACAAATAATCCAATCCATCCGCAGAGCCTGATATGTTTCATAAATTAATATTATTCTTTTAATTGCCTGTTGTATTCTGGTATTGGTATTGCGCCTGAAGGAGCTGAACTGAATGCAATATTTTAGATTGCAGGGCCAGGTTTTCTTCATTCATTTTCGAAATATAATCGTGTACGGTAATGACACCATTTTCTAATTGTGCCTTTGCGGCATTCGCAACGGAACTACGCAAAGAAATGAGCGTCTCATCCTGTTTGAGTAATAAAGTATATTTAATCATATCCTGGCTCTGTTTACTCAGACTCAGGTTCGTATTGTAAATAAAGGTTTCCCTGTCAACATCCTGGAATTCTTTATTGATTTTCAGATTTGCCATGTTGTTTTTTAAAGTATACAAACTTCCCAGGTTCCATACCATTCTGATTCCACCGATCCACCAGCCCCCGAAATCATTGTCGATAAAATTTAGAGTTGGTCGGCCGTATGCCCCCTGAACAAATGCATTTACCTTTGGCAAGTATTCAGATTTCAACTGTTTTTCCTGAACATCGTATACTTTCTTGTTCAGATCATACATTAATAATTCGGGACGTCTGATCACCGGATCTGTAATTACCTGCCGGGGCATAACAAGTTCTGCGCCTTCACCAATTGGCTGTCCGATAAAAACACATAACATGTCAGAATAAGCTTTCCTGCCTGCGTTCAGATCTATGTTTGTCATTTCGCTAGTGGCGATTTCTGCCAAAAATTCATCCACACTGCTTTTCATTCCTGTTCCGTTGTCATATTCCGCTTTCGCCCTTTCGGCGGAACTTCGAAAATTATCTTTATTAATATTGTTCTGCCTGATTTGCTCATCCATAAGAAGTACGGAAAAGTATAACTGGTTAATTCTGTCGTAGAGCGAATAAAGAGAAACTTCCAGGCTCTGCTGCTGACTTGCCGTGCTTGCCATGATCATCTCACGCTGATTATTAATTGCACCACCGTCGTAAATTGTTTGATCCACTTCAGCCTGTATCTTATATTGATCCTTGCTCAAAGGGGGAATTAATATTCCCGGTCCCCCTCCGATCGCTTTTTGGAAGTCAACTGTTTGCGATTGATAAGTCGCCTGCCCCGAAACCGAGAACTGGGGCAGATAAAATTTCCCGGCGTTCTCGATAGAATAGCTGCTGCTCCTTGCTATCAGGTCATGTTTTTTTATGAGCGGGTAATTTTGCCTGGCCAGCAGATAGCACTTTTCAATGGTAATTATTTTTTTTTGTGCCCGGGCAAACGTAGCCAGTAAAATAAACCCCGTCAATAGCCCAGTTAATTTATGAAACCACATTGTTCTGTTCATTTATTAAATAATTCTATTTCTTATTTCGATTTGAGTATAGCCTTGGTCCAGACGGGGATCAAAGTTTTACGCTCCGTCATCATTTGTTTGAAGGCAGGTTCCCCCATATCAGAAATTTGCTGAAGAATAGGCTTCATAATAAAAGGAAACACGCACATTCCCAATAGATTAATCAAAAGATGATAAGGATTTAAATCAGGTTTTTTTTCTTTAATCTGCCTGATAAAAACCGAATTCTTCAAAAAATCTTTTTTTTGCGCCACCTTATTAATGATTTCAGGGTTATTTCTTGCTTCGCTCATAACAAAAAAAGGCAGGTCGGGATTCACCAGTATTAAATCAATATAGCTAGTAGCGATGCTTTCAATTTTTGTTTCCAGAGAGCTGAGATTGTCGTAAAGAATGGGGAGAAGAATGCTGAAAAATTTTTGCATCTTTTCAATCATTACGATTTCAAACAGTTTTTGCTTACTCCTGAAATAATAATTCAGAAGCGCAAGGTTCAGGCCCGCTTCCACCGCGATATCCCGCGTGCGGGTGGCGGAATACCCCTTTTGAGTGAATACTTTCCGGGCTGCTTCTTTAATTTTCTCTTCAGTCGAAATATCCTTTTTTGATACTTTTGCTTTTTTCATATCCGTGCCATTTTACAGTGCAAAGTAAAAAGAATTGCAATATTAAACAATTATTTTAATCATTTGATTAATAAAGCAACAAAAAAAAAGAAGGGTGTATAGACGGTCTTTACGGGGAATCCGGATCATTCATCATCTCAATCCTAGTTTTCATGTTTCCTGAGGGACAAAAACATAATGATATAATCCAATTGCTGGGGGCTCATTTTTACAGCCACTGCATGGTTTTTCTGATCTTTCGCCATCATGACAGCAGCCCTGTAATTATTAATCTGGTCCTTGGTAAAATTCGGGATGCTGTCCTTCCCCTTCGTAAATATTCCATGGCAACTGGAACAATTTAATTTGTACAAAGTTTTCCCTTTATCAAGGCGTTCCATATAGATGGATCTGGTTTCTGCAGACATAGGTTCGGGCAGATTATATTCAATTTTTTTCTCTGAACACCGCATAAATAAAAGAACGCAAACAAATATGACGGATATGCTATAAAATAATTTCATGATTTAATATTGTCCTCCTGGTTTGCGGCTATTTAATGATTTGTTGCTGGACACTGGTAATGAGGCAGGTGGTGCCTCAAATATAATTTCTTCATTCAGAGAATAAATGAATGCCAGCAATTCTTTTTTATCGGATGCACTTAATTTTAATGAGTCTCCGGCCAGTGTCTGGTTATCCACCGTCATTTTCTTTCCCTGTCCTCCACCCACATCATAGAAATCGATCACTTCGTCCAAAGTCTTAAAAACACCGTTATGCATATAGGGTTTGGTATATCTCGCATTCCGGATCGAACCGGTTCGAAACGCATGCAGGGTTTCCGGGGCTTTATTTATTGTGTACCGTCCTTTGTCCGGGCTTAACTCCTTAAAGCTGGTATCTTCCGGGGTGCCCAATACTTCAAATTCAGAACCAATATACGGAGGTTTAACTCCGTTAAAATTCGGAACAAAATGACAGGTAGCACATTTCGCTCTGCTCATAAAAAGATTAAATCCCTTCCTGACATCATCGGATACAATCCCCTTATTATTCATCGCATCATCAAAAGGAGAATAAAAACGGCTAAAACTACCATCATAAAATGTAATGGCTGATACAATATGATCCAGTGTGATATTTTTTTCTTCCGGAGTCAGTTTTAAAAAGGATTTAAAAGCGTCCTTATATTCCCGGCAGCTGAGCACTTTGGTGAGCAGATCCTTTTCATTGCTGTTCATTTCAGTCGGATTGGTGATTACATCCCTTCCCTGATTTTGCAGGGAGAAATGTTTCCCATCCAACATAAGTAAATGATTATATAATGAATTGATCAGGGTCGGCGTATTCCGTGGAAGCCGCTGCTGACTGTCATATTGCAAAGCAGTACGAACTACAGTATCAGTAAAATATGCTGTCGGCTTATGGCAGGAAGCGCAGCTCCGCAGATTATTCCCTGATAATATGGGATCATAAAACAGCAGTTTGCCGATATGTCTGATCTCCTGTAGAGTTTTTTCGTTCTCCACCAGGGAATAAATACCCTTGGTATTCTGAGGTGTATACAAGCCCTTATCAAAGATGGATTCTATATTGTTGTTTAATGTATAATCATTAAAACTTATAGATGTAACGTTATAGATATTGATGAATTTCTGATTCAACGCAAACAGTGGGTTCACATAACTTTTTATGAATACGAACTGATCAAATGAACTGAAATTATCGGGTTGCGCGTTTACAAATGAAATTGTACTGTTATAAGTATCCAGATATTCCTTCGTTAAGGGCGTTTCAGGAAAACTTTGGTTATAGCGCAGGTATATATCGTTGGTACCTATTAACATGGCCCGTAACTCCGGAATAATATGAGACGTATCGGGGCATTCAAAACCCGTCGTATAAATAGCTGCCAGGTTTAGCAGGAACAAGCGGTTGGCGAGGAAAAAATGATTATATGAATTTAGCTGGCTGGTTATGGAATCCGCTTCATAGGTTTTCATTGCCTCCTGGCTCCTTTTAACCAGCACCAGCAAAGAATCTTTTATGATGGTTTTCTGGTTGAGTGAAATTTCAGCAAGGGATAATCCGGCCCCTTCCCTCTTATAAGGCGGTTCGAATTTTTCAAATACTTCATTCTCCCATTCAACAGGCAGCGGACCGTTTATTTTCCGGTAGGCGTTGGGCTCAAAATAACGAAGCCAGAAATCAATGTTTTTTAACTTTAATCTGGCTGCTTCGATAGGTCTGCGAAGGGATTGTATTTTCTCTTCAGATATAAAATCAGTTCTTATGATGCTGGTTAACAGTTCGTCTTGTTGCTGTTTGAATTCCTGAACTGAGCTTAAATAGAAATTATTGTAGCTTTTATTGAACCTTTTATTGAAAGAGAAGCATACGATCGTGCAAATTGTAAAGAGAATAACAAGAAAGGCTTTCATTTTCACCAGAGTTAAGGCACCGGAATTTCGTGCGTACCCGACGCGATAGGGATTGATAAAGGTAAAAAATAAAAATGACCCCGCGCAGGCGGGGTCATTTGTCGTCCAGAAAACCTACATATTAGTTTTTAATGAACTTCGTTACCATGGTTTTTTTGTTCCCGATTACGATCTGTACCGTATACATGCCGGAGGCAAGCGGACTCACATTCAGCGTCTTGGTTACCACATCATCGCTTTTTTCTGCTTCCGTCGTAAGTACCAGCCGCCCGTTCATGTCGTATACA
>Ga0209863_10000395_pt1 | contig 23181 bp, 14 predicted proteins | sample OrgsoiDNA2013046_FD_185796 | JGI IMG/M metagenome (GOLD analysis project Ga0209863, IMG submission 185796) | Permafrost soil microbial communities from the Arctic, to analyse light accelerated degradation of dissolved organic matter (DOM) -... | ecosystem: Environmental > Terrestrial > Soil >...
TTACCTTAAATGAAAGCATTGACGCCCAAAACATCTCTGCTAAATATGCAGATGGTGTGCTGCAGGTCAGTCTTCCTGTCATTGAAGGGAAAGAAAATGAAAAAAAAGAAATACTGATTAACTAATCATTATTCTTCGGTCTGTAACCGGATATCCTAGGATACCCGGTTTTTTTTGTGCCGCAGAAATAGTTTCCTGAAAAAAACGCCGTCTAACCACCATGCCGAGAACAAAGAACACCTGGGAATAGGCCCCGATGATCACATTGGGTGCGCCTTTTTCGATCTGCCATAACGTGGTCGGGCTGATGCCCGCTCATTCACAAACCCGGTCGGTTGTGAGCTTCCGACGAAGACGCGCGAGTCTTAGATTTTCACCGAGTTCGGCCATGATCCTCCGGAGTTTGAGAATCGGGGCGGTGGACCGTTCATTCATAATGTTCGTTATAGCAAACATTATGTCATTTCTTTTTGGAGAACTAAAATTCGTAAATTCATTTTGATTAACCCTTTCCTATTTATGAAAAAAATTTCTGTCCGGTTGTTCTGTATTCTCTCTGGCGTAAGCGGAATTATTGGGGTATTGATGCTGATCATCTCCTTTAACATCAATGCAGGGCCACCGGCGGGCGCGACACCTGAACAGCTTGTAACGTTTGCCAACCAAAATTATGCGTCTATACTATGGGGTGCCTGGTTGCAGACGGTCGGTCCCTATCTAATCGTTGTTTTCGCTTTTTCGCTTGTTTCGCTTTCCCGTGCAACACAGCATCTTGCAGGCTGGATGGTATTTTTCGGAGCCGGTATTTTAATGACGGTCAGTCTGATTGAAATCACTTTTTATATTGCCGTTCTATTTAAAGATCCTCCACTAACATCCCTTATCGGCTTGAATGTAATTTATGCGGTTCAGCATCTTTATTTTATCATCGGCGCCCCGGCGCTGTTTATTCCCCTGGGACTGGTCCTCCTAGACTCTGGTATATTACCCAAATCCTTCGGGTTTCTTGCTATTTTTCTGGGCTTGTTATTCGGGGCCCTGGGCATCGTATTTCTTCTCCAGCTGGTACTGCCTGTTTGGGTAACCGCCTCCGCCGGCCTGCAGGCACTCTGGTGGCTTGCTGCTGCCATTGCACTGATTGCTAGAACCGGGAAAATTTCTCAGGTGTCATAAATTACACAATTTAAAATCAAAATGAGTACAGCAAAAATAAATACTTCTCTGAGTCTCTTGCGCACAGTCGCTGTTGTTGTGGTCATGATCGGTGGCATTATTTCTTTTGGCTTCACGCTCCACGCAGGCCATAACAATCGCTCCGTTTTCCTTATTATACTTTTTCTCTGCTGGGTCTCCTCCCCTTTCATCGGGCTATTGACTGCTTGTTTGTTATCCAGGCGCTGGCCGCTTGTTATGCGTAAGGTTCTTTTTATCGGGATGATCCTTATTGCAATAGGTTCGGTAGTTGGCTATAGTGGAGTCCTGAATCCGCCCGGATCAAAACCCGCTTTTATATTCCTTATTGTTCCCCTGATTTCCTGGATTCTTATTGCGACCATTATTCCGGTAGCTATTTCGAAGACGAGAAAAAAAAAGATTTAGATTTCGATCTCTATGGTGCTTCTGTTCATTTTAATAAAGGAAGTAATAAGCTTAAAGGAAAGCGGGTGAACGAGCGACGTCCTTGAAAAGCAACTATTCTCCATGTTTTCGGTCAAAATGATTATGAAAAGCTATCTGGGAGAGCAAGTTGTGGCTATCCTGAATACCGTGTTACAATAAAATTATGATATTTAATAAAAGCCAATTTAAGGCTGCCTGCATTCAGGTTCAGTTACCCTTCACGATCCGGCGAACGGCGAAGAAGACAAAAAGCGCCGCGGGAAAGACAATCAGCCATTCCGGAATTTTATCCAGGACCGATAACAAACTGATTATGACAGTCCCCATCCAAAGGACGGCTTTTAAACACAGAACTACCCATGATCCTCTATCCATCATAATGGATATACGAAAAGGACCAATAGGTAGATTTATCCATACTCCTCAGAAAGTTTTTCTTCACGTGTCGATGAAGAACTGGTCAAAATAGGGTCGCAGGGTTTGGAAAAATTACTATTCGCAATAGCCAACCAAAAATCAGCGGAATATATTACAGATTCCCTGAGAGATTTTTCCGGATAACGTTTATTGGTTACCATTTACTGTAACATAATCCTGAGCAGGCGCCAGCTTAACAACAAATGTGCATATTAGAATAGGCAGGTATTTCACAAATAATGTAAGTAGGTTGGTTTTATTTTCTAACACGGCAAACGTTTACGCTCAGGCGGTAGACATCAGTAACAATATTTTAGGAAGTAGCTGAATGGACTGTTTGATTTCTTGAACCTTTTATTTAAATGTAAAGAACTGTCCAAATACAGTATAATTTCTATTTATCGATACCCGAAGTACGTTTTGATCGCTCATCCCTTTGATTCTAAGGTTTTCGCCATGGTCGCCTAACTTTACAAAAACCTCATTTTTGAGTTTATCCTCTTCCTCCTGCGGGAGCCTTTTTTTTAAGTGAAATTGAGCTGAAAACCCGAAAATCATAGCCGTCCGGACCAACAACACATTTCCAGGCGTTATTAATACCTCTTTAAATTTAAGCAGAGAAGAATCCTTTGTCCTTTGAAGCATATTTATTAACGTATCCGGCCTTATCGAATAATCTAACAGCGTCGTGATATTAAAGCTGATTTGATCGGTATCTACTAAACCGGCTAAATACTGATAGTGTCCGGAATTGTTTAAGTTTTTTATCAATTCTCTATAAAAATCATTTTGCATGCTTTTATTCATATCGATTTTTACAAAACAATTGGCGGAGTTATAAATGGCCAGCAAATCCAAAATATTTCCATTTGCTGACGTATCTAATACGGTTATCTGTTTATTTACATTTTGTTCAATTTGATTGCTTATACTTCCTATCCACAGCTTGTCCTGTAATCCCAAATAAAGTGCATTTGGAAAAAGCGCATGTTGTACACACTGTTCATATACCGTTTTCCATCTATTGTAATCCTCTTTGTAATTTGCGTAATGAACCGATATGCTATCGTTCAACGCCTGGGCATTCAACATTTCAAATTGAATCACTTTTTTTTCCGGACCTGAGCCACAACTTCCGAATAGGGCTACAATAAAAAGAAAGTAAATTGTCCGAATAGGTCTTTTAAACATATCGTGTGCTTTCTGGTCGATTGGAATGCGCCGTAAACGGCCCGTAAAAGTAAAGGTATTTGTTAGGCCGAAACCTGTCGGCGCCTATTCTTTCATAAGCCTGACTACAAAACCTCCACCCGGGGCCAGGTGCATGGGCATGCTGCTACGCGACTCAAGGTCCCTTTTTTCAATGATATAATCCATCGCATTTCGATCGGCGTTGATGCCATCGCGACAAACCGTTGCTTTGTATTGACCTGCGGTTAGAAAAGAAAAATCGATTGTGCAGTCGTATGCATTTTCACCGGCCATGCCGCCGACATACCAGTTGTTTCCACTACGCCGCGCTGTTATGATTTGTTCCCCCACCCGTGCCTGCAATATCATCGTCGTATCCCAGACTGTTGGAAAGGAACCGAGCAGCTCCATAAACTCCGGTTCCAGCCATCCCTGCGAAGGATTTCCAGAAAAGATCTGCATCGGATTGTCATATACAATAAACATAGCCAGCTGCTGACTACGCGTCGTCTGGCTCATCACCTTCCCCCAGATGGGCCTGAACATCTTCGGACTGGAATTATCGAGCAGTCCGGGTTCATAATCCATCGGTCCGGCCAGCATACGCGTAAACGGAATCGTACAATTGTGGGCGGATGTTGATTTGTCGCTCCAGGCGTTATATTCGCTGCCCAGCACGCCTTCCCGGGTAATATTGTTGGGATAAGTGCGGTTAAATCCCTTGGGTGGATAGGCGCCATGAAACATGATCATGATCTTTGCTTTTGCACAGGATTCAGCGATCTTCTTATAAAAATTAACCGTTTTCTGATCATCGCGGTCGATAAAATCCGTCATAATGAAATCTACTCCCCATCGCTGAAATTGTTTCAGTGCACTGTCCAGCTGCCGGTCCAGCGTCATGGACAAAGTCCACATGCTGAGTCCAATGCCGCGCGTCTTCGCATAAGCTGCGATGGTATCCATGTTTAGTTGCGGATTGATCTTAAAAAGATCCCTGGTATCACTCCATCCTGCATCCATCATGATGCGATCGAAACCAAACCTTTTCGCGAAATCAATATAGTATTTATAAGATGCCGTATTAATTCCGGCCCTGAATGGAACATTAAACAAATTGATATCGATGATCCATTCGTCCGTGCATTTGCCTGGATGGATCCAGTCTGTTTCTTTGATGGTGCTTGCTGATGCGAGCCGGTAAACAAGATCATTCGTCGGCAGGTCCTTGTCTTGCCGCGCGATCAGCATCACCCGCCAGGGAAAACTTCTGGTACCCTTCGTTTTTGCGAGATAGTCCGCCCGTTTACTGACAACCATTTCGGGATAATCGCCGCCGGCGATCCTTTCTTCCAGCGGATAAGCAGCAAAAGCACCATGCAGGGCACCCGTGGTCGTTCCCTTCAGAAACATACCCGGATAATCGTCGAGGTCAGATTCGGTAATGGCAACATATACTTCCGCTGATGTTTTGATAAGGACGGGTGAATACATGAAATCGTTATCCGATAGACTGTCGAGGTTTTTATACGGGTACAGTTCTTCAAAACTGGTATGAAAGACATCCAGACCCTCCCTTTTTTGTATCACCGGCGCGTAAGCATGGGCACCACTGGTGAATTGAAAAGCTACTGTTTCGTTAGAAACAATTATTGAGTCCCTGAATGAAGTCCTGATCCTGTACGAAATACCATCATTATAGGCACGGAAAATAACGGTAAAATGGTCGCTGAACTGAAGGCTAAGTTCATTGAATTCGTCCGGGATAAGTTTCCGGCTGACGGGCACCTGGGCCACAATCGTTTCGTGCACCATGCGTACATTTTCTTTTATCCTTTTCGTATCGTCTGACAAGCTCCGTCCATCTCCCAGCTTCATGTCGATTTCCGAACCATCAAGTATTTTTTTATCGTCCACAAATACCGAGTATCTCAACCGGCCGGCAGCTTGTACTTCGATACGGAGGGTTTTGTCAGGAGAAAGAAGCTTGGGTTGGCCTTTTGAAATCAGACACATACATATCACTGTGTACAGGAGCAGCAATTTTTTCATGCTGGTAGAATATTTCGGTATAATTACGAATTTTATTAAATATCACAGACACATTGGCCCGGCCTGGCCCAGATATTCTTATCTGAATGGTATAATTTATTTGTAAGTTTGAGAAACGGCGCCTTCCGCAACCCTTGGGATTTTATTTACACATTCAAAACAATAGACAATGAAACGATTTCCAATCCTGCGATTCATCTCAATGGCAGTTCTGTTATTTTCCTGCAATAACGAGCCTGCCAAAGAGGAAGCCAAAACAACTGATACGACGGCAGCGGTTGCTGCCACCCAGCCTGAGGTAAAACCTGTATTTATTCCATTCAAAGTCGTAATAGTCCAGCACAAGGTGAAAGATTTCGAAAAATCGGAAGCCGAGTATTTTAACCGTGATTCCCTGCGCAAAACTTATGGAATCACACATTATGTGATCGGACGGGATGTAAGAAATCCCAACACGGTGTTCGTCATCGATAAAATAGAGGACCTGGAAAAGGCAAAAGCTTTCTATGCCCTACCCGGCGCCAGGGAAGCGATGAAGAAGGCGGGTGTAAGCAGTCCTCCGGGATTTACCTATGCGGAAATCATACGCAGCAACGATTCCCCACTGCAGTTCACCAATGGTTTAGCAGTCACCCATCATGTAAAAGACTTCGATATCTGGCTGAAAGCCTACGACGCCGATGGTGTATCGAGATCTGCCAACGGTTTAATTGAACGCGCAATTGCACGTAATCTGTATGATTCCAACACCGTGTCGATTCTGTTTGAAGTCAGCGATACGGCAAAGGCGAAAGCAAGAATGGCTTCTCCCGATTTGAAAAAAATTATGACAGATGCCGGAGTGGATAGTCCGCCAACGACCCGCTGGTACATGGTGATAAAATAATTCTTTCCTTCTATGCTTTTCTGTATCTGGGCAGTTTAATTCCGGCAATGATCAGCCAAATAAAACCCGGAAAGCGGGTCAATGGAATGAGTGGAACTAATTTCGGAAACAAAAGGGCTAAGGAACTGGATTCGCCGATTACAGCGAGGACTATCCCGGACCAAACCATCCATTTGGGAAGTGCTTTAATAAAAAATGAGGTAATTGAAATTCCGGCTATTAGCAATCCAAGGGGTACAGAATATCCTACTCCCCCGATAGCAAATCCCAAATAATACAGTGATCTAAGCACGGGTATGTCCTGGGCAATTCCCGGATAGGCCATCACCCAAAGGATTAAAGCGCAGCAGGCCACATTGAACGCCGTCATGAATCCGCCGAACATCGCGATATACGTACCCGGCGCGCGATTACCAAGAAATTGCAGACGGCTGACAACCGTTGCCGTGAAAATACCTAGTGGTATTGCAGCAGCGAATTGGAAAAATGCGCATAGAAGAACATTTTGCGAGTGGGATGCTGGGAAACGATCAATTTGAAATCAAGCAGAGCCGTCCGAAACCCCAGATATGCTTTACAATGCGTGCACCCAGGACTTTTTACCGAAAGAAAAAGTGGCTCCAAGCGCAGGACCGTTATAACCCCACTTGAAATCTCCGTTAACATTTTTCTTAAGAGTCTTCACGTCAAAATTAAGTCCGGAATAGGCTAGTGACAGGTCCAGCTGCTCAATTAATTTATACGAGAATACCAGATTATAAGCAAGCAACCGACCCGTGATATTATTTACGGTGAGGGAAAGATAATCCATATCCAGGTTTACGGCAAAGCGGTTTGAGAACGCATAGCCACCCCAGATTCCCAGGTCCGGCAAGGGAGCCGTAAATCCAAAGTCATTCTTTGTCGATGCACCGGCACTGGCGCCATTCAGCGCGATCCCTGCGTTTCCGCCCACCGTGTGTGTTCCGATAAGTAACCCCAGTTCATATTTGGGTTTTTCTATAATGGCATACCCATAAGAAAATTGATAGATGGCTGTATTAAAAAAAGAATTGACAGTGGCGTTTGCATGATAGGTTTGATCGTTAAAAGTAATATCCCTTTGCAGTATATGTGTTGAACTGCGACGTATATCGTAAAAGGCCAGGTTGATACGGGAGCGACGGGATATTCTCCATTGAAAATTTGCCAAAAAAGTTCCGACACTCGAACCAAATCCCAGATCTTTTTCAAAATCTATATCGGTACCCTGAGCCTGCCCGTTTAATCCAACCTGAATTTTTGTACTATTTACCGGATAAAAAAAACCGGCGGTCAGTTTAAATTTTTCAACCCACCAGGGGGCAACAAGAGAGTCTTTGGTTTGGGAATAACCGAAAGAGAAACTTACTAAAAGGATCGTAATGAGAGCGGTTACTTTCATCCCGGTGAATTTATTGCTGTTATTTCCTTCAGACCAACCCATCTTCCCTTTATCAATTCAACCGAATATAATCCTATTTTTTGTCCTAGCCTATTGAAATTAAATCTGCATTATAAATATTTTCCGGGGCCGAGACGGTCCTATTTAATATAATTCTTCCTGGCCTGCTTGTCATTCATATAGTCCGACGGGGTCATGCCGAATTGTTTGTGGAAATCGCGGGCAAAGTTTGTTTGCAGGCTGTACCCAACCATGCCGGCCACTTCATATACTTTACTATTTCCCTCGGCCAAAAGCTCCGCCGCTTTCTTCAGCCTGGCGATATGGATCAATTCATGCGGCGTCAGGTTGGAAAGAGCCTTGATTTTTCTATAAAATGTCGGCCTGCTCATATTCATGATTTTCGCCAGTTGCTCCACATCAATATCATAGTTGATCAGATTTTCATCAATGACCTGTTTCAGTTTTTCCAGGAAATTTTTATCCGCCTTGGTATACCCGATCGTTTTTATGTGGGTCAGCGGAGAGCTGGCAAAATATTCCTTAATCTTATTTCTGTTCAGCAGGAGGTTTGAAATCTGGGCGCTGAGATGTTCGAAATCAAATGGCTTTTCGATATAGGCATCCGCACCCACTTCGAGTCCTTCAATTTTAGCGTGGAGGGAATTCTTGGCGGTCAATAAAATAATGGGTATATGACTGTATTCCAGGTTAGTCTTTACCCGTTTGCACAATTCCAATCCATCCATCACGGGCATCATGATATCACTGATCACCAGCTGAATGTTGCCTTCTTTTAATATCTCCATCGCCTCCAATCCATTACATGCTTTGTGAACCAGATAGTCAGATGAAATCTCGTTACAAATGAAATCAAGGATCTCTTTGTTGTCTTCAACAAGTAAAATCTCGGGGTTGGATTTATTACTGAATTCTTCTTTTTCAGGATATTTGTCGGGCCCGGCGGATGTTTCCGTTTCATCCGTATGTAATTTGAATTCCTTTTCCTGATGTATGGGTAACGTCAGCACAAATATGTTAAACCCGTTCTCAGGTTTTGAAAGATCAAGCACTCCTTTATGGAGTTCAGCAAGGGAACGGGAAAGCGGAAGTCCGATACCATTTCCGGGTTGTTTTTCCGTCTCTTTAATCCTGTAAAATGGTTCAAATATTTTCTCCTTGAGGTGGAAAGGAATAATATAGCCATCGTTCTGAATCAATACCGTAAACAATTTGTCTTCGCTGCTAAAGTTCTTTAAACGGACAAGAACTTGGGTTTCCGCATACTTAATTGCATTATTGATCAGGTTACTGAGCATTTTTTTTAATGCTTCCGGGTCCACGTAAGCCTGGAGAGCGATGCCGGGTAATTCGAGTTTGAAGAGGATGTCTTTTTCTTCTGCGGCTAATTGAAAACTCTTAAATGTTTCGTTTAAGAGATCGGAAATATCGGTCTTTAGAAAATTCAAACTGAACTTATCCATCTCGGTTTGTCGGAAGTCAAGCAATTGATTGGTAAGATCAATCAGCCGGTTCGTATTTTTTTCCATGGTTTTCAGATTATAAGTTATTTCGGCATTACTATTTTTTTTCCTCATCAGTTTATCCAAAGGCATTTTTATCAGGGTAAGCGGGGTTCTGATTTCATGTGCGATTGTTGTAAAAAATTCAATTTTTGAATGATAGATTTCTCTCTCTTTCTCCATCTCCAGTAATTCAAATCTGCGTCTGTTCTTATCAACAATTCGGTTGAGATAGCTTTTAATCAGTAAATAAGCGACTCCCAAAATAAAAGATGCGTACAGGATATAGGCCCAGATACTTAGCCAGAAAGGTGGTGAAATATTTATCCGGAGGCTGGTTTCCTTATTGTTCCAGATTCCGCTGCTGTTGGATCCTTTCACTTTGAAAGTGTAGCTTCCGGGCGGAAGCTTGGTAAAATAGGCTTTTCGGTTACTTTTCAAAAGGGTCCAATCCTTATCCAGTCCCTCCATTTTATACGAATACTCATTCATTTCGGGTACCGTATAACTCAAAGCGGCAAAATTGATGCTTAGTGTTGACTGGTCATAGGGAAGTGAAATAGATTTGGTAAAGATAATGGAGTCATTTAATGACGAGCCGGTCATGCCCGCCGGAATTTCACGATTGTTTATTTCAATCCCTGTAATATAAACAGGCGGGATTCCGGTATTCATTATGAACTCATCCGGCTTAAAACTGATCAGTCCCTTTACGCTCCCGAAATACATACGTCCGTCTGTATCCTTATAACCTGAATTGTAATTAAACTGCTCATTGAGGAGTCCGTTTGATTTCGTATAGATCCGGATATCGCCATTCTCCGGATTAAAACGAACTAGACCCTTGGATGTACTGATGAATAAATTCCTTTTTTCGTCTTCCAGTATGCGGAAAATCAGGTTGTCGGGTAATCCATTCTTCGTGGTATACCGTGTAAATATTTTTTTATCCTTTTGATATTTGCATAGTCCGCCATCCGTTGCAAACCATAAATTCCTTTTACTGTCTTCAAATACGCCATTTACATAATTGTTGCAAAGACTGTTCGTATCCTTTGCGTCATATAATAAGGAGATTTTCTGCCTGGTCAGTGGATTATAGCAAATAATGCCATTCCCTCTTGTGCATACCCATAATATTCCCTTTTCATCCTCCCATAGCGCCTGTACCTGGGTTTCAAAATTGGGAACGGGAGAAAAATCGTCTGTTTTCCGGTTATACCTGAACAGACCGTTCTGGGTTCCGATGAGGATTTCTCCCGCGCTGGTTTGAAAAATCGTAATGATGAAATTATTCTTCAACTCGCCCGGAAGCGGGCCCGCATTGTAATGACGAATCACTTTCCCCGTTCTGATATTCATGATGTCCATGCCGTGCATGAAGGTTCCGACCCAAAGGCTGTCGCCCGTGACCAGTAAACCATGAATATTATGATAGGCAATACTGGTTTTTGTGCCCGTCGGTTTGAAAGAAGTAAATGTCTTATTATAGAGATCGATTTTATTCAGACCCCCGTCTTCTGTTCCTACCCACAAATTACCCAGCCGGTCCTTACAGATTTCATGAACGGCATTACCGCTGATGGAAGGCTTACTATAGAGAGGAAAATATTTTTCGAATGTTGTAAATTGTTTCGGGTAATAGTCGATCCCGCCAAAATAAGTGCCGATCCACAGCCCCCCTTCCCTGTCCTTGCAAAAAGTAAGTACCACGTCATCTGAAATGGAATAGAAGTCGTCGTAAACTTTTTTCAGACGGATGGTTGTGCGGTCTGTTGTATTATAAATATAGATGCCGGTTTCAGTACCGATCCAGTATTCATTTTTCCCCATCTGCATAAAATCCCTGACGTATATCCCTGTTTTATCAGGATTTACACATACGATATCCTGGAAGGTCCTGGTGGCTATATCAAAATACTTTACGCCCCGGGTAAGGGTGCCGATCAGCAGCCCCCCATTATCCAGCGGATATATTTTTTCAATCCGGGGCGGCTGTTGTTTTCCCGAGCTCTTTAAAATGCTGTAGGTAATAAAACTGTCCCCGCCGGGGATATACTTTTTCAACAAGGAGGAAGTCGTGGATACCCAGATGGAACTGTCCGGCGCGATTGCAATCGAAGAGGCCGTTCCGGGCTCTGAATCCACCGTATAAGATTTGATTTTGGTGGTCCCGGGATCGTAACTGTATATGTTAGAATTGGAAATCAGCCATAACCTGCCCGCCTTATCCTCCTTTATATCAGACACCTCTTCCAGGTCGGATTGGGAGAACAAACTGAATTTGCCCGAATGGGGGTTGTATAAATATATCCCCTTATTGGTGCCAATCCATAAAGTGCCATTCCGATCCTCATACAGACACCTGATAAAATCGCTCCCGATGCTGGTAGCATCTTCCGGGTTGTGCCGGAAGATTTTGAAACTGTATCCGTCAAATCTGTTTAGTCCGTTAATGGTTCCGAACCATAAAAACCCATTTTTATCCTGAAGGCTGCAGCTTACGCTGTTATTGGAAAGTCCGTTTTCTACATGATAGTGTTTGAAATAGTATTCCTGCGCCCGGAGCGATGGAATTAAACTAAAGATTCCCAAAAAAATATGTAATATTTTTCTTGCCAAGCGTCCATCGTTAGGTCAACACAAATTAGATTAAAAAAAGTTAATCGGATCAGCCGGGGGCCGACCTGGTTAAAAAAGTATTGCAAAAATGAAAAAATGTATTATGTATAATATTTTTCCCGGTATAAACCTTCAGCTGAGACGAGAATGAGACATTATGAAAACAATTTGACGAGTACAGATCATATAAAGATTTGGAATATGCTTTTCTTCATAATAGAAATACAAAACATTCCGGATTGACTCCGGAATCTACAAAACGATTACGACTAAATAATTGCTTATGCCAAAACGAAATCACTTCCCATTTCCCGGGTTCCTCCTTCATTTTTATCACATCCATATTCGGTTCAAAGAATTCTAACTACCCATGATGCGGATAAAATTTGCATAGTCACTTAGTTAACTGCTAATACCATAAATGATGAAAAATATTCAGTTTTTGAAAGTATTTATAAGAAAAGTTCTACCGATCACAGGGATTCTCCTCTTCCTGACCAGCCTGACCGGGACCGCCCAGACAAAAGTTATAAACGGGAAGGTATTATCGGATTCCGGTACCGCGCTTCCGGGTGTCAGCGTACACCTGAGAGGCAGCAAGATTGGCACGTCCACTGCAAACGACGGCTCATTTTCAATCAGTGCAGCACCGGGCGCCACCCTGGAGTTCAGCGCTATCGGCTTTACCTACCAGGAAGTTAAAGTCGGCACCAGCAACGATCTGACCGTCTCACTCAACCGGGATTTGCGGTCGCTCAACGAAGTTGTCGTGGTGGGTTACGGAACCACCAAACGAAAGGACCTGACCGGTGCCGTCAGTTCCATCACGTCCGAGCAGATCGAAAGGGTGCCGGTTACCGTTTTGGAACAGTCGCTCCAGGGAAGAGCCGCGGGTGTTGACGTAACAAATAATGACGGTGCACCCGGTGGCGGCCTTCAGGTCCAGATCCGGGGTGTGGGCAGTTTAGGTCTTACGGATCCTTTATATGTTGTAGATGGTTATCCGTTATCGGGCGGGATCAGTAATATCAATCCCGACGATGTCGCTACCATTGATATATTAAAAGACGCTTCCGCGACAGCCATTTACGGAAACCGGGCTGCAAACGGAGTTGTCATGATCACGACCAAAAGAGGCAGGAGAAATGGAATTCAGATTTCCGCAGACGCCCAGGTTGCCATCCAGTCAAAACCCAAAACATATAAAGTACTCAATGCCCAGCAATGGGGAGCCCTCGCTTTCCAGCATGCGGCTACAGATGGATATACCCCTCTGCCAAACTGGGCAAATGCAGATACATTGCATGAAGCCGACTGGCAGGATGCGCTTTACCAGACAGGGGTAAGACAGCAATACAATGTCGCCCTACGCGGGGGAGACGAAAAAGTGTCAACAGCAGTTTCTCTTGGCTATTTTGATCAGAGTGGCATCGTACAGCGGTCAGATTATAAAAGGTTCAACGTCAGCGCCAACCTGGACTATACGCCACTATCCTGGCTCAGATCGTCAACGAGTCTGAAATTTTCGAGGGTGAATACACAGATCCCCTTTGGTACCGGCGGGCAGGGAGCCGGATCGGGAATAGGATATTTGAGCAAATTGCCGCCTACCCTCGACGGGGGAAATAAAATTACTTCCGCCATTAAAAGCGGAAATAATTTCGGATTCTTCAATCCGAATAACCAGGCAGTCAGGAACTGGGGCGCCGGACCGGAATATCTTGTTCAAACGCAGGATCAGCTAAATTTAACCAACAATTTCCTGGGGACCACCTCTCTGGAAGTGACAATCCTTCCGGGACTCAGAATAAAAACCAATTTTGGGGTTAACACCAATGATTATTCCGGTTATTATTTTACCCCTACCGATACCCGGGCCTTTGACCAATATGGAACAGGAACCCAGACGAGCAGCAATTTCTATTCCCAGAATGCAAACACAACATACGAATGGCTTTGGGAAAATACCATTGCCTATACAAAAACTTTCGGAGCGAGTACCATTGACTTTGTAGGAGGGGTTTCCGCACAATCAAATACATTCCGCCAGATCGGAGGGCAGGGTAACAATTTAGTGAGCAATCAGCTAAGGGATTTGTCAGCCGTTGCGAACATTACCAATATTTACGGTAACCAGTCTACCATCAACCTGTACTCCCAGTTTGCCAGACTGAACTACACATTTATGGATAAATACCTGATCACCGGTTCGGTGAGAAGGGATGGATCTTCCCGTTTTCCTCCCGGTAAACAGTATGGCGTATTTCCTTCCGGAGCCATTGCCTGGAAAATGAAAGAAGAAAACTTTATGAAGAATGTAAACTTCCTGTCTGACCTTAAAATAAGGGCCAGCTATGGTCAGGTCGGAAGTCAGATCAATGCAGGAAATTTTGCTTATTTGTCTCAGTATACTTCAGGACCGGGTGAAACCAACTCCGGCAATAATGGTTATCCGTTCAATAAGGTTTATCAACCCGGCCTGGTGTTGAGCCAGCTGCCCGATTCCAGTTTGAGATGGGAAACCTCCGATCAGACCGATATCGGTTTGGATGCCGCTTTTTTAAACGGCCAACTGACTTTCACATTTGATTATTACTATAAGAAATCCAAGGATTTCCTGCTGAATGTTCCGTTGCCTCCCCAGTCGGGATTCCCCTTCGGATTTCAGAATGTAGGCAGTATCAGCAATGCCGGGTTGGAATTTTCAGTTAATTATTCAAAACAATCCGGGGATTTCCGTTGGAACATCGGATTCAACATAACCACGGTTACAAACAAATTATTAAGCCTGACCAATGGGTTGGATAATGTAACCAACCTGGCGAGCCTTGGTTTTCCAACCACGGGCAGTAACAACTGGGGAACTTTTAGTAAGACAACGATTGGCGGACCTGTGGGTGAGTTTTTTGGATATAAATCCGCCGGGATTTTCCAGAATCAAAAAGAAATTGATGATTTAAATGCTGTGGCCATGTCAAAATTCGGAACTCCTTATGAATCCACTACCGGACCCAAAAAAAGTGCTGTGCCGGGCGATCGAAAGTTTGTGGATGTTAACGGCGATGGCAGGATAACGGCTGAGGACCAGACTCAGTTGGGAAGTCCTATTCCTAAGTTTTACGGTGGGTTGACATTTGGCGGAACCTACAAGAATTTTGATTTCAGTTTATTTTTATATGGTTCTTACGGGAACAAGATCTACAATTACCAGGAAAGGACATTGGAAAGTTTTGGAAGTTCAACCGGATCCGTTGGTATTGAGAATATCGGTTTGAAATACTATCAGAACGCATGGACATCCGCAAATGGTTCCAACCGGTATGCCCAGCTTGACGCGAATGAGTTTAACGCCAACACCCGGCCTTCTGACGTGTACGTGGAAGACGGTAGTTATCTCCGGTTGCGCAATCTGACAATCGGATATACGATACCTGCTAAAATTTCTACCGGGAATATGCCGTTGAAGATCCGGGTCTTTTTTACCGGACAGAATCTTTTCACCATTACGAAATATACCGGTCTTAATCCGGAAATCGGAGAACCCTCTGGTACGGATATTAATAACGCCAATAATACCATCCGGAGTGTAACCGCTTCCGGAGTAGATGTAGGTACTTATCCCACGTCCCAATTTTATACACTCGGATTCAATGTGACCTTTTAGTGAAAAATTAAATACATAGAAATGAAAAATAAAATAATTATAATTTTTGCAGCTCTTGGGGTTTTATTGATACCCTTATCCTGTTCAAAAAACTTTCTGGACACGACGAATACGCAGGGTATTAGTTCTTCCACCTTGTTTCATACGCCACAGGATGGGATCAGTCTGGTGAACGCGATCTATGACGGGTTCCAGCACGATAACCAGAGTTTTGTGCTGAAGGCGCTCTGGTATAATGCCAATTATACCTCCCAGGATTTTTTCAACTGGGGAGCGGATGTTTCCTATAACACCTATCTCTTCCCGACCGATTTTGGATCACTTTCTGCATATTGGAATCTTTCCTACCAGGGAATATCAAGAGCCAACTCTGCTTTACCGATTATTGCAAATATGCATGCCACCGGGGTCATTTCCGATTCACTGGCCAACTTCCTGACCGGTCAGACCTATTTTTTACGCGGCGTGTATTATTATTATCTGGCCTGCACATTTGGTGGTGTACCGCTTGAATTAAATGTATCAACCAACGGACTTCATCCCCGGAGTTCGCAGGATTCCGTATTTACGCAGGTGGTATCTGATATGACATCCGCTACCGCTCTGCTTCCCTGGCCTGAAAATCTGGCTCCTTCCGATTTGGGAAGATCTACTAAAGGGGCTGCACTGGGTTACCTGGGTAGCGCCCAGATGTGGCTCAAAAAATATGCAGACGCGGTAACAACATTTAAACAATTGATACCTCATTATACGTTGCTTTCGAATTATATGAGCATTCATGAATATAACAATCAAAATAACGCCGAATCGATTTTTGAACTGCAGTTCCTGACACCGGGCGGATCCACACCCGATTGGGGTTATAATAATAACGAAGTAACCTGGAACTCATCTTTTATGTGGCCCTGGGAAACTTCCAACTTTGGTTACACTTATGCCAACAAACTCTTGTTGACGTCTTTTGAAGCCGGTGACACCCGCCGGGCGGCAACAGTTATTGGTCCGGGCGACAGTATCGCAAGTCCCGGTATTGTAGCGATCGGAGGTATCAGAAACTATCCACAGGTTATTGCAGGTTTTAATGGAACCCTTTCCCTTCCTGCGTCCCATTTTACCGGAACCGACGGCAAGATTATCAATACCTGCGGAAAAGCGGGTGATTTATGGACGGGTGACCAACCCGGTCAGCTCCGGTCAGGATACTATGGTGTGAAACAATGGCGCGACCCGAATGTCAGCGGTAATACACCGGCAAATTCCGGTAAATATGCTGCCAGTAAGGCCACGGCCATTTTTGGGGATCAGAATATCACGTTGCTGCGATTGGGCGAGATTTATCTTGATCTGGCGGAGTCTCAATTCCTAAGCGGCGATGTTGCAGGAGCAAATGCATCCATAACAACGATAAGAGACCGTGCCTGGGGTGGCGCCATTGCGCCTCCTTCTCCATTCGGGCCCGATTTCATGCAAATTGTTATTAATGAGTACCGGCACGAATTGGGAGGCGATGTTTCTTTATGGTATGATCTGAGACGATCCGGATTGCAGATCGACTATATAAAAAATACATTTGGAGTTACAATACCTCCGGGTCATGATCTGTTGCCGATTCCTCAGAACGCTATAGCAACCAATCCGAATTTAACACAGAATCCTAACTATTGAGATAAGCAAGTCGTCAATTGGTACAGAAGGCTTTGTATTTTTACAAGGCCTTCCTTTTTTTGCGACGATCGTCTGCATGCACTATTTTTCAGATATTTTTTTAACATGAAAGGATTTCGTTTCTTATCCGTTGGTTTGATCCTGTCCGCATTGTTCGCCTGCCACAAAAAACATACTTTATTTGAAAAAATCTCGTCCTCCCGTTCGGGCATTGTTTTCAACAATGAAATCGTCGAAAACGATACGATCAACCCGGTGGATGTGGTCAATATCTATAATGGCGGCGGAGTCGGGATAGGAGATTTCAACAACGACGGATTACCGGATATATATTTTGGAGGGAACATGGTCTCCAGCCGGTTGTATCTGAATAAAGGCCATTTTACATTCGAGGACATCACGGATCAGGCGGGTGTAGCCGGTTTGGGCCGATGGGCCCGGGGAATATCCGTTATCGATATTAATAATGACGGGCTGATGGATATTTATATCTGTAATACGATTTATAAGGATTCTTTAAGGAAACGAAATATTTTATACGTAAACCAGGGAATCGATAAGAACGGAATTCCGCATTTTAAGGACATGGCTGCGGAGTATGGGCTGGATATTCATGTCCAGTCTACCATGGCAAGTTTTTTTGATTATGATAATGATGGTGACCTGGACATGTACCTGACGGTCAACGAAGCTTTTAATGGCGACAATCCTTCCACGTTTCTTCAGCGGAACACGCGGAGTACGGCCCCAAGTATTGGAAGATTGTACCGGAACGATTGGGACAGCATTTTGCAACATCCCGTTTTCCATGATGTTTCAAAAGAAGCAGGGATGAATATCGAAGGGTACGGTCACGCGGCCTCAATTTGCGATATCAACAACGACGGATGGAAGGATATCTATGTTTCTGACGATTTTTTATCGAGCAATATTCTTTATATCAACAATCATGACGGCACGTTCACCAACCGGGTAAAAGATTATTTTAAACACACTTCCTACAATTCGATGGGGCAGGATGTGGTAGACATGAATAATGACGGCTTGCCCGATGTCGTTGAACTCGACATGAACCCGGAGGATAACTACCGCAAGAAAATGATGCTGGCCTCCGAATCTTATCTTACCTATCAGAATTTCGATGGTTACGGATATGAATATCAATATGTCCGGAACACGCTGCAGTTGAACCAGGGTCCGCGTATTGGAGAAAATGATTCCATCGGTATTCCTGCCTTTAGTGAAATCGGTTTTATGAGTGGCATGTCGCAGACAGACTGGAGCTGGTCGCCCCTGGTAGCCGATTTCAATAATGATGGCTATCGTGATCTGATCATTACCAATGGTTTTCCGCGCGATGTATCCGATCACGACTTTATGGCCTACCGCGAGGATAATAAAGCATTGATCAATAAAAAAACTTTACTGGACCAGATCCCGAAAGTAAAACTTCACAATTACGCATTCAGAAATCAGGGCGGCCATACGTTCTATGATGAAACCGCCGAATGGGGACTGGAACAGCCGACGTTCTCTACTGCAGTCGCCTATGCGGACTTTGACAACGACGGCGCCATTGATATGGTGATTAATAATACGAATGATGAAGCATTATTGTACCGGAATACGTCTCGTGATACAGACACCGCAACCACGCATTTCCTGCAAATTAAATTCAGGGGGGATTTAAGAAATATCAACGGACTGGGCGCAATAGCCAGCATTTATTACGATCAAGGCAAACAGCAGGTGTATGACAATAATCCATACCGCGGTTATTTATCCAGCATGCAGGGAATAGCTCATTTCGGATTAAACTTCATATCCGTAGTTGACTCCGTTGCGATAAAATGGAATAATGGAAAACAACAAACCATTGAAAATGTAAAAGCCAACCAGGTGATTACGGTTGATATTAAAAATGCAAAAACTCCCTATTCTTTACAGCAGCCGGCAATAGCAACCCATGCTCTATTTAAGGCCGTGACCCACGACGCGGGCATTACCTACCGGCATCATGATTATGATTTTATCGACTTCGATATTCAGCATTTATTGCCCCATAAACTTTCGGAATATGCGCCTGCACTGGCTTCCGGCGATTTGGATGGAAACGGTTTGGATGATATTGTCATTGGGGGAAATGCAGTTTATCCGACGCATATATTATTTCAACAACCTGATGGGAAATTCCTGCAAAAAGATTCCATACCGGGTATTAAAAGTCATTCAAAAGTTTCAAAAGACGAAGGCATCCTGATTTTCGATGCGAATGGCGATGGCAAACCGGATATCTATATAACCAGCGGAGGATACGAATTGTCTCCAGGTAACGCCGGTTACCAGGACAGGTTGTATATCAACGACGGGAAAGGCAGTTTTACATTGGACACATCGGCACTGCCCGTCAATCATACCAGCAAGTTCTGCGTCCGGACGATCGATTACAACAACGATGGAAAACCGGATCTTTTCATCGCGGGCCGTATGGATCCGTGGAACTATCCGAAACCGGTTAGCAGTTTTATTTTCCGGAATGATTCTGAAAACGGTCGTGTCCATTTTACGGATGTAACGGATGAAGTGGCTCCTGAATTGAGAAACATTGGCATGGTTTGCGATGCGCTATTCACTGATTTTGATGGCGACGGACAAACGGACCTGATCGTCGTGGGTGAATGGATGCCTGTTTCCTTTTTCAGGAATGTAAATGGAAAATTTAAAAATGTAACCGATGCTTCCGGTGTGGGCCAGCAGTCAGGCTGGTGGAATTCCATTGCAGCCGGCGACTTCAGGCATACGGGCAGAATGGATTATATCATCGGCAACACGGGCAGCAACTCATTATATCAGCCAACCCCCCAGTGGCCCATATATATAACAGCCAAGGATTTTGACGGCAATGGAAAATATGTCGGTATACCTTCCTTATTCCTGCCGGATAAACAGGGCGTTAAAAAAGAATTTCCGGCCCAGGGCAGGGATGATATCACCAGACAACTGAGCAGCATGAAAAAAAGATTTGCCAATTACAAGTCTTATGCAAACGCCACGATGGAAGATGTGCTGACTCCGGAACAACGCAAGGGCGCCCTGCGATTAAAGGCCACCACCCTGCAATCCTGTTTTCTTCGAAATGACGGAGGCGGAAAATTTACCATGATTCCCCTGCCTGATGAGGCCCAGGTCTCGGTGATTAATGGAATGGTCGTCGACGATTTTGACGGTGACGGAAACCTGGATGTGCTGATCAACGGAAACGATTATGCCACAGCGATTGGCATTGGCCGGTATGATGCATTCAACGGGTTATTATTAAAAGGCGATGGTGCGGGTGGTTTCACGGCGTTGTCCATGTTGCAAAGTGGCATATCCATACCGGGTGATGGAAAAGCACTGGTGAAATTAACTGGAGGAAAGGATAAATACCTGGTCGCAGCCAGTCAGAACCGCGGTAATCTGATTTTATTTGAAATGAATAAACAACAACGGATCATCCGGGTGAGTCCGGGAGACCGCTTTGCCACGCTCACCTTTGCCAGCGGTAAAATTCAAAAACAGGAACTCAACCAGGGCTCATCGTTTTTATCTCAATCAGCCAGTTTCCTGAGCGTGGGGAACAACGTCTCTGCGATAAGTATAACCGATGGTCATGGGGTCGTTAAAAATATATCCTTTACGAAACAGAAGGAAAAATAGTTTAGCCTAACCAAGCCATTCCAACCATGGACTTCAGAAAAATATTTTTATTGGCGGGGATTGTGACTACCGTCTTTTTATTCACCCGGTGTTTTCGTGGCCAGCTGTCTGCGGATCCCCGGGGCGCGGTATATGCCGGGTCCGTTGAATGTGTACGCTGCCACGGTTCGGTTTCCGGTTCTTATGCACATACTGCTCATTTTCTTTCCACCCGGGTTGCGAATGAGATTTCCGTTGCGGGTAATTTTTCAAGGGATTCGAATGAAATAGTGATCAATAATTCAACAAAGATTGTGATGGAAAAAAAGGATTCGGGACTTTACCAGGTGTTATATAGTAACAACAAACTGATATCCGCCCACCGCTTTGATCTGGTCATGGGAGCGGTTAAGGGTCAGACTTATCTCTACCGGCAGGGTGACCGTTTTTTTGAATTGCCGGTATCTTATTTTACGGCACTGAATCGCTGGACCAGTAGTCCGGGCTATGACTTTGCGCACCTTACTTTCAATCGTCCGGTGGTTAAAGAATGTTTTGAATGTCACAGTTCTTTTGCCAATGTCGGACAAGCCGCAATCAACAAATCCGACATCGAAAAGAGTTGGATATTAAATATCGATTGCGAGCGGTGTCATGGTCCGGCCACCGCACATGTTCAGTTTCATGATGCGCATCCTGAAGAAAAGCAATCCCGGTTCCTGGTTTCTTTTAAGACCCTGAGCAGGGCGCAGAAAATTGACCTCTGCGCGGTCTGTCATTCCGGAACCAAACATATACTACTAAAATCCACTTTTGGTTTTAAAATGGGAGACAGTCTTTCTTCTTACAGAATACCCCTGTCTACCGGAGATCAGGTAGATGTACATGGCAACCAGACCCAATTGTTATCCCAGAGTAAATGTTTCCGGATGAGTAATATGGATTGTTCAACCTGTCATAATGCCCATGTAAATGAACGGGAACTTGTCCAAAATTTTAACCATACTTGTCAGAACTGCCACGCACCGGGCCAGCATTTTTGCGGAATGGCGAACGATTCAAATATCGTTTTTATAAAAAATAATTGCACTGGCTGTCATATGCCGGCGCAGGCATCCAGGGCAATCGTTGTGCAGGCAGCGAATAACACACTGGCTGTTCCTAATCTGGTCGTGAATCACCGGATCGCGATCTATCGGGAAGAAACTGCAAGAATAATGAAAACAAAAGTCCATGATCATTCCATTCAGAGATAAAAGTCAATTCATGAATACAAGTTGCCGACAAAGAGTTGCGATGCTTTCGGTTATTTTTTGTTTTGCATTTTTGCAAAGGTCAACCGGTCAAACGGAACTGCAGGCCTGGGGAAATATTACCGGGATCCGGATACAGGGAGAGCTGATGAGATTTGAAACCAGCATACGCGTCGTTGGTAACCCATGGTCGTCTCTTACCGCTACCGGTAAGGAGCAGCAGAGTCCAAAATTCAGCCGTGACAGTGGCCGGCAGGTCGTTGCAACACGGATGGGAAGTATCTCTTTCACCGAAACGGTGACGGATCCTGGTCCGGGAAAAGCCAGTGTACGTTTGCGATTTGTTTCGAGTACCGATACGCTGATCTCCGGAGCTTTTTTTTGTATAAGCCTTCCCCTAGAGGATTATGGACAGGGAACGATCCGTTTTGGTCAGGCGCAGTCAAAGTCAATTGCCGATTTAAAACCAGACCCCCGGGGAGTCCTCATGAGCATTTCAGCCAATGAGATTAGCGTTCATTCCTCTCAGCGGCAAATAAATATTCAATGGCAGGATAAAGACTCAGTCTTCCTTAGATTAGAATCAAAAACCAATGATCAGCATCTTGAAATCTATCTCCCGCTGCAAACGGGGAAAATGCAGGCCGGCCAGCCTGGTGAAAAAACATTTACGCTCGAAACTTCCGGTCTGATCGATAAAAAAGATATTCACCTGAACCTGGACGTCTCAAATCCGGGAAGGGTGTTTGCGGGGCTTGGTGGCAATTTCCGTATTCAGAATCTGAAAAACGATCCGCAGGTGATTGATTATTGCCTGAACAATATGCGGGTGGCCTGGGGTCGGGTGGAAATGCCCTGGCGTTTCTGGCAACCCGAGAAAAATGCGGACCCGGTCGCGACTGCCCGGGCGGGTCACCTGGATGATCATGTTCAGCGAGCCATGGCCATGGCTCAGAAACTTCAGCAAAAAGGAATTCCGATCATTCTTACAGCCTGGTCCCCTCCTGCCTGGGCAATCATAGGCAAACCCCATTTTTCTCACTCTGCTGATGAACCCTGGGGAAATCCTTTGAATCCGGATAGTTTAGCGGCCATTTATAAATCCATCGCGGATTATATTCAGTACCTGCAAGATCAATATGGCGTGCGGGTCAGGTTTTTTTCTTTCAATGAATCTGATTTGGGAA
>Ga0209863_10000396_pt1 | contig 23169 bp, 19 predicted proteins | sample OrgsoiDNA2013046_FD_185796 | JGI IMG/M metagenome (GOLD analysis project Ga0209863, IMG submission 185796) | Permafrost soil microbial communities from the Arctic, to analyse light accelerated degradation of dissolved organic matter (DOM) -... | ecosystem: Environmental > Terrestrial > Soil >...
GTCCGCGGCCAGGTTCTCCCATGTATGCAGAACGTCAGTGAGCGCTTCCAGTTGCAGACTGCCATGCATTGAGTGTCGCCGTAGAAGCTCAAATGCTGTTGGCGGCGATCCGGCACGCGCGTCCAGTAGCGTGATGGTGGTTTCGCGCCGGGAAAAAGACTGATACAAGACAGGGAAGTATCCAATCACCAGGGCCAGAAATCCAAAGCCGAGTCCGGCTTCGAACACCGTGACGAATCGGCCTAAGGGCGTGACTGGTGTGATATCGCCCAGTCCAAGCGTAAAGAACGTTGTGCCGCTGACGTAGAGCGAGTTGCCAAAGCGATTAGAAAGCAGTGCGCCGTGAAAGCGAGCACCGTCGCCAAAATGGATCAGCGCAAAGCCCAGCACCATTCCAACTGCCCAGAACGCCATCAGCACCAGCAGGGAAAGCGGGCCGTAATAGCTGTACATGGCTTCGCGCGTCTTCTTTTTCTGGATGCGCCTGGCTATGGCGCGCCAGGGAATCCATGTGGCGCGATAAAACAACCGCGTCACGCGAAACTGGCGCGTCACGCGCCGCGGCAGAACAATGGTCTCAAACGTCTCCCACAGCACCACGGCCAGCACAACGATTCCCGCAATCACGCAGACAATATTCAGCACTCGGTCCTCTCACAGTCGCTGCGATTAGATTACTCGAATCTGGCCCGGGTCACAGATTCTTACCCTGAGGTACACTGTTATCGGGTCTTGGGACACGTGAAAGCTTTACTCCATCTGCTTACCAGTCATCCGTATGCAATCCTGCTGGCTTCAGCCCTGTTGGAGCGCATAGGATTGCCGTTATTCCTTTCACCGGTGCTGGTAGGCGCCGGGGCACTGGCTGCTTCAGGCCAAATGCGCCTGGACCTGGGCTTCTGGGTCGCGCTGCTATCCTGCATCATTGGCGACGCCCTGTGGTTTGAAATGGGCCGCAAGCGCGGTGATAGCGTACTATCCACGCTCTGCAAAATATCTTTCGAACCAGATACTTGCGTCCGCAAGTCTAAAGTGTTTCTTGAGAAGGGCGCCAGCCGCACCATCTTCTTCGCCAAGTGGCTTCCCGGCGTCTCCCACATTATTCCTGCCGTAGCCGGACTGGGCGGCGTAACGCGCCGGCAGTTCATGATGGCCAACACCGCCGGCACGGCAGTGTTTGTTCTCGCCCTGATGCTTGCCGGATATCTACCCGTGGAGCACATCAGCCTGGTGCCCAGGATCGGCTCAGTGGTGTTTGAAGCAGGCCTGGCGTTGGTCGTCGGCAATGTCATTGTGAAGTATGTTCAGCGTCGCCGTTTTTTCAACGAACTCTACAAGTCACGCATCACGCCACAGGACTTGCGAGAGATGATGGAAACCGGTACGCGCATCGTGATCGTGGATCTTCGCCACCCACTGGATTCCGTCGCCGATCCTCGAGTGATTCCCGGCGCAATCCGCATGCTGCCCGATGACGTCACTGCCAAGGCCAGTACGCTTCCAGCCGACGAGGACATCGTTCTCTACTGTACTTGACCAAACGAAGCGACCAGTGCCCGGGTGGCACAAAAACTACAGAAGCTGGGAATCAAGAAGGTGCGTCCTCTGCAAGGTGGTTTGGCGGGATGGAAAGAACTCGACTATCCCATGGCACAACCGAGCGAAGTGGCCTGGCATTCCGCCGTGAATAGTGACGCGTAAGGCTCCTGTGACAATGGTCATTTGACCTGTCTGGCCAGCCATCATAAAATCAATGCAGTCGGCAGTTTCGCTGCTGGCACGTTGTTTCGCGTACTGCCCCCTCGTTCAATGGTAGGACAGCTGCCTCTGGAGCAGCCTATCGGGGTTCGAATCCCTGGGGGGCAGCCAAATACACTCCTCGCGCACCTTCCCGCACTGTCCTGAACTTCCGACTCCGACAGGATTCCTTGTAGAATCAACAATTTACTTGGTTTATGCGCTCAGAGAGGTTCGCAGACGTGCGCCAGTAGCCTCGCAGAAAGTGGGGTACGAAGTGGGGTACAATTCGTCTCTAAGGTGGGGTACGGCCAGAAATCAAAACTTTGGAGCCGGATCATGGCGCTGACGGACACTGCGATTCGAAGAACCAAACCAGACAATCGGCCCTACAAGCTATACGACCGCGACGGTCTTTTCCTGCTGGTCAACCCCGGTGGTGGGTGGACAAGAAACTGGGCACGAAGGACGCTGGCGGGAAAGTTGCTGCGGAACCGTTGATTGGCTGAGATTATTTTGCCGCTCATGATGCGGACCTACAGCCAAGCGCTTCGCGGATCTTCTCCAACAAGCGCTTCAGCGTAAATGGTTTTTGCACAAACGTTACGCCGGGTAGACTGGCGGCTTCCCGCAGCGAGGCATTGTCGGCGTAACCTGACATGAAAATTATTCCCAGGCCAGGGTATGTAGCGGAAAGGGCAGAAGCCAGAGTGTGCCCGCTTCCACCTGGCATTACAATATCGGTGATAAGCAAATCGAGCTTTTGGCCACGTGCCGTGGCGATTCCGTCCTGGACGCTGGCCGCTTCAAGAACGCGGTATCCACTTTCACGGACATAGTCGACGAGCAGCGCCCGCAGGCTGGCTTCATCCTCAACAATCAGAATCGTCCCCGATCCATCCTCGGATGGAAGATTTTTGCCTAGGGCCGGCTCCAGAACCGCGGTCTCCATGGTTCGCGGAAAATAGACGATGAACTCTGTTCCTTTCTCCGCGATGCTGTGTGCCATTACCTGACCTGAACCCTGTTGCACGATGCCATACACTGTGGCCAGTCCCATGCCGGTCCCCATTTCTTTGGTAGTAAAGAATGGTTCAAAAATGTGGCTCAATGTTTCAGCGTCCATGCCAATTCCGCCGTCAGAGACTGACAAGCAAACATACTCGCCTGCATGAAGGCCGGCGGCTTGGGCAGTCGAAGCGTCAAATGTCCGATTCCAGGTTTTGATCGAGATAGTTCCGCCATCAGGCATCGCATCGCGAGCATTGGCGGCGAAGTTGATCAGTATCTGGTCCGCTTGCGAGGGGTTGATCTTTACATTCCAAAGATCGTTATCAAGTGAAAGCGAGAGTGTGATGTTTTCACCCACCAGCCGTTGCAACATTTCGTCCATGCCAAACACGACCCGGCTGAGGTTGACAACTTGTGGAAAGGCCATCTGGCGTCGCCCAAAGGTCAGCAATTGACCGGTGAGTGCGCTGGCCCGGTCCGCGGCCACGTGAATCTCGCGCACGCGATGGCGGAGATCGTTTGCGCTTTCGGGCAGACGTTGTTCCAATACTTCTGCGGACCCGCGCACCACAGTCAGCAAATTATTGAAGTCATGCGCAATGCCGGCGGCCAGCCGTCCGATGGCTTGCATCTTCTGGGCTATGTGAAGCTGTTCCTTCAGCTTTTCTTTCTCCGCAATGTCCCGGCTCACCGTGGCGATATTGGTGAGACGCCCCGCTGCATCAAAGATACCAAAGCCGCGAGTGTCAAATGGAATGACTTCACCGCTAACAGAGTGCCGCAAAGAGAACCGGCCTTCCCACACGCCATGGCGGCGCACAGTGGGCAGGATTTCTTCGCGAAGCACTTGCAATTCCCTGGCCGGCAGAAAGTCATAGATAAATTTTGATTGAGCTTCGGGGTCGTCATGCACGCCCACCAGCGTCTGGCCTGCCTTGTTGAGAAAGACGATTTGCCCCTTCAGATCGGTAATACCAATGAAGTCCGGACTGTGCTGCAGGGTGGCGGTTAGCATGGCACGTTCTCGCTCACCCTGTTTGCGATCTGTGATATCAAAAATCACGCCGGCGGTGCGCATGGCCCGCGCCGTGGGACCTTCACCATCAAAGAAACATTTGCCTCGGGCAAGGATCCAGCGGGAAGAGCCGTCCGTCCTCGTGAAGCGAAAGTCCGCGTCGTACTCTGCGCGGAGTTTTGGATCTCTAGCCTTGCCGAGCTTTTCCTCGATGCGAGCACGGTCTTCAGGATCGATGCGGGAGAAGAACCATGCAAAACTCGGCTGCCCATCGCTGGGAAAGCCAAAAATCTCGCGCGCTCTTTGCGACCATTCGACTCTATCGGTATGTAAGTGGTGGTCCCAGGCCCCGATGTTCCCTGCTTCCACGGCCAGGCGAAGACGCTCATCAGTCACCGCCAGATGTTCACTGGCAATTTTGCGATCATGAATGTCAACCGCTATACCCATCCAACTGGAGATCTTTCCAGATACGTCCCGCACGGGCAAGCCGCAGTTGACGAACCAGCGGTATTGATTGTCACTGGCCCGGCGAATACGGAATTCAACCTCCCATGGCAGCCCGTGAGGAACAGTCTCATGCCATTCCCGACAAGCCTTTTCGGCATCGTCCGGATGAAGCGCACGAATCCAGCCACCGTTGACCGTTTCTTCCAAAGTTAAGCCGGTCAGATCAACCCAGTATTGGTTGATATAGGTCGTGGCCCCATTCGCATCCGAAATCCACACGATCTGGGGGGAAAGTTCAATGAGCGCACGATAACGCGCTTCCCTCTGTGTCTCCTGCGGCGCCTCTGACAAATTAAGTTCGGGCGACTGAAGAATGAGCGTCGTGAGCTGACGACGCAGCTCGGCTACCTCCCGCTCCAGGTAGGCAACTGGGGCTCGTAATAGCGGATCGTCGTGTGCGGCTGTATCTGACATGCGCATGGGCAATGTGCATCGTTGCAGGCTAGTTCACTGGGTGCGCTGCATTGGAGCCTTTTTGAAATCCTATTCCGAATAGCGAAAATAGACAAACTCAACATGATGCAGAAGCAGCGATAAATCGGCTTATTCTTGAGAAGAATTCCTTGAATACAGAATCACAGATGAAATCCAGCCACCGGCAATCGTTGACGCGAGCGCACTTTGCTCACCAGAGACGCCCACAATCATTTTCTTGAGTGTATGTGAGGCAGGATGTGACATCTTGGGGGCAGAGCGAATCACTTCGATTGAAACGGGACGGTTGCGATACTCTTCCGCTGTGCTTTGCGAGTCCGCAGCGGTTGGACCAACGCCGAATGAGGCACTTCGCGAGTGCATCCGGAAGTTAACCACGTGCTCCAAGCGACCCGTAAAAAATAGTGGGGTACAAAGTGGGGTACACCGAAAATTGTTGCTGTAAGTGCCTTGGAATCCACAGCTACGAATCCCTGCAGCCAAACCTCTTCTTCGCGTGCACAGCTCATCTGTAACGTCTTTCCTTAACTCGCCAACTTACTGCGCTCCAGGTATGCCGCAAGGTAGGGAGCGGTCCGGCTCTTTTTCGAATCCACAACCTGCAGCGGCGTTCCTGCTTCCACCACACTGCCTCCCTCTTCACCTGCTCCGGGACCGATATCGATAATCCAATCACTGCTGGATGCGATACGCATATCGTGTTCCACCACAATGACCGTGTTGCCGGCGTCCACCAGTCCGTTCAGTTGGATCAACAGTTTTTCCACATCCGAGGGATGCAATCCCGTGGTGGGTTCGTCGAGCACGTACAGGGTCTTCCCACGGCCTGCACGCTGAAGCTCTGTGGCCAGCTTGATTCGCTGGGCCTCGCCGCCGGAAAGCTCCGTGGCCGGCTGGCCAAGACGCAGGTACCCAAGGCCGACTTCTTTCAACACCTTCAGCGAATGACAGACGCCCGTTTGATCTTCAAAGAAATCATGCGCCGTGTTTACGGTCATCGCCAGCACTTCAGCAATGTTCTTGTCACGATATTTAATCTCCAGCGTCTTCGGGTTATAGCGCGTGCCGTGGCACGTGGGACAAGGCGTGTATACGCTGGGCAGAAAGAGCAGCTCCACCATCACAAAGCCTTCGCCTTTGCACGTCTGGCAGCGGCCTTTGGCTACGTTGAAAGAAAACCGTCCTGCATCATAGCGGCGGGCACGGGCCGCATCAGTTGCGGCAAAGATGCTGCGTACCTGGTCGAACAATCCGGTGTACGTGGCCAGATTAGAGCGCGGTGTCCGCCCAATGGGTTTCTGGTCAACCTGTACCAGGCGTCTTACGTGTTCCATGCCTGCGGTAATCTGTCCGCCGGTGGTAACCGGAGCGTTTACCTCCAGGCTTTCCTGTTCTTCCTCTTCGCCGGGAATCTTCTGGCCGAGCTTTTTTGCCACCAGCTCAACCAGCACCTGGCTTACCAGGCTGGATTTGCCTGAGCCGGAAACGCCCGTGACGGTGGTAAACACGCCGAGAGGAAAATCGACGCTGAGCCGTTGCAGGTTGTTGCGGGAAACATCTTTAAGTTTCAGCCAGCCGATGGGCGCGCGTGGTTCGTGTGTGTCGCTGATCTGGTCTTGAAATAGAAACTCTCTGGTCTTTGAGCCGGCCACTTTTTTCAGGCCTTCCGGCGGACCGCTATAGAGAATCTGTCCACCGTGTTCCCCGGCGTCTGGTCCCACGTCCACAATCCAGTCAGCATGGCGTATAACGTCAAGATCGTGTTCCACTACAAAAAGGGAGTTGCCGGACTGCTGGAGTCTTGCAAACGCGCGCAACAGCGCTTCTGTATCGATGGGATGGAGCCCGGCGGATGGTTCGTCCAGCACATAGACCACACCAAACAGGTTCGACCGAACCTGGGTGGCCAGCCGCAGTCGCTGCAACTCTCCGGGTGAGAGCGTGGGAGTGCTGCGATCAAGTGACAGGTAGCTCAAGCCGAGGTCGAGCATGACCGAGAGTCGTGACACCATGTCCTGCGCGATCCGCTGTGTCACCTCAACCTTTTCCGGATGCTCGTCCGCTTGCTTTGCCGAGATCAAAGCCGTGCTATCGGCATAAGGACGGAAGATTTCCAGCAATCGCCTAAGCGGCACACGTGACATGTCCGCAATGTCCAGTCCGGCAAACTTTACTGACAGTGATTCCGCGCGCAGCCGCTTGCCGTGACATACCGGACACTCCGTGCTCAGCATGTATTGCATGACCTTTTGCTTCATCATGGCGCTCTGGGAGTTGGCAAAAGTATGGAATACGTGGCGGCGGGCGCTGCTGAATGTGCCTTGATAGCTGGGCTCCTCTTTGCGTTTCAGTGCGCGGCGCGTCTCCTGCATGTTGTACCCGGGATAAACCGGGACCACCGGCTGCTCGTCAGTAAACAGGATCCAGTCTCGATCTTTCTTTGGCAGGTCGCGCCACGGGCGATCAACGTCATAGCCAAGCGTGGTCAGGATGTCGCGTTGATTTTGTCCACCCCACGCTGTTGGCCACGCAGCAATGGCACGTTCGCGAATAGTGAGCGAGGGGTCGGGCACCATGGATTGCTCGGTCACTTCATAAACGCGGCCCAGTCCGTGGCACTTTGGACACGCTCCCTGCGGAGTGTTGGGAGAAAAGCTTTCCGCGTAAAGCAAAGGCTGGCGGCGAGGATAATCGCCGGCACGCGAATACAACATGCGCAACAAGTTTGAAAGTGTTGTAACGCTGCCCACGGAAGAGCGCGTCGTCGGCGATCCTCTTTGCTGCTGCAACGCCACTGCCGGAGGCAGACCTTCGATCTCATCCACCTGGGGAACACTCATCTGGTGAAAAAGCCGCCGGGCGTAGGGAGAAACGGATTCCAGATAGCGGCGCTGCGCCTCCGCATACAACGTTCCAAAAGCCAGCGACGATTTCCCAGATCCGGAAATGCCGGTAAAGACAACCAGCGCGTCGCGTGGGATATCCAGGTCAACATTCTTCAGGTTGTGTTCACGGGCCCCACGCACGCGAACAAAACCGCTGGATATGGCGTCAGTTTTAGTTTTGACCGGGTTTGCAGCTGATCTTTCTGGTTGGTTCACAGCAATATAGATGCTAATGCATACCCTAAAGCCAGCCGTGGCCGCCGGGCTCGCAGCTTATAATGGGTAATCTCACAGACAGGGACCTGAACGATCTAGCATGCACCACCCAACAGACGATCTTCGAATTAAATGGACCAAGGTAGTCTTACCTCCGGTGGTTCTGCAGGAGGAACTACCCGTCTCCAACAGCGCTTCAGACGCTGTTTTTCAAACGCGCGAATCCATCTGCAAGATTCTGAACGGGGAAGACGATCGACTGTTGGTAGTAGTGGGGCCGTGTTCCATTCATGATGTGGCCGCGGCGCGCGAGTATGGCAGGCTGCTGGCCGGGATCATCCCGGAACTAAAGGACCAGCTACAGATCGTAATGCGGGTGTACTTTGAGAAGCCACGCACCACCGTGGGATGGAAGGGTCTGATTAATGATCCCTATCTCGATCAGACTTTCCAGATCAATGACGGTCTGCGCATGGCGCGGCACCTGCTTCTGGACCTGGTCGATATGGGAGTGCCGGCCGGCACGGAGTTTCTCGATATCATTACGCCGCAATACGTGGCTGACTTGGTGAGTTGGGGCGCGATTGGCGCACGCACCACGGAGAGCCAGGTCCATCGCCAACTTGTTTCAGGTCTGTCATGTCCGGTGGGATTCAAGAACGGCACGTCCGGCGACATACAGATTGCCATTGAAGCCATAGAGTCAGCGTCGCATCCGCATTATTTCCTTGGTCACACCAAGCAGGGCCAGTCGGCCATCTTCGGTACGCTGGGCAATCCCAACTGCCACATCATCCTGCGCGGCGGAAGGAAGATGGTGAACTACACCGCTGAATCGGTGGCGCAAACGCGTGCGGAGTTGGAGCGTGCGGGACTATCTCCGCGATTCATGATTGATTGCAGCCACGCCAACAGCAATAAAGACCATACCCGCCAGCCCATTGTCTGCCGTGATGTCGCGGGCCAGATTGCGCGGGGAAGCCAGGGCATTGTCGGCGTGATGCTGGAGAGCAACCTGATTGCGGGTGCACAGAAGCTTGTCCCTGATCAGCCCCTCACCTACGGACAGAGCATCACGGACGCGTGCATTGGCTGGGATGAAACCACTGCTCTGCTTCGCGAGCTTGCAGATGCGGTAAGCTTACGCCGGAAAACGGCCAGGCAAGGCGAATCCGTGGCAGTCCAAAAGTAGGTTACCGCGTTCCATATCGGAACGCTTATGGCCGCCATTCATTTAATCAATAGGCCTCTTTCCCCAAAGATGAGTAAAATGCCGCTGACATGATTAACCACCTCTCGCGGCATTCACGTTTATTGTTCGCCTCGTTTGTACTCTCAACCCTCAATCTGGCGGCCCAGACCGCTATATTGCAGCCTCTCTCAGATAAGCCGGTCGCTGGCGCGTCAGTAAAACTCAAATCAGACTTTTATGTTCCCATCACTCCAGAATCCATTCGCTGGGGCTACCTTCCGGACAATGCGGCCAAGCCGATCATCAGCGTCAAGTCAGGCTCAACCGTCACGTTCGATACGCTGTCCCACGAAGGCATTCTGGAAGATCAGGGTCGCGACCCGGCCAAATACTTCGGCGGCTTTGGCGTGCCCGCTGATCAGGTATTGAATGATGGCAAAGCCATCACCTCGTCATCCCTGACGCACGACTTTGCCAAGGATGGTCCACACATTGTGATTGGGCCCGTCGCCATTGAAGGCGCGCAACCCGGTGACGTGTTGAAGGTGGAGATGATTTCCCTGACGCCGCGGGTGCCCTATGGCGTGATCAGCAACCGCCATGGCAAGGGTGCGCTGCCCGGCGAGTTTCCTGAAAATGCCGATCCGCAAGCCGGCGCCAGTGCGGAAAAGCCGGAGCTTTACAACAACGTTTCCAAGTTTGTGCCCATCAAGCTGATTGACGGGAAATGGTATGGAATCCTGAAATCGGACAAGGGAGAAGCCCACATTCCCGTAGCTCCGTTCATGGGGACCATGGGCGTTGCTCCTAACGTGGCCGGCAAACCCAACTCGATTCCTCCCGGCGACTACGGCGGCAATCTCGATATCCATTACCTCACCGCCGGCGCCACGTTATATATACCCGTGCAGGTGGCCGGAGGCATGTTCTTTCTGGCCGATCCGCATTTTGCCCAGGGAAACGGCGAAGTATCTCTCACTGCCATTGAAGGATCGCTGCGGGCCACACTAAAGCTGAGCATCCTGAAAGCCGGTGACGCGTCTATTCCCAATGGCGGCAAGCAGCCGGGCCCGTTCGCTGAGACGCCTGATTACTGGATTGCCATTGGCCTTGATCCGGACTTGAATGAGGCCATGAAGAAATCCACGCGTGAGGCCATACGCTTCCTGTCAGAAAAGATGGGAATGGACCGCGCCACTGCGTTTGCTTATCTCAGCGCTGCCGCCGATTTTGAAGTTTCGCAGGTGGTCGATCGAACCAAAGGCGTCCATGCGCTGATTCGCAAGAAGGACTTTGCTGCCAAGTAACTGAGCGCGCGTATCTGTAAAGCACAATCGGAGCAGTTCGATGCCAATCGGCTGCTCCTTTCTCTTTGCCGTAGCGGACGAGCGTGTTCGTGCTGTCATCATTGAAGACTCACCTTCTGATATCCAGAAGGCATTCCAGATATTGCAAAGCCTGGGTGTCGCTGAGCAGACTGTATTTACGGATCTCAAAAAGGGATTGTTTTATCTGGAAGATGTGGTCAGTGGCAATAAACCTCGCCCTGGCTGATTGTCCTCGATTTGGAATTTTGGCGGTGATAGCGGGTTTGAGGTTCTTCGCTTCCCAGGACTGTCCACACGACAACGGAGCATTCCATCAATGCAGGATTGGTCTTAGCCACGCGCGCGAATCTGCACCCTGGTTTCCTTTCAGCCAAAAATATTTGCAGTAACCTGACTTGCGCGCGCCTCCATTCGAACCAACGCAGGTATTGCCTTATTTACGCCCCGTCCGTCTGATTCCAGACAGACAAAGCATTCACCAAACCTTTATGTTGATGCGTCTCCGGCATCAGGCAGGTTCACGCCTGATTCTGTGAAGCCTGTTTTTTGCGGGCCTGGTAACTCGTGTGTTCCTAACTTAATGACGACCACTAAGACTCAAACAGCTCCCTATAAAAATCGAATTCTCGCAGGCTTGTCCAAAAGTGAAGCGAACCGGCTGGTCAAGAAGCTTGAGCCGTTAAAGCTCAAGCAAGGCCAAAGCCTGCTTGACGGCAAAGCTACCGACGCGTATTTTCTCGAAGAAGGCATGGCGTCGGTCGTCCTGAACCTGGCTTCCGGAGACACCATTGAGGTAGGCGTCATTGGCAGCGAAGGCGTTGTGGGCCTTCCCATTCTGTTCGGAACCGGGAGCATTCCCGGAAGGACCTTTATGCAGATTGGTGGTTCCGGATATCGCCTGAAAGGCGAGTATCTGAAAGAGGAGTTTGAACGGGGCGGCGAACTGCAAAACATTCTGCTAAGACATGCGCAAGGTCTATTTACCCAGAGCGCACAGACGGCCGCCTGCAACCGCATGCATACCATTGAATCGCGCCTTGCTCGCTGGCTTCTAACCTGTCATGATCGCGTGGAAGCTGACCAACTCCTTCTCACGCATGAGTTCCTGGGGCAGATGCTGGGCGCTCCCCGTACCACCGTCACACTTGCCGCAGGCGCATTGCAGCGTAGCAATCTTATTGGTTACTCGCGTGGGAAAGTTACGATTCGTAATCGCGCAGGTCTTGAGAAGCTTGCGTGCGAATGCTATCGCAACGTGCGCGACGAATATCGCCGGCTGGGCCTTCTACAACCGCGGTAGCCTGACTCGACTATGCTCCGCGTGTAAGAACGCCTGTGTTTAGTCAGACCAAACCGGGTCACTCTTCGTCAAAGGGCAGTCCCACATAGTTTTCCGCCAGACTCTGTGATGCTGCCCGCGATTCGGTGACATAATCGAGTTCCGCCAGTTGCCGCCGACGATCAAACGGATTCTCCTCCGGAAATCGATGCAACATTGAAGTCATCCACCAGGAGAATCGCTGCACCTTCCACACGCGACGAAGACAGATTTCAGAGTATCGATCCAGCAAGTCAGTTTTGTGCTGCTTGTAATACTGGTCCAGACCGCGCGCCAGCACTCGCACATCGGCCACAGCCAGGTTCAAGCCTTTGGCGCCCGTAGGCGGAACAATGTGGGCCGAGTCGCCTGCTAGAAACATCCGCTTGTAGCGCATGGGCTCAACCACAAAGCTGCGCATGCCCGTTATGCCTTTCTGCACCACCGCGCCTTCTTGCAACTTGAAATCTTTGGCCGCCAGCCGCTGATGTAGCTCGTTCCAAATCTTTTCATCCGGCCATTCGGCAATGTCTTCTTCAGGAGAACATTGAATATAAAGCCGGCTGATTTTTGGCGACCGCATGCTCAACAGCGCGAAGCCGCGTTCGTGGTAGGCATAGATCAGTTCTTCTGACGCGGGTGGCGTCTCCGCCAGAATCCCCAGCCATGCGAAGGGATAAGTCCGGTCGTATGTGGTAAGAACGTTCTCGGGGATTGCCGGCCGGCAGATGCCGTGAAAGCCATCACATCCGGCAATAAAGTCGCATTGCAGCTCAAAGTCTTTTTCATCTTTGCGAAAGAGAATCTTCGGCGCGCCGCTGTCAAAATCGCGCACTGTGACATTTTCGGCCTCAAAAATAACGTGGCCGCCGGAAGCGATGCGCGCGTTGTTGAGGTCTCTCAAAACTTCATGCTGCGCATAGATGGTGATGCCTTTTCCGCCGGTGAGTTCTTTGAAGTCAATGCGGTGGCCGTGGCCGCTAAAACGCAGCTCAACACCGTAATGGATCAGTCCTTCCCGTTTCAGGCGTTCCCCCACACCCATCTCGGTCAGCAGGTCCACCGTGCCTTGCTCCAGTACGCCAGCGCGGACGCGCTCTTCCACATACTGCCGGCTGCGATTCTCCACCACCACCGATTCGATTCCGTGCAGATAAAGAAGATGAGAGAGCACCAGTCCTGCTGGACCAGCACCCACAATGCCGACCTGTGTTCGTATTTTTTGGGGCATAGAAATCATCAACATGTTAAAGCAAGCCACCGAAAACCGCTGGCAGCCGGAGTCGTGTACATTAGTTGCGTAAGACTCCTGCTTGCTCATTTACGCTATGAAGCCCAAAGTGGTCCCTTATCGCAGACATGATCCGGCAAGCCAGCCGCCATCTTTGTACGAGCCTTATCGAGCCACGGTGCTGCGGTCTCCAAGGAAGCCGCTGATTCATCTGCCGCATACTTTGTCAGAGGTCACAGGGCCGGTCTTTGGGCCGGACGACGTAGGTCCCACGGATGGCGATATGACACGACAAGGCCAGGGAGAGCCCTTGGGTGAGCGCATCATCGTCAGCGGCCGGGTTCTGGATGATAGTGGCCGCCCGGTTCCACACACGCTGATCGAAATCTGGCAGGCGAACGCCGCCGGAAGATATCGCCATGATCGTGACAATCATCCCGCGCCCCTCGATCCGAATTTTCATGGCGCTGGCCGTCTGCTTACGGATGCGGATGGCAACTACAGCTTCACCACCGTCAAGCCCGGAGCGTATCCGTGGAAGAACCATGCCAATGCCTGGCGTCCGGCGCACATACATTTTTCACTGTTTGGTCCGGCCTTTGCCACGCGGCTTGTGACGCAGATGTATTTTCCCGGCGACCCGCTTTTTGCCTACGATCCCATCTTTCAATCTATTCCGGATGAGCGTGCGCGTGAGCGATTGATTGCCAGCTTCGATCTGGGCACAACGAAACAGGAATGGGCCCTTAGCTATCGATTTAACATCGTGCTGCGCGGACAGGAAGCCACGCCCTTTGAAGGTGTCAGGTGACGCGCAATCTCGAAAATGTACCTCTGCCATCGCAAACCGTTGGTCCGTTCTTTCATCTGGGATGTACGGATCAACATTGCGTGGGATCATTGCTGACCGACAAAACCAAAGGGGATCGCATTACGTTGAAGATCTGCGTGCTCGACGGTGAAGGCGGTGCGGTTCCCGATGCGATGATCGAAATCTGGCAGGCCGATGCGGAAGGGAAGTATGCCCATCCTGACGATCCGCAAAGTGTGGCGGCCGATCCGGCGTTTAAAGGTTTTGGCCGCATGGCCACCAATGATCACGGCTGTTGCACGTTTGAGACAATCAGGCCAGGACCCGTCCCTGCAAACGATGGCGGCAAGCAGGCCGGTCATTTCAATATTTCTGTCTTTGCACGCGGCATTCTCAAGCGGCTTGCGACCAGGGCGTATTTTGCCGGAGATCCGGCGTTGAATCATGATCCAGTGTTGGTGACTGTTCCCGTGGAACGGCAGAACACACTGTTGTTGCAGAACTCGCCGGCACAGGCCGCCGAATGGTATTTTGAAGTCTACCTGTGCGGAGAAAAAGAAACTGTATTCTTTGACGTATAGAATGACCCGATAATCACCAACCATGCCACCGAGCCTCATCCATAGCCTCACCAACAACCCGCAAGTTGACCATGTGTTTTCTGACGCATCGCTGCTTGCAGCCATGCTGCGGTTTGAGTTTGCTCTGGCAAAGGTGGAAGCTAATTTGGCAATCATTCCTGCCTCAGCGGTTGAAGCGATCGAGCGCGCTGCAAGAGTCGAAAAGTTCGACATATCGGCTCTTGCTGCTGCAACTCTGCAGAGTGCCACGCCCGCAGTCCCATTCGTCAGACAGTTGACTGAGCAAATTCGCAACCAGGATTCAGCAGCCGCCGGCTTTGTGCACTGGGGCGCCACCAGCCAGGACCTTTGCGATACCGCCATGGTTCTCCTGCTGCGGCAGGTGAAGGCCATATTTAAGGCTGATCTCAATCGAATGGAACGTTCGCTGATCCGTCTTTCCAATGAGCATGCAAGGACAATCATGCTGGGGCGAACACTTTTGCAACCCGCCACTCCGATTACCTTCGGCATGAAAGTGGCTGGCTGGCTTGGCGCGATCCATCGTGCTCGCAAAAATGTTATCCAGGCTTTTGCCGATGCGAATGTATTACAGTTTGGCGGCGCCAGTGGAACCTTGGCAGCCCTGGGAGATCGCGGATTGAAAGTAGCCGACGGTCTTGCTCTGGAATTAGACCTCACATTGCCGGACGCACCATGGCACGCTCAGCGTGATCGTCTGGCGACTCTGTTGACATCGTGCGGCGTTTTGGTAGGCACTCTGGCGAAAATGGCGCGCGACATCCTTCTTTTATCGCAACCGGAGGTCGGCGAAGCCAGGGAATCATCCGCTGAAGGCCGTGGCGGCTCTTCCACCATGCCGCACAAACAGAACCCTGTCGGTTGCACGCTGGCTCTTGGGGCCTCCAACCGCGTCCCTGGACTCATCTCTAACTTTCTTTCCGGAATGGTTCAGGAACATGAACGCGCTGCCGGTGGCTGGCAGGCGGAGTGGAGCTCCATTGCCGACGTGATGGCCGCCACGGGTATGGCGCTCGCATCCATGGCAGCAGTGGCGGAAAATCTCATTGTTGATGCTGTCAAAATGCGCGCGAATATCGAAGCCACACAGGGCAGGATCTTCGCTGAGCGAGCCATGATTCTTCTTGGCGCAAAGATGGGCCGGGACCAGGCACATAAACTATTGGAAGAAGCCACCAGGCGCAGCGTGGAGCAAAACAAACGGCTCAAAGACGTCCTGGCTGAAATGAAGGAAGTTCAGCAACATATGAACGCTGAAGACCTGAGATCGCTGGAAGACCCTGAAGCCTATCTGGGATCGGCAGAAGAGTTTCGGCGGCGTGCCATCGCCACCATTGAAAAAGACCAAACTAAGAAACATAAAGGATAAAGCAGGTGCCATTTATCCAACTGAAAGACGTACGCCTGTTCTACCGGCTGGAAGGTCGCGCTGACCTTCCCATCCTGGTGCTCTCGCAATCACTGGGCTGCGATCACAGCATGTGGGACCCGCAGATGCCTGACCTGCTGGCCTATTTCCGTGTGCTTCGTTATGACGCGCGCGGTCACGGAGCCTCGTCAGCTCCGGCAGGGGATTACACCATCGATCAGCTTGGCAATGATCTGGTGCAACTCACGCAGTCGCTCGGCTTTGAAAGCTTCGCTTTCTGCGGACTTTCCATGGGCGGCGCGATTGGACAATGGCTCGTCCTGAATCATCCGGGACGGGTATCAGCACTCGTAATAGCGAATACGTCGCCGCAATTTGCAACACGTGAGACTTGGGAGGCCCGCCGTAAGGCCGTAAGCGACGGCGGGATGCATGCCATCGCCGATGCGGTGATGCAGCGCTTCTTTTCTCCTGCGCGACAAGAGTCCACGTACGCTCAGTCCACGCGACTGGTGTTGCTGGGCACGGATCCTGCCGGCTACACAGGGTGCTGTGCCGCGTTGCGCGACTTCAACACCAAGCCTGATCTAAAGAAGATAAACACACGCACTCTGGTGATTGGCAGTGATGCCGATCCCTCCACGCCGTGGGAAGGCAATGGGGACATACTGGCGCGCGATATTCCCGCAGCAAAATCCGTTGTGCTGAAGGGTGCGCATCTTTCCAATCTGGAGCAGTCACGCGCATTTACCTCAGCCGTGTTGGAGTTTCTGTTGCAGATCTCGTCGGCAGGTGATCCCTTTGAAGCCGGTCTCAGTGTTCGCCGCCTGGTTCTAGGAGCAGAACACGTGGACCGCTCACTGGCGAAAGCTGACGATCTCAATCGTGAGTTCCAGCAGCTCATCACCCGTTATGCGTGGGGAACCATCTGGACTCGTCCGGGGCTTGATCACCGTACGCGGCGTCTCCTGGTCTTTGCCATCACTGCCTCTCTTGGACGCTGGGAGGAGTTTCGTCTGCATCTTCGCGCAGCTCTCGTCTCTGGCATGGAAGCGTGCGACGTGAAAGAGGCGCTGCTTCAGATCGCAATCTATGCAGGCGTTCCGGCGGCCAATACCGGCTTCCAGATATTCCGTGAAGAGATGGAGAAGAACCGGGCGACAGAGAACAGAGCTCCGTAATCCGGAGCGCCATTCTCGTTTTCATGCTCCCGGTAATTTGACGAAATTAAATTCGCAAATCTGCAAGGCTTACCTCCCAAAAATCCTCAGCCGCATCACACTTGAAACATCAACCGGGCTTGGCGGCCTGAAGAGGATTTATGTCCCCAAATCATGTTCAGGAAATTCCGACAGAATCAGCAAGTTCCAGCGATAAGTTAAACGTTGAATTGAAAGTCAACCGGAAGACTCACAAAATTCAGATTGATCCTCGCTCAACACTGCTGGATGTCTTGCGTGAGCAGCTCAATCTCACGGGCGCCAAGAAGGGTTGCGATCAAGGCCAGTGCGGCGCATGCACGGTTCTTGCGGATGGAAAGCGCGTGCTCTCCTGCCTCAGTCTGGCCGTTGCGCAACAAGGTACGGAGATTACGACCATTGAAGGCCTGGCGGATGGAGAGCAGCTGCATCCGATGCAGTCTGCGTTCATGGAATGTGACGGGTTCCAATGCGGTTATTGCACTCCGGGACAGATCATCTCTGCCGTCGCATTGATGAATGAATCGGCTGACGCCGTTCCTAGTCACGTGACTCCCGATGTGCTGCATGCGCCTGGTCTGGCCGATCTTAGTGATGAAGAAATCCGCGAGCGCATGAGTGGGAATATATGCCGTTGCGGCGCTTACCCCAACATTGTGGATGCGGTGAAGCATGCACGCGACGCACAATCCGGCAATGCAGCAAAGACCGGGAAAGCGGGGAAGAAATGAAGCCATTTAGATATGTGCAGAGTTCCGGAGTGCAGGATGCTACGCGCCATGTGGGCGGTCAAGCAGAAAGCGTCTTCTTTGCCGGCGGCACCACGCTGATTGACCTGATGAAAATTCATGTGCTCCAGCCGAGTGAACTGGTGGATGTGAATCAGTTGCCGCTTTCCTCGATTGAAGTTTCAGACAAGAGTATTCGAGTAGGCGCAAATGTCCGCAACAGTGAACTGGCGTGGCACGTGGCGATTCGGGAACGGTTCCCTGTGTTGTCGGAAGCGTTGCTCGCGGGCGCTTCTACACAGATACGCAACATGGCCACCACGGCCGGCAACATCATGCAGAAAACACGCTGCCCTTATTACCGTGACATTGCTTCAGCCTGCAACAAACGCGTTCCCGGATCGGGCTGTGACGCGATCGAAGGCTATAACAAAGGCCAAGCAGTGCTTGGCACCAGCGACCACTGCATTGCCACATTCCCATCAGACATGTGTACTGCTCTGGCCATGCTGGACGTCACGGTAATCACAGCCCGGCCGGATGGAAGCACGCGCAAGATTGCTTTTACTGACTTCCACCTGCTCCCGGGAAAAACTCCAGAGCGCGAGACGGTTCTGGAACACGGAGAGATGATTTCACACGTGGAACTGGCGGATACTCCTTCATCCCGCAACTCGCACTATCTGAAAGTTCGTGACCGCGCCAGTTATGAATTTGCGCTCGCCTCTGCCGCAGTGGGCCTGGAACTCGATGGGAAGACAATCAAGAATGCGCGCGTTGGTCTTGGTGGCATCGCGACCAAGCCATGGCGATCTGTGGAAGCTGAAAGAGCCCTGATCGGCAAGCCCGCCAACACTGACACATATAAAGCTGCCGCCGAAGCAGCACTCGCGTCGGCCAAAACCTATGAACACAACGCTTTCAAGGTTCCTCTTGCCAAACGCACGCTGATTGAAGCGCTGGAAGAACTGATGGCCCAACACCAGGCGAAGACAAAATAGAGACGGGAGACAAAAATGGCGAGCGGAACATTGATTGGTACGCCTCTGAATCGTGTAGACGGCCGAAAAAAGGTCACAGGGGCCGCGAAATATGCGTCTGAATTTGCTTTGGATAACGTCGCTCATGGCGTTATGGTGGGCAGCCCCATTCCCAGCGGAAAGATAGTCAGCATCGACTCTTCCGCCGCGGAAGCGCTGCCCGGAGTTCATCTGGTGCTCACGCGAAAGAACCGCGGCAAGCTGGGCAAGATGCCGGGTGATCTTCAGGAAGGCGGATCAGCCGCGGAAAGTACGCCGCCTCTGGAGAAAGATGAAGTCCGGCATGTAGGTGAGTTTGTGGCCATGGTAGTGGCGGATTCGATGGAACAGGCGCGTTACGCTGCTACGCTGCTGAAGATCGACTACAAGCGTGACAAGTTTGCGCTCTCAATGGAAGACGCGCGTGATTCAGCGTACAAGCCCAAAATGGCCCAGTTTGAAGAGGCGCAGATCTCACGTGGCGATTTCAAGTCCGCTATAAACAAGTCTGACGTCAAGATTGACGTGGCCTATGAAAGTCCGGTGGAGCATCCGTGTGCCATGGAACCCCATGCAACAACGGCAGTCTGGGAGGGCGACAAGCTCACGGTCTATAACTCAACGCAATGGATCATGGGTGATAAGACGGTTCTCCAGGCAGCGTTTGGATTGAAGCCGGAACAGGTACATGTAATAAACCCGTTTGTGGGTGGGATGTTTGGCTCGAAAGCGCTTACCGGCGCACACGTGCTCCTTACGGTGATTGCGGCCAAAAAGCTGGGCCGTCCGGTCAAGACCTCTCTTTCGCGCACACAGGTGCTGACCAACGTCGGCCATCGGGCGGCCACGCAACAAAGGTACGAACTGGGCGCTACACATGACGGCCAGATTCATGCCATGCGCCATACGCTCACAACAACCACGTCAATCCGTGATGAATTTGTTGAACCATGCAATGTCACTTCACGCATGTTGTACAACATTCCGAATTATGAGACTACGCATGAACTCGTCCGCCTGAACACCATGAAGCCGAGCTGGATGCGAGGGCCGGGCGAGGCATCCTGCCAGGCCGCTCAGGAGTGCGCGATCGACGAGCTCGCCTACGCCCTGAAGATGGACCCGGTGGAACTGCGCAAGAAAAACTACGCGGAGAAAAACCCCCAGACAGGCAAACCGTTTTCCAGTAAGAATCTGCTGAAATGCTATGAACAGGGCGCAGAGCGGTTTGGCTGGGCAAAACGTACGCCGGAACCCAGATCAATGCGCGACGGTAAAACGCTGATCGGTTACGGTATGGCTACCGCCACTTATCCAGGCCTGGCCATGGGAGCCACGGTTAGAGTGCGTCTCCTCCGCAGTGGATCAGATGTGAGTGCAGAGGTGATCACTGCCGGATCAGATGTTGGGACCGGCATGTACACCATGCTGACAATCACCGCAGCTGAAGGCCTGGGATTGCCGGTAGAGCGGGTCACCTGCAAGCTTGGCGATTCAGAGTTTCCTAACTGTGCCGTCGCCGGAGGTTCCAATCTTACTGCCAGCACGGCGCCGGTAACGCTGGATGCGTGCAATCAAATTCGCAAACAGCTACTTGATCTAGCCGGCAAAAACTCTCAAGCACTCTCCATCGCCGACCTGATGAAGCAATCGGGCAAGGACGTGATTGAAGCAGAAGCCACCTCCGAGCCGATCATGGGGCAGAATGACCAATATGCATTCCAGTCGTTCGGCGCGCAGTTTGTTGAAGTGCGCGTGAATCCTTCCATCGGGCGTGTGCGCGTGGCCAGGATTGTCAGCGTATTTGATTGCGGAAAGATCTTGAGCGGCAAGACCGCGCGCAGCCAGTTCATCGGCGGCATTGTCTTTGGTATCGGTCACGGACTGATGGAGGAACTGGTTTTCGATACCGTCCACGGTCAGGCGGTGAATGCTGATCTGGCAGGGTATCTGGTTCCTGTACACGCTGACGTCCCGCATATGGATGTGAGCTGGCTGGATATTCCAGACACCAACTTCAACTCCATTGGCTGCCGCGGCATCGGCGAGATTGGTATTACCGGTGTAGCAGCTGCAATCGCCAACGCCGTGTATCACGCGACGGGTGTACGCGTCCGCTCATTGCCCATCTCGCCGGAGAAGCTGCTGGAGGCTATCTAAAATCGTTCATCGCGTAGAGTCCAGCGCAATACCAATCGGACTGCTGAGCGTAGTTGTGGCTCCCGATAGCTGGCGTGAAGGGGCAAGGTTCACGGTTCCCGTTACGCTGGAAATCGGTGAATAGATCTGCACAATGTTGGCCGTGCTGTCCGCGACGTAAAGCGCGCCATTGGTAATGGAACCGGTGGACGCCATTTGTTGCGGCGATGACAGGCCTGTGCTGTTCCCCCTGATCACTGTTGCGGGAAGCACATCGCCGTTGGCGATCGTAGGATTGGCAAACGCTGTAAGATTCGACCCTCCCGGGCTGCTGATGATCAGCCGTCCGCCTGAATCCAGGGTGACTCCAGTCGGCTGAGAAAGAGTGGTGTCAACTCCAACAATGGTCCCGCTGGCAAAGCCCAGGCCGATCTGAGCGTTAGCGGATTGATAAATGGAAACCGTATTGTCCGCTGCGTCCGTTACGTAAAGGATGTTGTTGGTGGCGTCCAGGAAAATCCCGGCAATGGTGAAACCGGTGATGAAAGACTGGGCCGGTGCAGTCGTGACGTTACCACTCAAGCTCGAAGCGCTGGTAAAGATGGAAATGGTTGTTCCGTCCGCTATATAGAGAAGATTCTTGATGTTATCTACCGCTATGGCCACAGGAGAAGAAAGTCCCGTGGTACCTCCGCCGATAGTTGCAGCCGGCGTCACATTTCCAGTCGCCACTGAAGCAGCCGCGAAAATCAGTACATTCCCGGCGCTTTGGTTGGCTACGTAAAGGCGATCCGTTCCGCTATCAATCTGGAGAGCATGGGGTGATGACAACGCGGTGGCAGTGCCAATGATTGCGCCGCCGGGCGCGATATTTCCAGTAACGCTCAAAGCATTGTCAAAACGCAAAATGGAGTTGCCGGTGGTTACGTAAAGCTTGCCGCCGGTTGAGGTTCCGCCTCCGCCGCTCCCACCGGTTCCGCCCAGGGTCCGTCGCGGCGAGATCACGCAGCCATTCAGAAACATCAGGCATAACAACGCCGCAATAGCGAAGTTTCTTCCAGTTACCCTTGAAATATTCCTCATTTCAACCAAGTCAGACCTCAGAGCATTGTTCAGGATTGAAAACCTGCCGTCCAATCATAGAACGAGAGGTGGAAAAAGTTCTTGCGTAAAAGCGACCTGCGCGAATCCTGGAATTTGTCAGGCTTGCGAACATAGCCAACTCCTTTCCCTGGTGTGTTTCAGGCCTATCGTTTAGTTTGGTTAAGCAAAGGTCATAAACGGTAAAAAGGCAGTAAAGCCAGTGGACTAAGCGGGACGAAAGGGATAAAAGATTGGGGCAGGAAGTTTGCTTATGTCCGAATTATGTGAACTCGGTAGAAGTCTGCAAGCCAGGGCGTCAGCCTACGATCACGTGTTCAAGACGCGGCTGCACAAGTTTTTCTCGGTTCCGGACCACGCGAAGAATGAAAACGAGATGCGGGAGATTGAGCAACTAGGCATGCATCATCGTGAGATGGACGAGGCATTTCGTCGCCACCAGCGCCTGTGTGAAACATGCGAAGAGGCGCTCATCAGCCGCGGCAGGCCTTTGCCAGCACCTACCCCATTAAGTCCGCTCGATTAGGTTCAATTTAAGCGCCGGTGAATTTGTAGCCCAGCCCCGGCACCGTAACAATGTAGCGCGGGTTTTTCGAATCATCTTCCACTTTCTGGCGCAGGCTGCCCACATGTACGTCCACAGTCCGGGTGAACGTGTCCTCGTTATATCCCCAGACTTCTTTAAGCAGAATTTCCCGGGACAAGGTGGTTCCGGGATTCAGCACAAAATATCGCAACAGGCGAAATTCGCGCGCTGATAGAGGAATGGTCTTTCCATTTCGGCTGGCCGTGGTTCCACGCAGGTCCACCGTAATGGAGCCAAATTTGCGTTCATCGGCCTTGTCAGCCGCGGCGCCGGAACCGCGGCGGAGATGGGCTTCTACGCGAGCCAGAAGTTCCAGCATTTCAAACGGTTTGGTCATGTAATCATCCGCGCCAATCTTCAGCCCCAGCACTTTATCCACGAGCTGGCCTCGCGCTGTCAGCATGATCACGGGCGCGGTCACGCCGGCGTTGCGAATGTCACGGCAAACATCAAAGCCGCTCTTCTTGGGCAACATCACGTCCAGCATAATCAGGTCATATTTGCCATGGACGGCTTTCTGCAGACCTTCCGCTCCATCCACCGCCTGTTCTGGAGCGTAACCTTCGCTGCGCAGGCGGTCTGTGAGCGTCATGCGCAGATCTTCTTCATCTTCCACCAGCAAGATGCGTTCATTCATGATGGGAACTCGCTTGCGGGCACATCCGATTCCACCAGCAAGATGCGTTCATTCATGATGGGAACTCGCTTGCGGGCACATCCGATCGTAACTTTGCTTC
>Ga0209863_10000397_pt1 | contig 23145 bp, 21 predicted proteins | sample OrgsoiDNA2013046_FD_185796 | JGI IMG/M metagenome (GOLD analysis project Ga0209863, IMG submission 185796) | Permafrost soil microbial communities from the Arctic, to analyse light accelerated degradation of dissolved organic matter (DOM) -... | ecosystem: Environmental > Terrestrial > Soil >...
CGATCTGCAGAATGGCGATCGCCAGCTGCGGGTCGGGACGGACGCGCAGCGCCTCCGCGCCCGGCAGCGCCACGCCCGCCTCGTCCACCTCCACGGTTTGACCTGCCGCGAGGTGCTCCCCTTTCCGAGCCAGACGGCCGTCCACACGCACGGCGCCGCTGGCGATCAAACGGCGCGCGGCCGCGACGCTGAGGCCCGGCAAAGCCACGGCGACCAGGTGATCGACCCTCTGACCGGAGGCGTCTGTGTCGACGCGAATGCGCGCCATGGCCGCCGCGATCCGACCGTTACTTCTTCTTGCCGGTGGGCGCAGGCGCTGGCTTCGATGCCTTGGGCGCCGGCTTGGCGGCGGCGACCTGAAGTTTTTTTTTCGGATCGCGTGCGCGGATCGCATGCTCCGGCCCGGTGGTCTTATGCGCCACGCCGGCATCGGACTTGCCGGCGTCCGCCTTGTGGGCACCGGGGACCGTGCCGCGCTCGGGCCGCTTCTTGCCCGGCGTCATTCCCATGGTCACCTCACGGGGCGCGTCGCCGGTGGGTGAGTAGACCACGATCCGATCTCCGTCGTGCAGCTCCGTGTTGTACGAGAACCGGTTGATGCGCGCGAGATCGCCCGGCGTGAGCCCGTAGCGCCGCCCGAGCTTGGCCAGGGTGTCACCGGCCTTGGCGGTGTAGTAGAGGCGCTTCTTGCCGCGGCGGGCGGTCTCGAGCTCCAGAAATTCCTCCGAGCCGAGTGTCACCACGCGCACCTGGGTCGGATCGAGGAGCACGACGCCCGCCGGGTCAAAATCCTTGCGCACGAAGATCTGCAAGACCATCCGCGGGTGGAGCTTGGCGTCGGGGTCGAGGTTGTTCCACTCCACCAGATCCTCGGGGCGCACGCCGAAGACGTCGGCGATCTCGTCGAGCCCATCGCCGTCACGGGTTCGATAGAAGACGCGCTCCCGCCCTTCATAGCCGAACGACCGGTCGGGAACTGCGACGATGATCGACGGGTCGGCGCCCTCCGCCGCATCCTTGTCCGCGCCGGGCTCGTCGCTGGCGTCCTTGTCCTTGGCCGCACCCGCGGCGCGGTCCTTGGCCGCGCGACGTGGAACCATGATCGCCATTCCCCCGCGCAGCTCGACGGTGTCCTTGACGCCGTTGAGCTTCCGGATCTCCCGGGCGCTCACCCCGTGCGCCCGGCCGACGTCGTCCAGCGTCTCGCCGAAGCGGAGGACCACGGTTTCCAGCTTGTCCGCTGCGGTGCGCGTCTTGTCGAAGCTGGCGGCATAGGCGGTGGCCGTTCCCGGTGGCAGCCGCACCTTGGTGATCCCGCGATCGGGCGGGGTCCGTCCGCGCTGAAGGTGGGAGTTCAACGCTTCGATCACTTCGGGTTTGGTTCCCGCGGCACGGGCGATCGTCGCCAGCGACGTTCCCGCTGGAACATCGACCTCCTCATACGCGAACGGCGCGTCGGGTGAAACGTCGGCGTAGCCGAACGCCGCCAGGTTGTGCCCGACGATCGCGGTCGCCAGAATCTTCGGGACGTAGAGACTCGATTCCCAGGGCAGGCCCGACTCGTGGCGCGTCAGCTCCCAGTAGTCGTTGGTGTTGTAGGAGGTGATCGATCGCAGCACCGAGCCGTAGCCGGCGTTGTAGGCGGCGAAGACCAGGTACCAGGAACCGAACCGGACGTAGAGATCCTTGAGATAGTGCGCCGCGGCGTCCACCGCCCGCTCCGGATCCCGGCGTGCGTCGATCCAGTAGCTGACCTCGAGGCCGTAGGCGCGCGCCGCGCCGGGCATGAACTGCCAGATCCCGCCGGCGCCGACCCGCGAGCGCGCGCCGGTGTCGAAGCCGCTCTCGACCATCGCGACGTAGAAGAGATCCTTGGGGAGCCCTTCGCGCGCCAGCGTCTTTTCGAACAGCGCGCGGTACCGGCCTGCGCGGCGAAGCCAGTTCGCCATGACCTGGTGCCCCTTCGGATCGTTCTTGAAGTAGTCGAGGTAGCGGAGCACCTGAGCGTCCCAGCGCACCGGCATGTCCGGCAGCTTGAGGGTGCGCAGCCATTCGGAGTCGGGCGGCGGGGTCGCCGCGTCGCCGCGCGGCGCAGGCTCGGGCGAGCGCAGCTCGGCGGGAACGTCGCCGCTGCCGCCCCATTGGCCCGGCAGAGAAGTTGGAGGAAGCGCCCCGTCGGTCGGGTGGATCCCAGGTGCTGCGGTCTCCGGATGGCCCGGCTTCGGAAAAGCCTGTTCCTCGAAGCGGCGGATCTCACGCAGCTCTGCGCTTTCGGTCGCGGCGATGTCGTCGACGGCAACACCCCGCACAGCGCGTCGCTCTGACAGGCTCTGATCGCCCGGATCGTGTGGGCCCGAGCTCGCGGCTCCCGCCCCTGCGGCGACGGCGGTGTGCGTCGCCAGACCCCAGCCGGAAGCGGCCAGGAACGCGATCACGACGCGCGCCCGCGCGACTGCCGACGACGCCATTGCGGTGGATCGTATCGGATCGGCGCGCAGACGACAAAATTCCGTGTCTTCCTCGTTGATTGTTTCAATCGGGGTGCTATAGATGGGGCAGCTCAAGGAGCCACTCATGCCCTTCGGAATGGGGTTCGGCGAACTCGTACTCGTTCTCATCATTGTCGTGGTCGTGTTCGGCGCGACGAAGTTGCCACAACTTGGCGATGGCCTCGGCAAGGCGATCAAGAACTTCAAGCGTGCCGTCAACTCGCAAGACGAGATTGACGTCTCACCGACCGCCAAGAGCGAGCTCGACGAGGAAGCCGGCAAAGCCGGCAAAGTCGGCAAGTAGCCCTCGCGAGTCCCGATCGCCTCCGGCCAGTCGGCGGGAATCCGCGCGCCTGGCTGATCCCTGTGGAACACGGTTTTTGAAAGGGTGGTGCTTAAGCCATTGGATTGTCTAGACATTTCACCGGCGCCGTTAATCGTTGGTTGTATTACATGATTGACCACGAGATTTGTCTATGACACCCTAAGACAATGACGACAGCACGCACGATTAAGCGGTACGCGAATCGGAAACTTTACGATACGCGTGACAGTCGATACGTGACGCTTGAGCACATCGCGGCGATGGTGCGTGCCGGCGACGACGTGCGCGTGGTGGAGAACACCACCCGCGCCGACCTGACCACCGCCACACTGGCGCAGATCATCTTCGAGGAAGAGAAGAAGACACCGCGGTTGTCGGTCGCCGGGCTGCGTAAGATCATCCAGGGGGGGATGCCGGCGTCGAGCACGCCGCCCGCCTCTCCTCCGGCCGGCTCCCCGCCTCCCGGACCAGGGGTCGGCGGCCCGAGCGCCCCCAGCTCCGGCGGCCTCGGCGGCGGCACCGCGGCGTAGTTGTCTCCGACTGCCTGTCCTAAAAGTCGAAGCCGGTAGCCAGCGAGAAGCTCTCCTGCGTCCCGCTGGCGTCCGTCGCGCCACCCGCCTCGGAGCTGTCGTGGCTGCTGCCGTGCTGCACGATGTCTAGCTCGGCGGCTAAGAAGACGACCGAGAGCTTCAGCTTGAACCCACCGAACCATCGGTAGCGGGTGATGATGTCCTGCGACGGGAAGGTGAAGTTCGCGCCGAGGTCGTTCCAGGTTCCGTTGTCGGCGGCGACACAACCGGCGGTGTCCGCGGCGGCCGTTTGTTTCTGGGTGTAGGCGTCGCAGGCCGGCGTCGCATCTATCACGCCGCTGCGGGCGTCGATGAACAGCACGTTCCAACCGAGGTACGGCTCGATGCGGGCCGTGCCGCCGATGCTAAACGCCTTGGAGGCGAGAACGTCGACGCCGTAGACCGTCAGGTTGACCTGGCTCGTGCCCAGGAGCTGCGATGCCGAACCGCGCACCGCGAACGACGGCAGGACCCAGTCGTGAAATCCCTCCTGAAGGGCGATCTTCGCGTAGCCCTGCATCGCGTACATGTGCGAACCGAGGACGCTGACCGCGCCGACGCCGAACTCGAACGCCGGCAACGGGAGCCATAGCCCCTTGCGCACGAAGCCGCCGACGGTGGTGAGGTACGAGTCGGGACGGACGGCGCTGGGATTCGACGGGGCGACCGCCTCGACGCCGTCCCAGTAGGCCCTCCCGTCGATTTGCTTGTTGTTGTTGATCGTGGTGATGCCGAGCTCGGCCGAGAACTGAAATCCCGCGTAGCCGAGCGTGTCGGCGGGGGTCATGAGGCGGGGCGCGACGACCACCCCCAGCTCGGACATGAGGCTCCGGTATCGGGAAGCGGCGTCCGGATCCAGGACCACGGTCGGTCCGGTCGCCGCGTTACGCTGGACCCAAGAGCAGCCCCCGCCCGACGCCGTCGACGGCGGACAGAGGTTGAGCAAATTGAGATCGTTCTTGTCCGCGCGCGCGGCGCCCGGCCACGCCAGCGCGACGGTCAGCAGACTAAGAAGGTGCCAACGCCGCACCCTGAACGAAACCATTGCCGTGTACGGTACGGTTTGGCGTCGAAGAGTGTCAAGGAAGCTGTCCGGGCACTTGTCTGCTACCGTCCAGCGGAGAATTTTCTGACCACCATGCGCGCCCGCCGATTCGCCCGTCTCCTGGTCCTGGCCGCCGTCGTCGCGGTCGCGATCGCAGCTGTTTTCAAGCCCGATCGACGCGCAACCCTGATCGAGGGGGCCGTCGCCGGCCTGCTGGGCCTGGGGCTCGGTGACCTGTTCACGCTCGGGCTCGAGCGGCTGGTGGGCCTGCGCTACCTCCATCGTGGGAGGCGCTCGCGAGGGGCTCGCGTCGCGCTGGTTCTGGGTCTCGTGCTGCTGGCGGGCGGGTTCGGGCTCTTCGCCCTGGTCCACGGCCGCTCGCGGGGAATGGAGACCGTCGCGGTCGTCGGCGTCCTGTGCGGCGGCCTGATCGCGGTGGTGGCGTTTCTACTGCGCGTCTTCTCGGTGTTCACCACGGTCTCGACCATGGGGGTGGTCCTGGGCGTGGCGTCTTTGGTGGTGGTCCTCGGCGTCACCAGCGGCTTCGAGCGCGAGTTCCAGGACAAGGTGCTCGCGCTCAACGCGCACCTCATCGTCATGCCCTACGGCGACGCCGACATCGACGGGCCCGAGATCGCCGAAGTCGAAACGCGGCTGCGCGGGACGCCCGGGGTGGTGCGCATGGCCAAGTTCCTGTTCTCGGCGGGCGAGGTGATGATCGGTCGCATCGGCGCCAACTTGAAAGGGATCGACATCGGCCAGGGCGCCGACGATCTCCGGCGGGCGCTGGTCGCCGGAAGCGTGGAGGCGCTCGAGCAGCCGGCCAGCTGCGCGCTCCCCGCGGGCACGCCGCGCAAGACCACCGTCGACGTGGGGCGCATCGCCCTCGGCACGGAGCTGGCGCACCACCTTCACGTCCGCGTGGGCGACTGCGTGTCGATCATGATTCCGTTCAGCTCTGGGGTCGGCGAAGCGCCGATCTCGTACCTGTTCAAGGTGGTCGGGCTGTTCCAGATGGGGTTCAACGAATACGACACGCGCCTGGCCTATATCAGCATCGCCGACGCGCATCGACTGGCCGACGCGCGGCGATTGGTCTCCGGGGTCGAGCTGCGGTTTCGCGACCCGATGATGGCGCTCTCGGCCGGGCCGGAGATCAAACGTCGGCTCGATGGGCCCTACCGGATCATCGACTGGAAGGAGCTGAACCACAACCTCTTCATGGCGCTCACCATGCAGAAGGTGATCATCTCCCTTCTGCTGGTGCTCATCATCGTGGTCGCGGCGTTCAACATCATCGCCTCCCTCACCATGATCGTGCTCTCCAAGGTGCGAGAGGTCGCGATCCTGAAATCGATGGGCGCCTCGGCCAGCATGGTGGCGCGCGTATTCCTGATCGGGGGAACCACCGTGGGCGCCATCGGGACCGGGCTCGGCATCGGCTTCGGTCTGCTGGTCTGCTTTCTGGCGAGGCTCTACGGCTACCCGCTCGACCCCAAGGTCTATCTCATCGGTTCTCTGCCGGTCCAGATCGCGGCCGGCGAGGTTCTGGCCGTCGCGGCGGCGACCCTCAGCATCTGCTTTCTGGCGACCCTCTACCCGTCGCTCCGCGCCAGTCGGCTCCGCGCCGTCGACGGCCTCCGATATACCTAGATCTTTTGCGCGATGTCGGGCAGGGGCGTGGTCTTGGTGGCCCGGTCCTTGTCGGCCTTGTCCGCGTCGTATTTCGAGGGGCACTTGGCCATGATGCCGTCCGGTACCACCTGGAGCTGGTTGTCGGCGCTGAGCGTCCCCTTGGCGACGACCTCGGCGCCGCTCTTGAACGTGTCGGGGACCAGGCCGTTGTAGGTCGCCGTGATGATTCCCGGGGGTCGCGGAGCCCGACTCTCGATCTTGAACCGGTAGAGCAGCGTTCCCTTGGCCTGCTCGATCGAACCGTCGACCACGTTGCCGTGAACCTGGAGCCGCTTGCCGCGCCAGCCATCCAGGTTCGACGTCACCTCGTCGACGTGCTTGTAGTACTCGGCGCCCTCTTTCATCGACTTGGTCAGAAGGAAGCCGACCGCGCCCGCCACGACCACCACCGAAGCGACGATCTTGATGGCGGTGGCACGGCCGATCGGCGAGACGGAGGGGGTCACGCCGCTCATACCAGCGATCGTAGCGCGGTTGGGGGCCGAATCAACCGTGTTTCGACGCCCCCTTCGGCTTTGGCCCTTGCGCGATCTCGTGGAAATATCGACAGAACATCTCCATCCCGCCGCTGGCCTGCCCCCAGTCGAAGTTCTCGTTTATGGCGTGATAACCGTGCTCGGGGAGCGAGAGGCCCAGGAAAATCACCGGCGCCTTCAGGAGCCGCCGCATGGTCAGCACCGCGCCGATCGAGCCCCCCTCGCGCACGAAGGCCGGTTCCTTACCGAAGGTCGCCCGCAGCGCCGCCGCGGCCGCCGCATTGTAGGGACCGCCCAGCGGCGCCAGGTACGGTTCGAGCGACGCCTCGTGGGTCACCACCGCGTCGGGGAGTCGCTCCTTGACGAAGCGTTTGATGATCCGGAAAACCTTGGCCGGGTTCTGATCGGGCACCAGACGCGTCGACAGCTTCGCCTCCGCGCGGTGCGGGACGATGGTCTTGATGCCGGGCCCGGCGTAGCCGCCGACGAGGCCGTGAACTTCGAGCGTCGGTGCCGCGATGAGGGCGGCCAGCGCATCGAGATCGCTGCCGAGCGGGCGAAGGCTCTTGAGCTCGTGCGCGGCGGCGAACCGGCGGCGCGAAAATCCCGCTCGCCCGAAGCCGCGACGCTCGGCCGCCGAGATCGCGCGGACGTCCCGGTAGAACCCGGGAATCTTCACCTTGCCCGTGCGCGCGTCGTACATGGCGTGGAGGAGCGCCGCCAGCTCGCCGATCGGGTTGCGCGCGGCGCCGCCCGTGGTGCCGGAGTGAACGTCCTTGGCGCCGGTCTCGAGCGCGATCGTGAACCCCATGAGGCCCCGCAGCCCGTAGGAGATCGACGGGTGACCGGCGGCGGTCCAGATCGTGTCCGACACGACGACCGATTGGGTGGCGAGCGCCGCCCGCCCGCCCGCCGGATCGCCGGCGATCGCGGCGGCGAGCCCGGTCGAAAAATGTGGGCTGCCGATCTCTTCTTCCAGCTCCCAGAGGAACTGGATGTTGGCCCGCACCCCGCTCTCGATCGCCAGACGTGCGCCGTAGAGCGCCGTCAGCGCCGGACCTTTGTCGTCGGTGGTGCCCCGTCCGAACCAACGGTCTGCACCACCGTCGCGCGTCAGTTGAAACGGTGGCGTCCGCCAGCCATCGGCCAGCTCGGCCGGCTGGACGTCGAGATGGTTGTAGATGGTGACCGTCGGCAGGGCGGGGTCCTGGCCGATGCGCCCGAGCAGCATCGGAAAACCGCCCGTCGCGATGACGTCGACGTGTGCGCCCGCCTCACGCAGGTATCCGCCGGCCAGCGCCGCACAGGCGTCCATTTCGGCCCGTCGCCCGGGATCCATGCTGACCGTCGGGATCGCCACCAGAGCGGCCAACCGATCTTCGAATTCGGCGCGAAGGTCCCCGATGCGCTTCCTGAGTCTGGCGGTTTCCATGTCCGCCGATCTGTACCACTGCTTCGTCGAGCCGCCGAGGGCCGCGGCCTCGTTGACGCAAGCTGGGACGCGTGGCACAAACGAACCCATGTCGATGTTGGACGCCGTCAAGGACGTGGTGGTCGGCCGGGCCGTGCGTCTCATGAGCGACCCGCGCATCTCGCGGGTCATGGGGGACGAGCGGGTCATGAACGTGGCCATGAAAGCGGTGGGTCTCGGGGGTTCGATCAAGGCCGAGCTGGATCGCGCCAGTCGTTTTGCCGCAGGGCTCTTCGGGCTGGCGACGCAGGAGGAGGTCTCGGTGCTTCGCTCGACCATTCAGACGCTGGAGGACAACCTGGCGATAATGGAATCCAAGGGCGCAGCAGGCGGCCCCTCGACGCAGGGCGCCGGTCGCTAGCCCCGAGCCGACCTCCCGACTCCCACATTCGGACTCCCAGACCCTGAAACTGTGGAAACCTAACCCGCGGCGGGGCGCGGGGGTCTCTCTCGGGGAGGGCGCCGCGCCCGAGTCAACGATGTCCACCCATCTCAAGCTACTCAAAGTCGCGATGCCGGCCGACGACGAAACGCCCGACGAAGCCCTGGTCACGAGGGCGCAGCGCGGCGACCAGGTGGCGCTGGGACGGCTGGTGCGCCGCCACCAGCGCGCGCTCTACCTGCTCTGTCTGCGTTATGTCGGAGACGCCGACGAGGCGGCCGATCTGGTGCAGAGATCGTTCGTGCGCGCGATGGCCAAGCTGGGCGATCTGCGAGACGCCGCGGTTTTTCGGGCCTGGATTCTGCGCATCGGGGCCCATCTCTCCTTGAACCACCTCCGCGATCACGCCCGTTTCGTCTCGGACGACGGTGAGCACGATCGCCCGAGCGATCCCGATCGTCTGTCGACCCCGCCCGTGGTCGAGCAGCTGGAGTCGGCCGAGCTGGCGACGGCGTTGCGCGCCGCCGTGCAGACGCTGCCAACGAAACAGAGGATGACGTTGGAGCTGCGGATCTACGAGGATCTCCCCTTTCGTGAGATCGCAGAGGCGCTCTCCATCAGCGAAGGCGCGGCCAAGGTCAACTTCCACTACGCGGTCCGCAAGCTCCGCGCGTACCTCGGGCGAGAGCCCGACGGGGCCTCGCGGCGGGGGAGAGGACGATGAACGGGCAGGATAGAGACGTCCCGCTCTGCACGCGCGTCCTCGAGCGTCTGGTCGACGAGGGTGAGGTCGGCTCGGACAGGGTGTTGGCCGAGCATCTCGGATCGTGCGTGACCTGCTTCCGGACCTCGATCGAGCTGCGCGATGCGCCACGCGTGGCCGAGGCCCTGCGGGCGGCGGCCGCTGCGGCGCCGTCACCTGCGCACGGTGAGGGATTTTGGAACGACCTCGCCATCAGGACCACCGCCGCGGCCGAGGCCGCGATTCGGGGCCTGGCGCTGCCGGCGCCTTCGGATGTCCGGCCCGCTCCGGCATCCTCGCGTCCGCGCCCGTCGTCCGTTTTCACGCGCACGCGGGCGGCGCTAGTCGCGACCACGGTGGCCGCGGCCGCCGCTTTGGTGATGGTCGTTCACCACCCGGGCACGCTTTCGTCGCGCGCACCCGTTGCGCACGGGCCGGGCGCGGTTCTGGCCGCCGTGCGATCGGCGCCCGATGACGAAACGGGCGAGGCGGCGGCGGACGTCGCCGATCTCGACGGCACGGCGTTGCGTCGCTTGCTGGATCGGCTGAGCGCGCATGCTCCGGCCGTGCTGACGTCGTTCGGCGCCGGCGATCCCGGTGAGGCCTCCGACACGCTCGGCGACGACGATCGGCGGGTGAACGACGAGCTGGCCGATCTCGACGGCACGGCGTTGCGTCGCGTCGCCAGCTCGCTCGGCGGGAGCTCGCTGTGAGCCAGGCGAGCGTAGTCGCCAGGCGCCTGTGCGGCGCCGTTTTCGCCGGGTCGATGCTCTGCGCTTTGGCCGCTCTGGCGGAGCCGTTGCCGCCGCCGCGTCCGGCGGTGTCGCCGCCGTCGCCGGATCACCGGTCGCCCGACCAGCTGCGCAAGGAAGTGCTCGAGCGGATGCGCGCGCTCCGCGCCTGGCGCATCGTGGAGGGGCTCAAGCTGGACGAGGCGACCTCGGCCCGCCTGTTTCCCATCCTCGCCCGCTACGACGAACGCGAGATGGCGATCGCCGGCGAGCGGCACGACATCATGCATGAGCTCGGCCCGATGACCGATGCGGCTCATCCCGACGACGCGCGCATCACGGCGGCGATCAATCGACTGCTCGCGAATCGAGCCAAGCAGCGCGCACTCGAAGACGATCGGATCAAGGATCTGCGCAAGGTGCTCACGCCGGCGCAGCAGGCGAAGCTGGTGATGCTGCTACCACGCCTCGAGCGCGAGTTCGCGCGCTGGGTTCACGAAGTCGCCGGCAGCCACGGCCACGGCGACGACGAGCCCTAAAACGTGTATCCAACGCCGCCGCCGAGATAGAAGGCGTCGAAAAAGCCGCCTTCGATCCGGGCTTCCCACCCGCGCACCTTCGGCAGGCGGAAATCGAGACCCAGCACCACGTTGATGATCGGCAGCGCGGGTGGCACGTCGCTGCTGGGGTGGTTTGCCGCTTGGAGCTGAGCGTCGGTGCAGCTGGTGGCCGTGCACACCGCCGGATGACACTGGGTGACGTCGCCGGTGTTGGCGTCCGTGCACATGCCGTCGTCGTCGATCGTCCGCACGATCTTGCCGCCCACGATGGCGAGGCCGAACCCGGCGCCGTAATGCATGCCGACCCAGTCATTGAATGTGGTGTGCCAAACGAACGAGGCGTCGACGCTGTAGAGGGCGAGACTTCGAAACTGGACGTAGTTGGTGTCGGTCAGCGCCTTGTGTCCGCTGCCCAGCCAGTTGCCGTCGGACGGCGACATGTTTTGATATCCGAACGCCAGGACGAAATCGAAGTTCGCCTTGCGGCGGAAGAATTCGATCCCGGTCCCCCACGACGACAGCGGAACGTTCTTCTTGGTGAAGAGATTCAAGAGCCAGCCGGGCACGGAGACCCAGCGCAGCCGCGCGGCGATGCCATACGAGAGGTCCGGTGGGCGGATCGGGCCGGCCTCTTCGGCGAGCTCGGCTGCCGGCACGGTCGCTGCGCCGGCCGCCACCGCCGGTGTGCCGGTTGGGGCGGCCGAATCGTCCGGCGGTGTCGCATGATCGGCCTGGGCGACGAGGCTGCGCCCCAACTCCGCCTCGTCGGCGGTGGCCTTTCCGGCCAGCGCGAAGAGAACACCGATCACGATCAGGGAAGCGCCGGGGCGACGGGGCATGCCATCATCTCCTGGGTGGTAAAAGAATGACGGGCGCGATTATACACATCGCCCTGCTGACGGTGGTGCTCGCCGTGCCGGATGCCGGCACGCCCGCGCGCGGGTCCGGGGCAGACGGCGGCGCGTCCGTCAAGCTGTCGGCGCGCGCCGAGGTCGAAGCGGCCTTGAGCAAGGCCGGTGGCCCCGCGGAGCTGACGCGATTGGCCACGACGGCGCAGGGAGCTTTGATCGCCATCGCCTCCGACCGCGCGGCGTCGGAGACTCTTCGTTCGCGCGCTCTCTCGGCGCTCGCGTATGCGCGAAATCTGCGGGCTCAGACCTTCCTGGAGAACTTCATCGTCGGCAAGACACCTCCGCTCGACGCGACGGATCGGGTGCTGATTCGCCATGCGGTCGTGGCGCTCGGCTGGCAAGGCGATCCGCGTTTGGTCGAGACCGTGGCACCGCTTCTCGACAACGCCGACTCGGACGTTCGACTGGATGCCGCGATCGCGCTCGGCCTCGGCCGAACGCGAAGCGCGGAAGCGCCGCTGCGGGCTCGCCTCGCGACAGAGACCGACGGCGCCGTGCGTCGGCAGATCGAAGCGTCGATCAAGGCCGTGACCGCGCCACGCTAGACAGGAGGGCGTTGCCGTAAGGCAACGGTGCGCGAAGCGAACCATGCCCGACGCCGTCCCGCCCGGAGGCGGCCTAGGTGGGTTTTAGGTGAGGCCTAAGGTGAGGCCTAGGTGGCCGGCTGAGCTCAAGCGGCGCGCCGCAGCACCGATAGTTCCTCCTGCCGGACCAGCACCTTTCCCTCGCGTATCATTGGAGAAGATGTCACTTCAGTGATTCCGATTGCTGCGCACGGGGATCATCCCGGGCCGTTCAGGAATGAGCCTTGCCGAACGCATGGGCACAAGCGATCGCAGTTCCGCCCGCTTTACCCTCGGGAGGGGAGCGTTTTGGGCGCTACCGGTTGATAGAGCGCGTCGGCAAGGGGGGGATGGCGGAGGTTTTTCGCGCCGTTGCGGAAGGCCCGCGGGAGCGTGCCCCAGTATTCGTCATCAAGCGAATCCGTCCCGACCGGACGGATTCACCGAAGTTCGTGCAGATGTTCTGCGACGAGGCGCGAATCTCGGCGCTGCTTCGCCACCCCAACATCGTGCAGATCTACGACTTCGGTCAGATCGAAGGCGCGTATTTCATGGCGATGGAGTACCTGCGCGGCAAGGATCTCGACTCGGTCATGCGCGCCCTGCGCACCGCGCGGGCTGCGCTCTCGCCGTCGCTGGCCGCGCTCGTCGCGCGCGAGGCCGCGAGGGCGTTGCACCACGCGCACACCGCCACCCTGCCCGGCGGCGCGCCCGGCGGCCTGGTGCACCGCGACGTCACCCCGTCGAACATCATGCTGCTCTGGAATGGGGGCGTGAAGATTCTCGATTTCGGAATCGCGAAGGCGGCCTCCGAGGCCCGCACGCGCGACGGTGTGCCGCCAAAGCTGGAAGGAAAGCTCGCGTACCTGTCGCCGGAGCTGGTACGTGGCGGCGAGGTCGATCGGCGATCGGACATCTTCGCGCTGGGCGTCGTTTGCTGGGAGATGGTGTCCGGTTCCGGTCTGTTCACGGGGCGCACCGAGTACGAAACCATGCGCAATGTGCTGGTGCAGCCGATCTCTGCGCCGTCGCGTGGTCGCCCCGGCGTGCCCGCCGCGCTCGACGCGATCGTGGCGCGTGCCCTCGAACGCGAGCCGGGGCGCCGGTATCAGACGGCCGCCGAGATGGCCGACGATCTCGATCGATATCTAGCCGCCGCCTCGAGCCCGGGGGAGACCGTGTCGCAGCTTCTGCGGGGTCTCTTCGGCCCGGAGCCGGGCGACGGGGCGGACGCTCAGTCGAGCTCGGCCAGGTCCGTCTCGACCAGCAGGTAGAGCGAACGCAAGAACGTCAAGCGCTCCTCGGGATCGCCGAATTCATCGAGCCAGGCCCGAAGCGTCTGCTCGCCGTCGAGCATCTCCAGAACCTCGCGGGGCGTCGGTCCGATCTTGAACGCCTCGGGCTGCAGACGCAGTCGACCGGTGGCGACCGCGCGAAAGTCGAGCAGCGGCGCAAAACGCTGCTCGAGCAGATCGGCTGAAAGACTGAGCACGCCCGCGCCCAAGATCTCGAACGTGTCGAGTCCGAGGGGGAAGTTGTCCTGCTGGTTGGTGACGCCGCGGTAGAACGCGAACGTTCCTTCGGTCCAGGCGAACACGTCGATGACGCGGTCGCGCACCTGCTCGGAGAGCAACCGGAACACGTCCAGCGGGCGCAGCATCCCGAGTGCCACCAGCGTGTCGCCCAGCTTGCCGTTGTAGTGCGGCAGCATGCTGAGCGCCAGCTCGAGCTCGGGCGGTCCGAGGACGCCCTTGCCGACCAGATATTCGCCGAAGCGTTCGCCGAGGTGGCTGGAGCTCACCGATTCCGGGGCGCCGCCCACCAGGAAGATCTCCTTCTGGATCTCGCCGAGCTCGAAATGCAGCAGGCCGGTCTCGCCGGCCAGCGCGAGATCGCAGAAGAAACGCATTGGCGTGATGACGTTGACGTCCCCGGCGCTGTCCGGCGGGCGCTTGGGGGCACCCGAGACGAAGCGTCCGACGTCGCTGCGCGTTCCGGTCCTGCCAGCGCCCTTGAGCCGGGCGGGGGGCACGGGCTGCGGGTTTTCGCCCGGCCCCGATACCGGCGTGAAGCCCCGCGCCGACGAACGTTCGGCGCTGTCGTCGGCGGGCCAGGGCTCTTCGCTCACGGCGGACGCGGCGTCTCCGGCCGACTCGAACGCAGGGGGGAGTGGAACCGAAGCGGTGTCGGCACCCAGCGTCGCCGCCGAGACCAAGGTGGTCGAGGCCGCACCGATCGGCGCCGCCGACGCGGCCGGCACGCCAGGCGCGCGAGGCACCCCGGCGTTTCCCGCCTGCGGTCCGGCTGCGCCAACCGGGCGGCGCGCCGCGACGAGGGTCGCCCCCGATGCCCCGGGATCGGTTCCGAACAGGGTGCTGGCAAACATGCGCAGATCGCTGGGTCCGACCCGCTGTCCGGTTGCAAACAGATAGTCGGCCAGATCGTCGTGCAGCTCGGCGGCGCTCTGGTGGCGTTCGGCGGGGTCCTTCTTGAGCGCGCGACGCACGATGCGATCGAGTGCCGGGAGCAGGTCGGCGCCGTATTTGTCCAGCCGATCGAGCTTCGCGTCCCGCACCTTGAGCAGCACGTCGAGATCGTTGGCGGCGGTGAACAGGCGACGCCCGGTGAGCAGCTCCGCCAGGACCACGCCCACGGCGAACAGATCGCTGCGCGCGTCGATCGGCCGTCCGACCACCTGCTCGGGAGACATGTAGCCGTACTTTCCCTTCAGGGTTCCGGCTTGGGTCTTCGACTCGCGGCGCTGCGCGTGGGCGATGCCGAAGTCACCCAGCTTCACGTCGCCGCGCTTGGAGATGAAGATGTTCGACGGGGAGATGTCGCGGTGGACGATCTGCATCGGCCGGCTCTCCATATCGCGCGCGTTGTGCGCGTAGTCGAGGGCCTCCAGCACTTCGTTGACGATGAAGATCGCCAGGTTTCGGGGCAGATGCAGTCGTTTTTGGGCGGCGGTGCGGAGCAGCCCCAGGGCGTCGAAGCCCTCGACGTATTCGAGCGCGGTGAAGTACTGGCCGTGGACGTCGCCGAAGTCCAGGATCTGGACGATCTTCGGATGCGTGAGCTGCGCGGTCAACTTCGCTTCGTCGATGAACATCGCGACGAAGTTGGGGTCGGCGGCCAGGTGCGGAAGGATCCGCTTGATGACCAGGATCTTCTCGAAGCCGTGCGACGAGCTGATGCGCGCGCGGAAGACCTCGGCCATGCCCCCCAGGGCCAGCCGCTCGAGCAGCGTGTAGCGGCCAAATGCCACCGGCGCGACCGGAGGAGCCGTGGACATTGAAAAATGACTATACGGGGGGAGCCTGCGAGGGGAAACACCCCTGCGTGGAAAAGGCTACCGACGTTTTCCGAGGCTCTTGCGAAGCTGCAGCGGCTCGACCGTTTCACCCGCCAGCTCCAGGGTGCGGTACGCCGAACGCCGCGCACGGGCCTGGCTCTCTTCGGTGGTGGTGACCGCGATCAGCATCCGTTTCCCTTCCTCGTAGTATCGACGCTCCTCGTCGAGGATCTCCACGCTCAGCAGCTGGGCGCTCTCGGCGTCGCCCTTGTCCTCGCAGAAACCGCCCAGGGCGGAGAGCCGCGCGATCGAAAGCGCCTTGCCGGCCACATATCCGGCCGACGCACGCTCTTCCGGCGTCTGGAGCGAGCGCAGGAAGGCGAAGAGCTTCGAATATCCCCCATCGCGCGGGTCGTAGCCGACGACGCCCAGCGCCTTGAGCCGTGCCGACAGCCGTCGGCATTGGCGCGCGCCGTCACCGCACTGCTCCGCCAGCGAGAGCTTCATCTCGAGATCGTCGCAGTCGGTTATCCAGAGCGCGGCGACCTCCGCCAGCTCTATGGCGCCCTTGAGGGCCATCCGGAGGGTGTCGGCGACCTCGACGCCCTCCTTGCCGAGACCTTCGCCCAACGCCGCGACGACCCGCTGGATTGAGAGCTGGTTCTTTGCGTCAAGCTCGCTGACGAAGTTTTCGGCTGCAACCATTGGCTGGGATCGTAACTCAGGCTGAAAAATATGTACGACAGACTATAAAGCGCCGGGCCGCTTCGGCCGATGTACAGGTTGCAGACCCTGCCACAGGTCGGCGTGCACCGCTAGCCGTTGCAGGCCTCTGGGTATCTCTGCGGAGGGTAGACTTCTTGGACGCGATTGCCGGACGCATGACGAAAGGGCTGCTGGTCGTGGCCTTTGCCATCGCGTCCTCGTCGGGAACCAGCGGCTGCGGCGAGCTGTCGGACGGTTCGGACCCGGCGGGGTCGGCGGCGGCCGACGGGCTGGCCCAAGGCAAGCCTCTTCATACGGACATGGTGGGGGCTGTCTCTTCGCTCGACGGGGTCGCGGTCGATCGGGCATTGTCGAGCGGCGGCGGGCCCGGATCGAGCGGCCAGCCGAAGGTGATTTACTTGGTCTACGCCGACGGCACGCCGCTCGCCAAGACCAACTACAATGCCTGCACCGGCACCGCCCCCAAGTTCAACTGCACCTTCGCCGCGACGCTCGAGGACTGCCAGCGTCAGATTCAGACCTACCTCGACAGGTGGTACGCCGACTTCAACGTCATCTTCACGCTCACCCGTCCGACCAGCGGCAACTACTACACGGAGGTCGTCTCATCGGGCGGCGGCGCCTGGTGTGGCGTCGGCACCACCGTGGCGGGCGTGGCGCCCTTTCTCTGTCAAGACCTGCAGGGCGGCGTGGCCTACACGCTCGACGGCGGCGACAGCGCGCACGACACGGCGGTCATCATCGCGCAGGAGCAGGCGCACCTCGTCGGGCTCGAGCACGTCTCCGACACCGGCGACATCATGTACCCGTTCATTTGCCAGACCTGCGACGGCTTCAAGAACCAACCCGTTCCGACCAGCAACGATCGCTGCGAACGGCAGACCCAGAATTCGTATCAGATGATGAAGAGCGCGCTCGGCGCGTGGGGCGGCGGACCGAAGCCTTCTGTCTTCGGCTGTATCGACGACACGCAAGCCCCGAGCGTCACGTTCCTCTCGCCGAAGAACGGCGCCACGATGGGCCACGATTTTTCGGTGAAGGTGGACGCCCACGATGACTGCGATCTCGCCAGCGTCGCGATCAACGTGGCGCCGCAGGGGCTCTCTGCAACTGCCAAGAAGGGACCCTACGAGTGGGATCTGACGGGCGTCGACGGGGCGCAGACCATCACGGTGACGGCCACAGACGGTAGCGGCCACGCGACCGTCGCCACATTGCAGATCTCGGCGCCGCCAACCGACCAGACCACGGTCCCCGATTCGGCGAGCGCCCCGGCTGCCGGTTGCACGGTTGCGTCGGGCGCGTTCGGTGCGGTCGGGCTGCTGCCCGCGATCACTATGCTCTTGATGTTCGTCGGCCGCGCCCGCCGTCCCGGCCGCCGCCGCCGCGTAACAGGCGCCCTCGCCGAAGCCGAGCCCGAGACCAGCTCGGACTAAGAATGACCAGAGCGGCGGCGTAGGGTCCACTCGAACGCGAGCAGGCCCACCCCGAGCAGCAGCAGGAACGGGCGCGACCACAGCTCGACGGCGCTCTGGCGACCGACGCGGACCTCGCGTGATGGTCGGATCGAAATGCTCGGAAGTGCTTCGAAACGATAGTCGCCTCCGCTCGCCTGCGCGAGCTCGCGCAGGACACGATCGCGCGCCGCCACATCGTCCAGCTCGGGCCCGCCCGCGCGGACGACGAAGGTTTCCTCTTGCGTGATCGCGCGCCCTTCGATCGTTGCGCGTCCGGTCAGCCGGTAGGCGCCCGGTGGCAACACGCCGACGTCGGCCTGGGCCTCGCCGTCCCCATCGGTGGTCACGTGCAGGCTTCGGAGCGGCTTGGCGTGGGGATCGATGGCGCCATCGGCGGCGGCGACGCCGATGCTCACCTCGATGTTCGGCGCCGGCGAATAGTCCGCATGCATCGCCCGCACGCGCGCCGCCACCGGCTGGTTGCGCCGGTATTCCAGGCGATCGAGCTCGAGGTGCAGCAGCATCAGCGCCGGATCACGCACCAGCCACCGGATCGCGTTCTCCCAAAAACGCTGAAACGCGCGTCCGTCGTCCCCCTCGCCCGCGGCCAGAAACCCCCAGTGCCAGGCACTGTCGGTCAAAAGCGCGAGCGATCGTCCTTTGCCGGTTTCGCCGGCCACCAGCACCGGCGCCGGCTTTCCGTCGGCACCCTTGAGGGTCGGGTGGGTGAGCAAGGTGGTCGCGTTCGCCTTGGCGCGCGGCACCCGGTTGAGCCCCTCCAGCGGCGGCAGCTTGCTCCAGCGCAGCTCGTTCTCTCGCGGGTCGAGCAGCAACGAAGTGATGGGATGCGTTCGTCCCTCGGCGCTGAGACGCGGTTTGAAGGCGTCGGCGCTCAGGCTGGGGTCGTTCTCTCCTTCCAGCGTCGGCGCTGTGGGCGGCAGCTCGACCGGCAGCACGTCGCGCAGCGCGGTGAGGCCGTAGCCGCCGCTCGCGAACGACAGATCGCCCCCGATCATCGCCAACGCCCCCCCTTCTTCGACGTAGTCGCGCACGTTCGGGAGAAACGGCTCTACGCCGTAGGGCGCGTAGTTGAAGTTCTGGAAGATGACCAGATCGAAAGAGCGCAGCTGCTCCTCGAAGATCTCGAAGGTGGGAAACGGAATCAACGACAGGTCGTCGTGGTTCCAGGGCTGCTCGTCGGTCTCGGTGCGCAGGATGAAGAACGACACCAGATCGACGTTGGGATCGCGGCGCAACATCGCGCGCACGAAGCGCTCGTCCCAGGACGGCCGGCCGGTCAGATGCAGGACCCGCACCCGATCCCGGATCACCTTGAGGGTGAACGACTGCTGGTTGTTGCTGGCGAGCGCCTCGCCCGCCAAGACCGGGGTCGAGATCCGGAACACGAAGTTGCCCGGGTGGTCGGGGAGCCAGTCGAAGGCGATCTTTTCCTCGGAGCGATCGCCGCGCAGCTCCACCCCGCGCGTCGCGATCGGACGCCCGTCGCGCTCCAGCGTCACCTCGACCTGGCGATCGGGCAGGCCGGTCTGGCGGATGACCGCCTCGATGCTGACGGGCGTGCGCACGAAGGCGAACCCGTCGGCCAGCACCGCGGCGATCGACAGATCGCGCAGCGATTTTTCGCCGAGCCCGACGGTGTGGATCGGCGCGCCGAGCGCTTCGATGGCGGCGTGGGTGGTGGCATCGAGTGGCCCCTCGCCCACCCGGCCCGTGTCGATCCCGTCGGAAATGAGCAGCACGGCGCCCAGATCGCGGCCGGCGTAGCGTGCGCGCAGCTCGCCCAGCGCCTCGCCGATGCGGGTCGCGTCGGCGGCGGGCGGTTCCCGCAGCGAGGCCGCGGTGGCGGGCGAGACGCTTTCACCGAAGGTGTAGAGGTCGACCTCGTGCCCGGCCTGCTGCCAGGACGCGATGTCGGGCGTCGCGCGATCGAGGATCGCCACCGCCCGTTCGGCGCGCGACGGTCCGCCGTCGGGCGGGCGCACCTCCATCGAACGGGAGGCGTCGACCAGCACCGCGACGCGGTTGGGGACGCGCGCGACCTGTCGGAGCTCCACCGTCGGTTCCAGCGCCGTCACCAGGCAGGCGATCACGCCGGCGGTCCGCAGGCCGAGCAGCAGCCACCCGCGCGCGCGTCGCTCCTCGATGAGCGCCAGCGCCGAGAGCGCGATCGCGAGGCCGGCGGCGGCCACCAGCAGCGCCACGCCCAACCGCCCGAAGTGGCTCGCGGCGCCCAGCCCGATGCGCCAATCGTTGTAGCCGCCGGGCAGACGAAGCAGACCGCTCATCGGGCGAACCGTCTGGTGCGGAGGATGTAGTCGATGTGCGCCTGCTCGGTCTTGTAGTCGAGGCAGAGGGCGTACATCACCAGATTCACCCCCAGGCGAAACGCTTCCTCGCGCTGGTCGTCCCCGCCGGGGATCACCTCGTGCTCCCAGCGACCGAATCCATCGCGGGCCCACGCCCCGCCCAGATCGTTCTGCGTGTAGACGACGGCCAGCCGCCGGTCGCGCTCGACCCCTTCCAGATAGGGCGCGGCGATGATCCGACCGGGGGCGCCGTGCAGGACATAGAACGATTTCCACAGGACGTGGTTGTCCGGGATCCGAATCGGCAGCTCCCCCGGGAGGGTCTGCGCGAGGAGCCGCCGCACCGACTCGTCGAATCCGCCGCCGGCGCGCCCCTCGCACGAATCGATCAACAGAAAGCCGCCATAGGTGATGTGACGGCGCAGGCGGGCGATATCGCTCTCCGGTGGCAACGCGAACCCGCGATCGCCGGAGAGCACCAGGAACGGATAACGAAAGAGGTTGGGATCGGACAGCCGCAGCTCGGCCGGATCGGACGCGGTCTGAACGCTGGTGCGGCGGACGATCTCCCAGGCCAGGCGCTTGAGCGCCGTCGGGCGTGGATCGGGCAGCCCAGGCAGGTTGATGCGGGCAAAGTGGAACAGCGATCGGTCACCGATGGCCACACTTGGCCGGGGCCGCAAGAACGCGAGCAGGGACGCGCCCGCCCCGGCCGCCAGCAGCCGCCGCCGCGACACGCGATCCGAGCCGGTCGATCCCCGGTCCCTAATCAATCCGGCCTCCCACCCGCTTCGTCGCGCGGGGACTTTGCATTACACTGCCGTGGTGATGCTGAGGCCGACTGTGCTCGCGATGTTCGGGTCGCTGTTCGCGTTGGCCGGCCGACCGGCGCTGGCCGAGCCGGCCGCCCCGGCGGCCGATTCGAAGACCGCTCCGGCCGATTCGAAGGCCGCCCCGGCCGATTCGAACGTCGCACCGCCCGCAGCGGCCGTTGGTGCCAACGGCGCCGCGCCACCGCCGGCGACTCCGCCGGCCCCCAAGCGCTTTCCACGACTCAAGCAACCTTCGCTCGTGCATCTCGATCAGTTCGGATTGGCGGTAATGCCAGGCTCAGGCTACCGCATCATCGCGCCGTACCAAGACATGGTTGCCTGTGGGCAGCTGAATAAGCGGGTCTGCACCGGGTGGATCCCCTTCTTCATCGACGTGCAGCCGTCGTTCGGGTTGAGCCGGCACTGGGACGCGCTGGTCGATCTGCGTTTCGGGGTGGTCGCCGATTTCAGCAATTCCCACCAGTTCGCCGTCGCGCCGGGCTTTCGCTACTGGGTCGACCCCGATCTCGATGCCAAGTTCTTTGCGACATTTCAGGGTGTCTACGACGTCAATCCGCAGCACGACCCGGCCACCAAGGACTATGACGTCGGGGTACGCAACGCGAACGGCTTCATGTTCGAGGTGATGCGCAACCTCGGTTTCTATCTGCAATTCGGCGAGACCGTCGGGTTCGTCCGGTGGCTGCGCTTCGAGATCGACGGCGGCATCGGCGTCCAAGCCCGATTTCCGTGACTCTCGCCAATGATCCGCGTTGGCCGACTGGAGCGAACGGACGTCGAGGCTGCGGCCGGCATCCTGTTCGACGCCTTCGGCTCGGTGTACCGGCAGCGCGGGCACGCGCCGCCCTTTCCCACACGTGACAGCGCCGCCTGGCTCTGTCGGGCGTACCTGGATCTCGATCCGGAGGGGTGCGCGATCGCCTGGTCTGCAGCGGAGGCGGTGGGTGTGGGCTTCGCGCATCCCCGGGGCGCGGTGACCAGCATCGGTCCCCTGGCCGCGCGGCCCGGCGCGCCGCCCGGCGTCGCGCGCGCTCTCATGACCGAGCTCTCCGCGGTCGCGGCGCATTCGAGCAGCCTGCGACTGTTTCAAGACAGCTTCAATCCCGATTCATTCGGTCTTTACGCCCGGCTTGGCTACACCGTTGTCGACGTGGCCCCGTACCTCTTGGCCGAGCGCCTGACGCCACCGCCCGCACCGCCGCCATCGGTGCGGGCCCTCCGGCCCGACGATCTTCCCGCTGTGGAGCGGTACGACTTGGCGCGGACTGGCGCCGATCGTCGGCGCGACATCGCGTTGCTCGCCTCGACCGGCAGCGGCCTGGTTTCGGTCGGCGCGCAGGACGGGATTTCCGGCTACCTCTTTTTTCGATCGCTGCCGGCGCGGGTGGTGATCGGGCCCGGCGTCGCAGAATCTGCCGAGGGGATGGCCAATCTCGTCGACGGCGTCGCGCTCGAGCTGCCTGGACGCGGCGCGGTCATTCGGGGGTCGGCCGCCACGCCGACGGTGCTGCTGCGCGCGTTCGAACGTGGCTTCCGCGTCGACCATCTCGGTAACCTCATGGTCGCCGGTCCGTACACCCCCCCCCCGGCGCAGCTCTACGCCCTTTTCCCCGAGAGTCTTTGACCACCCACGATCGAGAGTCCGACAGCGCGGTCGCGATCGACATCGACGCTCCATGAGCGTGGTATGGTTCGCTGCTCCTGGCGCGGCGGTTTCTGCTGCCGATGGGTCTTCCGTAAATGGACGTTCGTTGCGATCGCTGTCAGACCGAATACGAGCTCGATGACGAGAGCGTAGCGGCCGGAGGTGCCTCCGTTCAGTGCACCTCCTGCGGGCATACGTTCGTCGTCGGTCGGGACCGCCCTCCCGGCGGCAACTTGCCGCTCGTCCCGACTACGTCGACGCCAGGTGGGCCCACGACGTCGTCCTGGATGCTAACGACCGAGGAGGGGAAGACGCACCGCTTTCGCGATTCGACGACTCTCCAGAAGTGGGTCGTCGAGCGGCGGGTTGGACGCACCGATCGCGTCTGTCCCCCGGGCGGCGCCTGGAGGCGCCTGGGGGACGTCGACGAGCTGCGCCCATTCTTCGACCTGGTCGATCAGGCCGATCGGGCGGCGGCGGCGGCGCGCGTGGCGCGACCGACGCGACCGGAGACGCCGCGCGCCTCGGCGCAGGGGCGAACTGCCTACGTGTCTCACGACGCGGACGACGACGATATTCTCACCAGCAGCCGTCGCCCGCGCCAGTCGGCGGTGAGCGAGAGCTTTGCGAGCCTGTCGCCGGAAGATGATCTGGCCGCGGCGGGTCTCGGCAACCGGCACGGCGGGCGGAAGCTTGCGGCGGTCGCCGTCTTGGTGCTGGGGGTCCTCGCGGCGTACCTCGGCTTCAAAGGTCCGAGCGGATTTCGATTGCCCTGGGCCGCCACCGGCGGAGCAGACAAGAATGCTGTCCCGGCGCCCCCCCCAGCCGCGCCCGTCGCCGTCGCCCCGCCCCCGGCCGCCGCGCCCCCGGTCGCCGCGGCCCCGGTCGCTGCGCCCCGTCCGG
>Ga0209863_10000399_pt1 | contig 23038 bp, 20 predicted proteins | sample OrgsoiDNA2013046_FD_185796 | JGI IMG/M metagenome (GOLD analysis project Ga0209863, IMG submission 185796) | Permafrost soil microbial communities from the Arctic, to analyse light accelerated degradation of dissolved organic matter (DOM) -... | ecosystem: Environmental > Terrestrial > Soil >...
CGGATCGCGATGGGTTCGAGATCGGCGTCTGCTCCGCGGCGCCCGTCGGGGACCCGGGCGGCCCGGGTGGCGTCGATGCCACGGGCAAGGTGGGCGCCGTGGGCGCCGTCGATGCGGTCGACGTCGCCTTGGCCAGAGCGGCCGCATCGACGGCCGGGAAGACCCCCGAGCGCCGAACCGCCATCCCGCCGCCGGTCTTGGTGAGCCCGGTGGGCGCGCCCCCGGCTTGTTGCAGCCGCGTCTTCTCGGCGAGGATCTTCTCCAGCGTCGGTTGGCTTTCGGGCGTCAGCTTGTCGAACCGGACGCCCATGCCGGGCGTGACGTTCTCTCGCAACGGGTCGGGCTCGCGGATCCAGACCACGGTCCCTTCCCCGGCCAGCAGCGGCGCCGCGTCCAGGAGCTGAAACTCCAACCTGAGCCGCGTTCCGACCGAGAGCGGCTCGCGCGTGCGGATGAAGATCCCACCACGGCTCACATCGACGGAGTAACGCTCGATGAACTGATCGAGGCTGGCGCTCCGAAATTTGATGCGGAGGTTGGTGGGTCCGCGCGGCTCTTTCTCGGTGGGCTCGGCCATGGGTCAGCGTTGGACCGAGACTATAAGCCCGCTCGGCCTTTGCAAAGTGGTGATTATCCCTGATATTCATCATAAATCGGGAGCAGGCGGATGAGACTTCACGGATGTACGGCGGCGCTCGTCGTTTGCGTCGCCAGCTCCGCGGGCGCGGCCACCCCGCCGCCGCTCCGCGTGGCGCACGCGGCGGTCGCGTCCGATCATCCGCTCGCGTCCGCGGCCGGCGTCGCGGCCCTCAAGGCCGGAGGGAACGCGCTCGACGCCGCCTGCGCGACGGCGCTCGCGCTGGGCGTCGTGCACCCCGACTCTTCGGGGATCGGCGGCGGCGGGTTCGCGGTCATCTATCTCGCGAAGGAGAAGAAGACTTACGCGCTCGACTTCCGCGAGCGCGCGCCGGCGGCCATCACGCAAGCGATGTTCGTCAAGAACGGCAAAGTCGACCCCGAGCTGTCGAAGCACGGCGGGCTGGCGGTCGCCGTGCCGGGGGAGGTGCGGGGCCTGTCCGAGATGGTGCGGCGCTGGGGCAAGCTTCCATTCGGCCGTTGCGTCGACGGCGCGCAAAAGCTGGCGGCGAAGGGGTTTCCGGTCTCCTGGCGTCTCGCGCAGAGCCTGGGCGCGATCGATCGGAAGGCGGTCGGCGCCGACAAGAAGTTCACCGAGGTCTTCGCGACCAAGCCGCTCGCCGCCGGCGACTTGTGGCGGCGGCCCGATCTGGCCTCCACGCTGGGCAAGCTGCGCGCCGGCGGCGCCGACGCCTTCTACAAGGGCGAGGTGGCGAAGGAGATCGTCAAGGCGGTTCACGAGGCGGGGGGCGTGCTCAGCGCCGACGATCTGGCGGGCTACACGGCCACCGACCGGACGCCGCTCGCCGCCGACTACCGAGGCCTGCGCGTCTACTCGATGCCGCCGTCGTCGTCGGGCGGCGTGGCCCTGATCGAGACGCTGGGGATCCTGGCGGCGCATTACCCGACCGACGCCGATCTGCAGCGCGATGGGCGCGAATCGTCGGCGTATTTGCACGTGCTGGCCGAGGCGTTCAAGCACAGCTTCGCCGATCGGGCCCGTTTTCTGGGCGACACCGATTTCGTGCCCGTCGACACCGCGCACCTGACCAGCGCCGCCTACCACGCCGAGCTGGCCCGGCGGATCAAGCCGGACGCGGTGCTGCCGCGCGACGCCTACGGGACGCTTGGCGCGCCGGCCGCGCACCACCGCGACGGCGGGACCACGCATCTGTCCATCATCGACGCCGACGGAAACGCGATCGCGCTCTCGACCACGGTGAACCTCGGCTTCGGCGCGCATCTGGTGGCCGGCAAGACCGGCATCCTGCTCAATGACCAGATGGACGATTTTTCCCTGGAGCCGGGCGTCCCCAACGCCTTCGGCCTGATCGGCAACGAGCAGAACGCCGTCGCACCCAAGAAACGCCCGCTGTCCTCGATGACACCCACCATCGCCGTCGACGGGACCGGCCAGGTTCGGGTGGTGGTCGGCGCGGCCGGGGGGCCGACCATCATCTCGTCCACCGTCGAGGTGTTCGTGAACGTCGTCGACTGGAAGCTGGACGCCCAGGCGGCGGTCTCGGCGCCGCGCATTCACCATCAGTGGTTCCCCGATCTGCTGGGGATCGAAGGGGAGATCCCGCGCGACGTGACGGGCGGACTGGAAAAGCGGGGTCAGAAGACAAAAGAGTTTCCCCATATCGGCACCGTCAACGTGTTGGTCCGGACCGACAAGGGGATCGAAGCCGGCGCCGAGCCGCGCAGCCCCAGCGCGCCGGCGGGATACTAGCGCTCCCGATGCCGGCCCGGCGGATCACCAAGGTCCTGATCGCCAACCGGGGCGAGATCGCCTGTCGGGTGATTCGCGCCTGCCGCGAGCTCGACCTGCGGACGGTCGCCGTCTACTCGGAGGCGGATCGCGCGGCGCTGCACGTGCGCCTCGCCGACGAGGCGATCGCGATCGGGCCGCCGCCCGCCCGCGAGAGCTACCTCGTCGCGGACAAGATCGTGGACGCGATCCGGAAGAGCGGCGCCGACGCGGTCCATCCCGGCTACGGGTTCCTCTCCGAGAACGCCGATTTCGCCGAAGCGGTCGCGGCCGCCGGGGCGACCTTCATCGGACCGCCGCCGTCGGCGATCCGATCGATGGGGGGCAAGACGGCGGCGCGCGCGCTCATGCAGGCGGCCGGCGTTCCGGTCGTGCCGGGCGACAACGGGGAGGGCGGCCGGGGATTCGCGCGGGCGGCCGACGCCAAGGCCGCCGCGGCGCGCATCGGATATCCGGTGATGTTGAAGGCCGCGGCCGGGGGTGGCGGGCGCGGGATGCGCCTCGTCGACGCCGAGGAGAGGCTGGAGGCGGCGCTGCAGAGCGCGCAGCGCGAGGCGAAGGCGGCGTTCGGCGACGACACCGTGTATCTGGAGAAAGCGATCGTCCGGCCGCGCCACATCGAGATCCAGGTTTTCGGCGACGAGCACGGCGGCGCCGTTCACCTCTACGAGCGCGACTGTTCGATCCAGCGGCGCAACCAGAAGGTGATCGAGGAGTCGCCGTCGCCGGCGCTCGACGACGAGACGCGCGCGCGGATGGGCGAGGTGGCGGTGCGGGCCGCGCGCTCGGTCGGTTACGTCGGCGCCGGGACCATCGAGATGCTCTACGACGCGGCCACGCGCGGGTTCTACTTTCTCGAGATGAATACCCGCTTGCAGGTCGAGCACCCGGTCACGGAGCTCGTGACCGGCGTCGATCTGGTGCGCTGGCAGCTGGCCGTCGCGCAGGGTGAGAAGATTCCGCTCGCGCAGGCCGACATTCCCCGTCGCGGCGCCGCGATCGAATGCCGCGTCTACGCGGAGGACCCGGTGAAGTTCCTGCCCTCGCCCGGAACGATCACCTCGCTGCGCGTGCCGGCCGGGCCCGGGATCCGCGACGACTCGGGCGTGGTCGCGGGCAGCGTCATCTCGGTGCACTACGACCCGATGATCTCCAAGCTCTGCGGCTGGGCCGACGGCCGCGCCGCCGCGATTGATCGCATGCGGCGGGCGCTCGGCGAATATCACGTGGGCGGGATCCGCACCAACCTGCCGTTTCACCGGCAGGTCATGCGCCACCCCCAGTTCATCGCCGGCGACTACGACACCGGGTTCATCGAGCGCCACAAGGCGGCGCTGGCGCCGCCGGCGCCCGACGCAGAGACGGCGGCGCTGGCGGCCATCGCGGCCGCCGCGCAGACGATCCGCGACGGGAGCACCGCGCCCGGCGATCGCGAGCTCGCGCTCGATCTCTCCCGGTCGCAGCCGTCGGCCTGGCGGAAGTGACCACCAAGAAGTGACCACGAAAATCGGTTCGGCCGGTTCGGCGGGGCCGGGCTCGGTCGCGGTCCGCGCCAGGTCGCAGCCGAGCCGCACCACGCTGCTGGTCGCCTTCGCGACGCTCTACGTGCTGTGGGGCTCGACCTACTTCGCGATCCGGGTGGCGGTCTCGAGCTGGCCGCCCTTCGTTCTGGCCGCGGTCCGCTTCGCCGTGGCCGGCGGCGGCCTGTATGTTTTTCTGCGGGCGCGCGGCGCGCCCTCGCCCAGCCCGCGAAACTGGGGCGCGGCGACGGCGGTCGGGGCCCTGTTGCTCGTCGGCGGCAACGGACTCGTCTGCTGGGCCGAGCAGTGGGTTCCATCGGGTGAAACGGCTCTCATCATCGCCACCGTGCCGCTGTGGATGACCTTGCTGCCGTGGCTCACCCGCCGGGCGCCTGCCCCGCGGCCGGCGGTGCTGATCGGCGTCGCCGTGGGCCTGGTCGGCGTGGCGACGCTGGTGGGCGGCGGGACGCCGGGGGCGCGGGGCGGCGGACCCACATCGGCCGTGATCGCCGGGCGGATTGCCTTGCTGGCCGCCAGTCTCTCCTGGTCGCTCGGCTCGCTGGGGTCGCGCTACTTGCCGCTGCCCGATCGGCCGTTTGTCGCGACCGCCATGGAGATGCTGACCGCGAGCCCACTGCTGGCCGCGATGGCGCTCGGCGCCGGCGCCTGGGGGCGATTTCACCTGGCGGCGGTGACCCCGGCCGGGTGGATCGCCCTTCTGTACCTGATCGTGTTCGGGAGCATCGCGGGCTTCGGCTCGTACGTTTTTCTGCTCAAGCACACCAGCGCCGCGCGCGCGTCGACCTACGCCTTCGTGAATCCGCTGGTGGCGGTCGCCCTGGGGGCCATCGCCGGGGGCGAGGTGGTCGGTCCGCGCACCGCGGCGGCCGCGCTCTTGATCGTCGCGGCGGTGGGAGCGGTGATTTTTGGCTCTTCCGCGTCGACGCCGCCGATCGAGGACTTACCATGACGGCCGTGACCACCAGACCGGCCGGCGTTCGCATCATCATCGGCTACAAGATCACCAAGGCGATCTTGCAGGTTGCGGCCGCGCTGCTGTTGTTCTACGGCGCCACGCACGGGTTGGCCGCGGCGCTCGCCGAATTCGCCGAGAAGCTTCGCGAACACGCCGTCCACGCCTGGAGCAACATCGTCGCGGCGGCGCTGCTCCGTTTCACCAAGGGGCGGCACAGCCTCTGGCTGGCGGCGTATGCGCTCCTCGGGGACGCACTCCTGAGCGGCCTCGAAGCCTGGGCGCTCTGGCGCGGCTTCGCCTGGGGCTCCTGGCTCATCGTGGGCGCCACCGCCTGTCTGCTCCCGTTCGAGATCCACGCGCTGGCCCGCCACATCCGCGTCGGGCGCGTGATCCTGTTCCTGGTCAACCTGGCGATCGTCGCCTATCTGCTCCGCCGCGTCGCGGGCGAGCACCCGCACCCGCACGATACGAAGTCCGACCCGAACAGGCGCCTGTGACCCTCCCAGCAACAGGGGGCGCCGGCATACGGGTTTATCTCGATGTTCCCATTGACGAACCCCCCCCGATTCGGTAAACGACCCGCGGGTTTCTCTGCATGAATTCCGCTCAACTTTTGCTGGTTCCGAGCGCGCCCGAATCGCACGAGCCACAGCTCATCGATTTCGATCAGACGGTCTTCGTTCAGCTCGGGATCTTCCTCTTGCTGATGCTGGTCCTCTGGCGGTTGCTTTGGCGCCCCTACCTGCGCGTGCGCGGCGAGCGGGTGACGCGCGTGGATGGCTATCGGCAAGAGGCGGTGCGGCTCGAGGCCGACGCGGCCGAGCGGCTGGCGCGGGCGGACGCGGCGCTGACGCAAGCGCGGCGGCAGGGCGCCGGGGAGCGCGCGGCGGCCCGGGCCGAAGCCCAGGTACGCGAGCAGACGTTGGTGGCCGAGGCGAATGCCGACGCGCAGCGGACGCTGGCGGCGGCACGCGTGCGCCTCGAGGCGATGGTGGCGACCGAGCGTGGCAAGCTGGGGGCGGAGGCCGCCGAGGTGGCGCGCGCGGCGGCGCGCAAGATTCTGGGCCGCGAGGTCACGACGTGAAGGCGGGACGCTGGCGCGCCGGCATCATGAGATGGACCGTGATCGTCCTGGTCGGCTCGGCCTGTCTGGTCGGCCGGATCGCCCGCGCCGACATCGTGCCGGCGGGCTCCGCCGCGATCGACGGACCGCCGGAGGAGAAAGGGACGCCCGCCGCCGAGGAAGCGCCCACGATCAACCCCAAGAAGCTGGCGCTTCAGCTGCTCAACTTCGGCGTGCTGCTCTTCATTCTGATCAAGTTCGGTGGGCCGGCGATCGGCAAGGCGCTCGCGGCGCGCCACGAGCATCTCAAGGCGGAGCTGGCCGCCGCGGCGGAGGCGCGCACGGCGGCGCTGGCGCGGCTCGAGCTGCAGGAGCGGCGACTGGCGGCGCTGGAACAGGACATCATCGAGATTCGTGACGGCGTCGAGCAGGAGGCCGAGGCGGACAAGGCGCGTCTCATCGCGCTCGCCGAGGAGCGCGCCCGCCGCATCCGCGAGGAGACCACCTTCGCGCTCGACCAGCAGATCAAGGAGGCGGAGGTCCGGCTGCGGCGCGAGGTCGGCCGGCAGGCGGTGGATCTGGCGGAGCAGATGGTGCGCCGTTCGATGGACGCGCGCGATCAGCAGCGCCTGGTGGACGCGTTCGTCGATTCGCCGGTCGGCGACGTCAAACCGGTCCGGAGCGGAAACTGATGGCGGCGCTGGGTGGATCGATCGCGCGCCGCTACGCGCGCGCCCTCTTCGGGATGGGCGTCGACGCCGGAAACTTCGAAGCGCTCGGGCGGGAAATCGGCGAGCTAGCGGGCCTCTGGTCGTCCTCGCCCGAGCTGCGCCAGACCATCGAGAACCCGGTGTTCAAGCCCTCGGAGAAGCGGGCAATTCTCGAGCAGATCTTGCCGCGCCTGGCGCCGACGCCGGAGGTGCAGCGGCTGGTGCTGCTTCTGCTCGAGCGTCGTCGCATCGTCCTTTTGCCTGGGATCGCGCGCGCCTATCGGGATCTGGCCGATGCCCACACCGGCCGGGTTCGTGCGCGGGTGACCTCCGCCGAACCACTCGGCCCCGTGGCGCTCGACCGGGTTCGTTTCTCGCTCGAAGAGCGCACCGGCAAGAAGGTGATCTTGGAAACCGCCGTCGACGCCGACCTGATTGGCGGCGTCGTCGCGCGGGTCGGTGATCTGGTGCTCGACGGCAGCGTTCGCACCCAGCTCGACGATCTGCGGCAGAAGCTCCTCAACTAGGAAACCACGCACATGCAAATCCGCGCCGAAGAAATCAGCCAGATCATCCGCAAGGAGATCGCCGGGTTCGATCAAAAGGTCTCCGTCGTCGAGACCGGCACCGTGCTGGAGGCCGGCGACGGCATCGCCCGCGTCTACGGGCTCGAGGCCGCGATGGCCGGCGAGCTCTTGGACTTCGGGCACGGCGGCGTGGTCGGCCTGGTGCTGAACCTGGAAGAGGACAACGTCGGCGTCGCGCTGCTCGGGAATTTCGAAGAGGTGCGCGAGGGCGACACCGTCAAGCGGACCGGAAAAATCGCGCAGGTCCCGGTGGGCGACGCGCTGATCGGGCGGGTGGTCAACGCGCTCGGCATCCCGATCGATGGCAAGGGGCCGATCGACGCCGCCACCTCCGAGAGCCGCAAGATCGAGGTCAAGGCGCCCGGCATCATCGCCCGCAAGTCGGTCCACCAGCCGATGCAGACCGGCATCAAGGCCATCGATTCGATGATCCCGATCGGCCGCGGACAGCGCGAGCTCATCATCGGCGACCGGCAGACCGGCAAGACGGCGGTCGCCATCGACGCGATCATCAACCAGAAGGGACAGGACGTCCGCTGCTTCTACGTCGCCATCGGCCAGAAGCAGTCGACGGTCGCGGCGGTGGTCGAGAAGCTGCGCGAGACCGGTGCGCTCCAGTACACCACCATCATCGCCGCGACCGCGTCGGAGCCGGCGCCGCTGCAGTTCCTGGCGCCCTACACCGGCGTCACGATGGCCGAGTACTACCGCGACAGTGGGCGGCACGCGCTCATCGTCTATGACGATCTGTCGAAGCAGGCGGTGGCCTACCGGCAGCTCTCGTTGCTGCTGCGCCGGCCGCCGGGCCGCGAGGCCTACCCGGGCGACGTCTTCTACCTCCATTCGCGTCTGCTGGAGCGGGCGGCCAAGCTGTCGGACAAGGAGGGCGCCGGGTCGCTGACCGCGCTGCCGATCATCGAGACCCAGGCCGGCGACGTGTCGGCCTACATCCCGACCAACGTCATCTCCATCACCGACGGGCAGATCTTCCTGGAGAGCGATCTGTTTTTCTCGGGGCAGCGCCCGGCGGTGAACGCGGGCATCTCGGTGAGCCGCGTCGGCGGCGCCGCGCAGATCGTGGCCATGAAGAAGGTCGCCGGAAAGCTGCGCCTCGAGCTGGCGCAGTACCGGGAGCTGGCGGCGTTCGCGCAGTTTGGCTCGGACCTGGACAAGGCGACGCAGCAGCAGCTGGCGCGCGGCGCGCGCATGACCGAGCTGCTCAAGCAGGGGCAGTACCAACCACTGCCGGTCGAAAAGCAGGTGCTGATCCTGTTCGCCGTGACCAACGGGTTTGCCGACGCGCTGCCGATCGATTCGCTCGGGCGCTACGAGCTCGAGCTGTACGCCTTCGTCGACGCGCGCCACGGCGAGCTGTGGACGGAGCTGCGCAGCAAGGGGAACGACGGCAAGGCCTGGGACGGTCTGCAGGCGCTCATGAAGACGGTCCTGGCGGCGTTCGGCAAGGAGTTCTCGCCGGAGGCCCAGGCCGCGTAGTCGCGACCACGACCACGACCACGACCACAAGGCCCATGCCCTCGCTCAAGAACATACGCACGCAGATCGCGTCCAAGAAATCGACGCAGAAGATCACGCGCGCCATGAAGCTGGTGGCGGCCTCGCGGCTGCGTCGGGCCCAGGACGCGATCGTGGCGGCGCGCCCGTACGCGAACGCGCTCGGCGAGGCGATCGCCGAGGTGGCGCTGCGCGCCGGTTCCGAGTCGCACCCACTTCTCGATCGGCGGGCGCCCGAGCGGATCACGCTGGTTCTGCTCACGTCCGATCGCGGATTGGCCGGCGGCTTCAACGCCAACATCTTCCGGGTCTCGCAGCGTTTCATCGCGGAGCGAAAGCAGGCTAGTCCGCCCGCGCGCGAAGTGGTGCTGGAGGTGGTCGGCAAGAAGGGGCGGGACTACTTCCGGCGGCGCAAGCTGGAGGTCGTGCGTGAGATCGCGGCCCCGACCGCGGAGACCGTCACCGCGATGTCGCGTGAGCTCGCCCAGATCGTGTCGCACGCGTTTCGCGACGCGCGCACCGACGCGGTTTTTCTCGTCTACAACGAGTTCAAGTCGGCGGTGCAGCAGCGGGTGGTGGTCGAGCCGCTCCTGCCGGTCAGCAGCGCCGACCTGCCGGTGGGCGCCAAGGCGGCGGCCGGGGGGGTGCTCGACTTCATCTACGAGCCATCGAAGGCGAAGCTGCTCGACGCGCTCCTGCCGCTCTACGTCGAGTCGCAGATCTACCGCGGCCTGCTCGAATCGATCGCCTCCGAGCTGGGCGCGCGCATGACGGCGATGGACAGCGCGACCAACAATGCCCGCGAGATGATCGCGAGCCTGACCTTGCAATACAACCGGGCCCGCCAGGCCGCCATCACCAAAGAGCTGATGGAGATCGTGAGCGGGGCCGAGGCTCTGAAAGGATAGAGGACAGTCATGAGCACGCACGCAGTTGTGGCCAGCAGCACGCAGGGCAGGGTGGTCCAGGTGATCGGACCGGTGGTGGACGTGGAGTTCGCTGGCGGCGAGCTGCCCGAAATCAATACGGCGCTCCGTATCTCGAACCCGTCGATCAGCGGCGCGGTCGGGAACCTGACGGTCGAGGTGGCGCAGCACCTGGGCGAGCGCCACGTGCGGTGCATCGCCATGGACACCACCGACGGTCTGGTTCGCGGCATGCCGGTCGAGAACACCGGCGCGCCGATCCAGGTCCCGGTGGGACGCGAGGTTCTGGGGCGCATCATGAACGTCATCGGTGAGCCGGTCGACGAGCGCGGGCCGATCGCGGCGACCAAGAGGTTTCCGATCCACCGGCCGGCGCCCAAGTTCGTCGACCAGTCGGTGCGCGTCGAGATGTTCGAGACCGGCATCAAGGTCATCGATCTGCTGGCCCCCTACCGCCGGGGCGGCAAAGTCGGTCTGTTCGGTGGCGCGGGCGTCGGCAAGACGGTCACGATGCTCGAGCTCATCAACAACGTGGCCAAGAAGCACGGCGGCTTCTCGGTGTTCGGCGGCGTCGGCGAGCGCACCCGCGAGGGGCGCGATCTCTACAACGAGATGGCGGAGTCAAAGCTGTCCGACGGATCGTCGGTGCTCTCGAAGACCGCGCTGGTCTACGGGCAGATGAACGAGCCGCCGGGCGCGCGCGCGCGCGTCGCCCTGTCGGCGCTCACGGTGGCGGAGTTCTTCCGCGACGAGGAGGGCCAGGACGTGCTGCTCTTCATCGACAACATCTTCCGCTTCACCCAGGCCGGCTCCGAGGTCTCGGCGCTGCTCGGGCGCATCCCGTCGGCCGTCGGTTACCAGCCGACGCTGGCCACGGACATGGGCGAGCTGCAGGAGCGGATCACCTCGACCAGCAAGGGGTCGATCACCTCGGTACAGGCGATCTACGTGCCAGCCGATGACCTCACCGATCCGGCGCCCGCCACGGCCTTCGCCCACCTCGACGCGACGACGGTCTTGTCGCGCGCGATCTCGGAGCTGGGGATCTACCCGGCGGTCGATCCGCTCGATTCGACCTCGACCATGCTGTCGGCCGAGATCGTGGGCGCCGAGCACTATCAGGTGGCGCGCTCGGTCCAGAAGATCCTGCAGAAGTACAAGGAGCTGGTCGACATCATCGCGATCCTGGGGATGGACGAGCTGTCGGAGGACGACAAGCTGACGGTCTCGCGCGCCCGCAAGATCCAGAAGTTCCTCTCGCAGCCGTTCTTCGTGGCCGAGACCTTCACCGGCTCGCCGGGCAAGTACGTCGAGATCAAGGACACCGTGCGCAGCTTCAAGGAGATCGTCGACGGCAAGTGCGACGACATCCCGGAGCAGGCGTTCTACATGCAGGGCGGCCTCGATGACGTGCGGGCGCGCCACGAGCAGCTCAAGAAGGAAGCGGGCGGCAACTAACATGGGAACCCTCAAAGGGTTCCCAAACCCTCCCGCGATGAGCTCCGACCGGCGAAGCCGGTCTGCGCTCGACGCGATCATGGGAGCTCTTTAGGCTATGAAGTTTTCGCTCACCACGCCCCGCGGCGCGCTGGTCGACGCCGACGTCCAGGAGCTCACGGCGCCGGGCGAGATCGGCGAGATGGGGATTCTGCCGGGCCACGTGCCGCTCATGTCCGCGCTCAAGCCGGGCGTGCTCACCTACCGCACGCCGGATCACGCCGGCGTGATCGCGGTCGGGCAGGGGTTCTTACAGGTCGCGCCGCTGCCGGCCAGCGGGGACGCCCATGCGGTCGATCGCGTCCTTGTCCTGGTCGACCAGGCGACACCCGCAAGCGACGTCGATCGCCCCGGGGCCGAACGCGACCTGGCCGCCGCCGATCGCGAGCTCGCCGCCTGGAAGGGCGAGCTTGACGGCGCGTACGTCGCGCTCGTGATCCGCCGCCAGTGGGCCCAAGCCCGCGTCGACGCCGCCGCCCGCATCGCGCCGCACTGACCGCATCGGCCGCCCGATGGGACGCGCTCGCGGCGCGCCTCAGGCGGCGGCGAGGACGTCGATCATCGGGGCATCGGGAGAGGCCGGGTTGACCCGCAGCTCCCGCGACTTAGCATCGACCAGGAAGTCGAGCTCTTCGAGCGGAATCTGCCCGATCAGCGGCGTCGTTCCAGCCTTCTCCACGATGGCACTGCAGATCGCCTTGCGACCGAGAATCTCGATCTCGATGTTGCCTGCCCAAGGGCGCTCTCCGATCTCGCCGCTCGCGTAGCGAACCTTCCGCGTGCCCTGGAAGGGAACACCGAGGGTTGCCACGACATCGGCGGGCAGCACCAGCATGGTCGCGCCCGTGTCGACCAGGGCGTCGATCTCAGCAGTCCGGATCGCCGTCGGGGGGATGGCGCCATCGTTCGCCCGTGCCACGTCATTCGAATTGCGAAGCTTGATCAGCTGCATAACTTTTCCCATCTGCGCTTGTCCTCGACCGTGGTCATCGGACAGACGCCGCACTTGTTTCGCGCAAACCAGCGATTTCACCAAGGGTAGCACCGGTACTGTAGAGTGCGCGCGCCGTGTTTCGATTCTTTGTCACCTGCGCGCGTGGGATGGAAGGCGCTCTGCGCCGCGAGCTGGCCGACATGCGCATCGCGGGCGCCAAAGGGGATCGCGGCGGCGTGTGGTTCGAAGGGCCGCTGGACATGGGCATGCGCGTCTGTCTGCACTCGCGCGTCGCGGTGCGCGTACTGGTCCGGCTCGGTACCTTCGAGGCCGCCGATCAGCAGAGCCTCTACGCGGGCACGCGCGCCATCCCCTGGCGCGACTGGCTGACGGCCCAGAGCTCGTTCGCCGTCGACGCGAACATCCGCGACACGCCGGCGCTCACCCATTCGGGGTACGTGGCGCTCAAGGTCAAGGACGCCGTCGTCGATGCCCTCCGCAACGCGTTTGGCGCGCGGCCGGACGTCGATCCGAAATCCCCCGACGTCTCGATCGTCCTGCATCTGGCCAAGGGCCAGGCGGGCATCTTTCTGGATCTGGCCGGCGAGTCGCTGCACCAGCGCGGCTATCGCGTCGCGATGGTCGATGCGCCGCTCAAGGAGACGCTGGCCGCGGCGGTGCTCCTGCTCGGTGGCGCGCATGCCGACGCACCCTTCATCGACCCGATGGCCGGCTCCGGGACGCTGGCGATCGAGCACGTCCTGGCCGCGCGCGGGATCGCGCCCGGCCTCCGCCGCCGGTTCGGGTTCGAGCGCTGGCCCAGTCTTCCGCCCGAGACCCGCGCCGCCTGGAAGCGCCTGCGCGCCGAAGCCGACCAGGCGTTCCACGAAGCCGAGCATCGGCCGCTGCCGCCGGTCGTCTGCGCCGATATCGACGCCGCCGCGCTGGCGGCCGCGCGCAAGAACGCCGCCGCGGCGGGCGTCGACGACGCGATCACCTTCGAGCGCGCCGACGTCGCGGCGCTCGAGCACCGCTGGCCGGTCGCGACGCTCGCCACCAATCCACCCTACGGCGAGCGCCTCCAACCCGCCGATCTCGACACGCTCTACACATCGATGGGCCGCGCGTTCGAACGCCTCGCCGGCTGGCGCGTGATCATTCTCTGCGGCAACCCGGCGCTCGAGCGCGCGATCCGGCGCAAGCCCACCGTCTTCCACCGCCTCTGGAACGGCCCGCTCGAGGTCCGGCTTTTGCGCTACGACATGAAGTGAGACGCGAACCTTGAGCCTCGGCCGTCGCAAGGTCGGTCTCGACGATCCAACGAGATGGGTCTTCAACCGAATGGCGGAGTTCTACGCGGCCCGACCCGCGTACCCGACCGCTCTGGTTGATGCGCTCGCAGAGCTGGCGGGCCCCCTCGGCAGCCGCATCGGCGATCTCGGCGCCGGGGTCGGTCACCTGGCGCTCCCGCTCGCCGAGCGGGGATTCGACGTGGTCGCGATCGAGCCAGCCCAGGCGATGCTGGATCGGCTGCGCGCGGCGGCGATCGGTCGGGGGGTCGCGCTGCGCGCCTTGCACGCAACCGCCGAGGCGTTGCCGCTGCCGCCGGCCTCCCTCGATCTGGTGCTGGTCGCCGACGCGCTTCACTTTTTGGACACGGAGCTCACCGCGCACCAGATTGCCCGCGTGCTCGCGCCGCGGGGCGCGCTGGCGCTGGTGACCTGCGGGTTTGCGCAGACGCCGTTCATGCGAGGCGTGGTTCGGCTGATGGAGGAGGCCGCCCCGCGCAGACCACGCGCGCTCACGCAGTCCATCGTTCACCTGTCAGCCTTGGCCGAAGTCCCGCTCACGAACGAACGGCGATTTCACGACGAGACGCCGATCGATCACGACACGCTCGAGCTAATCTTGCGCACGATCTCGTTCATCGGGCCGGCGATGAACGTCGCGCGCTTCGCCGCTCTGCGCGAACGCGTCCACGCGCTGCCGGAGGCGCCGGTCTGGGCGCGAACCTTCGTCCTGCGATCCGGTCGCCGCATCTCGGGCTCGCGGATCGCGACGCGTCGGCTATCCGCGTAGACCTCCCCGGTTCCCTGATAGAAGAATGAAAGCGCTGAGCAGATCCGCTCAAGTCGCCCGAAGAATCAAACAGGGTGCCGGCGCGGCCTGGGCTGCGGTATGAGGGGCACCACAATGCGTGTCGTCGGCGTCCGGTTGGGGCTGTCGCTGCTGGCGGCGGTTCTGCTTTTCTCGTCGGTGCCGACCTTCGGGCTCTCGGCGCTCATGTGGATCGCGGTGGTGCCGGAGCTACTGGTGGCGCTGGCCGCCTCGACGCCCAGGCGCGCCTTCCTCTACGGCTGGCTCACCGGCAGCGTTGCACACGCGGCGGCCTTCTACTGGATGGACGGCCTGCTCGAACGGTTCGGGCACATGGCGCCCATCGAATCGCTTCCGATCATGGCGCTGCTGATCGCGTACCAGGGCCTGGCGTTCGCGTTTTTTTCCTGGGGCGTGCGCCGCGCCTGGCAGCGGACCAGCTGGCCGCTGGCGCTGTTGGCGCCGCTGGTGATGGTCGCGATCGAGCTGTTGATGCCGCAGATATTTCCCTACTATCTCGCCATCTCGCAGGCGTTCGTGCCGGCGGTCATTCAGATCGCCGACGTCACCGGGCCGCTCGGCGTCACCGCGCTCCTGATGCTCACCGGGGGCGCGCTGGCCGACGTCGCGCGCGCGCCTCGGCCGCGGACCCGGGCGACCTGGCGGGGCGTCGCCGTCGCGGCCGCGCTGATCGTTTTCGATCTCGGCTACGGCGGGCTCCGCCTGCGGCAGGTCGACGCGCGGCGCGCGGCGGCGCCCAAGGTGAGGACCGGCCTGGTGCAGGCCAACGTCGGCGTGATCGAGAAGTGGGATCCGCAAGCCTTTGCCCAGCTGCTGGACCTGCACCAGCGCGCGTCGGCGGACCTGGCGCGGGCGGGCGCGGAGCTGATCGTCTGGCCCGAGTCGTCCTACCCCTACGCGCTGCCCCGCAAGTTCGCGCACGAATTTTCCGCCAGCGATGGGCGGCGGGTGCGGCGCGGCTTCGAGACCCCGCTGCTGTTCGGCGCCGTCACGGTGGCCGCTGGCGGGGCGCGAACGGGCCGCGATCGCTACCCATACAACACCGCGCTCATGATGGACGCCGACGGCAACGCGACCGGCAGCTATGACAAGGTCTTCCTGATGATGTTCGGCGAGTACATCCCGTTTTACGACCGCATCCCCTGGTTCACCAAGATCTTCCCCGAGGCCTCGAACTTTAGCCGCGGCTCGGAGCCGGCCTCATTCCCGCTGAGGACGGCCGCGGGCGACTTCAAGCTCGGGCCGCTCATCTGCTACGAGGACATCTTGCCGGCCTTTGCACGCCGGGTGGGCACGCTCGGGCCCAACGCCTTCGTCAACATCACCAACGACGCCTGGTTTGGCCGCACGGCCGAGCCGTATCAGCACCTGGCGCTGGCCGTCTTCCGCACCGTCGAGCACCGCCTGGAGATGGTTCGCGCGGTGAACACCGGCGTCAGCGCGCACATCGACGCCGCCGGCCGCGTTCGCGCGCAAACCGAATCCGTCGATCCCGACGACATTCCGCCGGCGCCCCCCAAGACTCTCCTGGTCGACCTGGCCATGCTGCCGGGCGGCGGGCTCTATCGGCACATCGGCGATCTCTTCGGCCTGCTCTGCCTCGCGCTTCTGATCGCCGGCCTCGCGAGAGGCCCAGGTCCCGAGCGCGCTACTGGTGGCGCAGGTAGAACATATATTTGAACTCCTGGCGCTCGCGCTTGAAGGTGGGGAAGTGGGCCTCCTTGGCCACCTCCAGCGTGCAGGTGCCGGTGGGCGTCCCCGCGAAGGTGCTACCGACCTGGACCGACTGCACCGTGCCGTTGCCGCCGACGACATAGCTCAGAACCAGCGCGCCGGGGACGTGGAACTTCTGGTAGCAGTCGAATAGCTGCGGGCGAATCTTGGTCATCGCGTCGCCGATGTCGGACTTGGAGAGCTGGTCGGGTCGCGTGTCCGACGCGGCGAGGCTGGGGTTCGGCTCGGGGGCCTTGCCGGCGCGGGCGCAAGCGAGGTCCTGGTGTCCGGGCGCGGGGCTATCCGCGAAGCCGGTCGAAGGCGGCTTCGAGACCAAGATCTCGCCCGTGCATCGGTTGTAGATGCGCGCGCCGACGAGCTTGAGCGCGATGCCCGGCGCCATGCCGATGGTGAACGCGGCGTTCTCCGCCTGGGGCTGAAAGAGAAACTCGGCCCGCAAGAAAGGCCGCTCCGTCTCGGCCCAGCGCTTGGCGGCGGCGAGGTCGTCGAAGGCGAAGGTGCTCTTCGATAGCGGCACACCGGCGGCCAGCGTGGCCGCGCTCTTGTCGGGCGTTTTCAGCGTGACGTAGCGGGGCTCCCCGCGATCGCCGATCGGCAGCGGCTCGGTGCAGGCGATGCAGCCGGCCAGCGCGACGTGGTAGCCCTTCACGGCGGCGTCGTAGCTCGAGACCTCGATGGCGGCCGGATCGTCCGACTGGGTGGCGAACGTCTTGTGCGGGAGCTCGCGGTGCAGGTAGGCCATCGTGGCGCGGCAGCGTGCGCGATCGAGCTCGCGCATTTCGCCACCGCAGGAATCGATGAACGGCGCCAGCAGCGTCGCCACGTCCTGCGTCCTGCCGGCGCCGTGCGCCAGCGTCTCGTAGCTGTCGCCGGGGCCGACATCGGCCCGCGCGGGTGCGGCCGCGAGCGCGGGCGACGCAAGCGCAAGCGCCAGCAACCCCATCCGACCCGACAGCCGTTTGCCACGCATTCGAGCGGGACTATAGATGACCGCGGGCCCCGCCTGCCAGTCCGTTGTGGCCGCCGCCTGGCCGGTGGCCGCCGGCTCTGGGCCTGGACCGCCGGTAGCCCTCGACCAGCCTCGCGAGGCCGGCGTCGTCGGGGATCTCGGGATCTAGGGCGAAGATTCGGTTTTCGAACCAGCTCCCCGAGATGGCCTCGGGCAGACGGGCCAAAAGGGCGCTCTCCCGGTCGATGGCCCGCTGGAGCTGGAGCCGGCGCGCATCGCGATACTCGAGCAGCGCGGCCGGATCGGTGTCGCCGAGCGGCCGGTCGGATTCGGTGAGCTGCCGCCGGTGATCGGCCAGGATACCGGCGATCTCCCCACGCTCGGCGCGATCGGCGAATGCCAGGCTCGCGCCGACCAGGTGCAGATCCAGGCGCCCGAGGTTCTTCCCCTCGGACATCGCCTCCAGCATCCGCGCGCCGCCGACCTTCTCGGGCGCCTCCAGGTTGAGGCCGCTGTGGCCGAGCACGACCCAGTCGATGCCGTCCGTGGCGCCGACCAGCCTGCGGCTCTCGGCCGGCGCGCCGACGTGGACCAGCGCCACCACCACCGACGCGCCGCGGGCGCGCAGCGATCGCACCGCTTCGCGCGCGGCGTCGGCCGGATCGCGGGCCTCGATTCCGGCCGCGCGCCAGCCGGCGGCGTCGGTGGGCGACGGGGGCGCGCTAACCCCGAAGATGCCGACTCGCACCCCGGCGGCATCGACCAGGCGATCGGCCTCGAACAGCCGCTCTCCGCCCGGGCCGTAGAGGTTCGCCGACACGATCGGCAATCCCGTCGCCGCGGCCACCCGCCGCAGCATCGGCAGGCCGAGGGCGAGGTCGCGCTCGCCCGGCGTGAACGCGGTGAGACCGCCCCGCGTGGCGGCCGTGGCGAGCAGTCGCGCGCGTCGTTCGGAATCGTCCGGTTTGCCCGCGTCCGCGTCGGGCGACGGCCCCAAGAGATCGCCCGCGTCGACGAACAGCACCGCATCCGCCTCGGCGCGCGCGCGGGCAATCAGCGTGGCGCGCCGGGCGATCCCACCTTGCGGCAGCGTGCAGGCGCAGGGGGCATACGCCCCGAGCAGGTTCGAGGAATAGAGGAGGGCGATCTCGTTGCCGCGCTGGGGCGTCGTCGTCGTCGGGACCATTTTCGGCGCGGTCGCCGAGGCGGGGGCCGGTTTCCGACAAGCGCCCCCGGCAACGGCCGGCAGGACCAAGGCGGCCAGCATGAGGCGCAGGGGAACTTTCGATGCTAGACCCAAGCGCGTCTCCGAAAGGAAACCATAGTATCTGACGACCGATGCGAAGCGAGAGCGACCAGGACCAACCGGACCGACCAGGTCCAGGGGACCTTCCAGACGAGGAGGGCGTGCTGCTCGAAGCCGGCGACGTCGGTTCCGATGACGCCAAGGTGGAAGCCGACGCCGACCTCGACGCCGACGCGGCCATGCCGCCTCCGCGCGCGGGCGCTCTGGCGCCGCTGCGCGATCCGCTGCAGCGGTTCTTGGCCGAGGCGCGGCGCTACCGGCGCCTGTCCGACGAAGAAGAGCGCGCGCTGGGCAGCGCCGTCCGCCTCAAGGGCGACATGACCGCGGCGCGCACGCTGGTGGTGCACAACCTGCGGCTGGTCATCGCGATCGCCTACCAGTACCGCCGCGCCTGGACCAACATCCTCGATCTCTTCCAGGAAGGCAGCGTCGGTCTCATGGAGGCGGTCAAGCGCTGGGAGCCCACGCTCGGTCCGAAGTTCGGCACCTACGCCGCTTACTGGATCCGCGCCTACGTCCTGAAGTTCTTGCTCACGAACTCGCGCCTCATCCACGTCGGCAACACGCGGGCGGGGCGCAAGCTGTTCTTTCGCCTCGAGAAGGAGCGCCAGAAGCTGCTGGCGGCTGGTTTCGAACCGACGCCCAAGCTGCTGGCGGCCAAGCTCGACGTCACCGAGAAGGATCTGGACGAGGTCCGCCAGCACCTCGATTCGCGTGAGGTGTCGATCGATCCGACCGGCCCCGTCGACGGTGGCGGCGAGGGCGTCTACCCCCTGGCCGAGCGGCTCGCGTCCGGCGGCGTCTCCCCCGAGTCGGAGGCGGCCCGCGCCGAGCTGACCGACGCCTTGCAACGATTCATCGTTGGGTTCCGCGACGGCCTCAAGGATGCGCGCGAGCGGGCCGTCTGGCAGGAGCACCTCGCCACCGAGGAGCCCGTTGCGCTCGGCGAGCTCGGGACCCGCTTTGGCGTCTCCAAGCAGCGCATGGGGCAGATCGCCGATCAGCTCAAGCGGCGCTTCCGCACCGAGATCGTCGAGCAGCTCGGCCCGGATATCCGGACCGACTGGCTCGACTAAGGGCGCCCGCCCTGAGGGGCGCCCTACTTGGGTCCGGCGCCGCTCTGGACTTCGCTCTGCACGGCGCTGGCTAATTCGAGCGGATAGGTGTAGCCCGGCGTGAAGACGGCGGTTCCCTTGTTGGCGGTCTGGCCGCTGGTGTTGGTGTAGATGTCGCCCTTGGACACGGCGATGCTGGCCGAGTTGGAGTAGTCGGTGGTGTCGATCGGATCCGAGACGCCGACAAAGACGTTGTTCTCGAGCAAGATGTTGCCGCTCACGCCCAGCGCCACGCAGTGGGAGTTGCCGGTCGAGGTGTAGAGGCTGTTGAAGACGTGCACGTCGCCGAAGCGGACGCGCGGCATGCGCTCGACGACGTGGTCGGCCCACCAGTCGTGGTGCCAGGTGACCCGCAGGTGGCCGGCGTCGCTGGTGTCGCTGTCCGAGGCGCCGATCAGGTTCGAGAAGTGGTGGACTTCGCCGGTGTAGCCGGAGACGCGGCTGGTCGAGTAGTGGAGCTTGGTCCAGGAGACCGTCACACAGTCGCTCTGGTTGGTGATGTCCAGGTTGCCATCGGACCCGTCGGAGATGTCGAGGTGGTCGATCCAGATGTGGTGGCTCTGGTGATCGACCGTGATGGCGTCGGCGCCGTCCTGGCAGTCGCCGTTCGCAGCCACGTCCGAGCAGTTGTACCCGACCACGGTCAGGTTCTGGATGATGACGTTCGCCGAGCCATTCATCTCGATGTGCCCGGTGATCTTGGCGCCCGACAGACCGATGATCGTCTTGTTGGATCCGATCGTCAGATCGCCGCTCAGCGACCCGGAGACCTGAATCACCCGCGCGGTCGTTCCGCTGGCGTTCGAGTTGAACGAGCTTGCCGAGGTGACCATCACCGGGGTCCCGTTTCCGCCGCCGGTGGTGGTGGAGACGCCGCTGACCGTGCAGCCCGCGGCCGCCCATCCAATGACGCTGTTGTTGCTGCTGCTTCCGGCGGCGCCTGTGGTTCCGGCCGCACCGCTCGTACCCGCCTTACCGGTGGTTCCGGCCACGCCTGTGGTTCCGGCCTTGCCGCTGGTCCCGGCGGCGCCCGTCGTCCCGGCGGCGCCTGTGGCTCCCGCCTTGCCACCGGTCCCGGCCGCGCCTGAGGTACCCGCCGTTCCGGCTCTACCGCCGGTACCCGCCGCTCCATTCGTGCCTGCGGCGCCGCTGGTTCCGGCAGCGCCGTTCGTTCCGGCGGCGCCGATCGTGCCCGCGGCGCCGTTCGTGCCGGCGGCGCCGTTCGTGCCCGCAGGGCCCGTCGACGACGTGCCTCCCGCACCCAGGGTGCCGGCCGCGCCATTGGTGCCACCGCTCCCGGTTTCGCCGGTGCCCGTATCAGATTGGGCGCACGACACGATCGTGACCATGAGGGCGAGGGCCAGACAATGGGGCAATAGCCGGGAGGACGAAGACAAAGCACGCAGACCCATCGATGCCTCCTTGGGGGGTTGATGGCAGGGTGTCCTCTCCCGTCCAAAACGGCTCTCGGGCCCCCGCCGACGGGCGCAGACGCGCTAAAGGGCGGTCTTTTGCGCGACGACGAAGCGGGCGAGGTCGTCGATCTCGGCGGGCGTCAGCTTCGTTTCGAACTTGGGCATCTTGTTCTTCTCGCCGAAGAGACGGCCATGGCCGGCGTCCTTGATGACCTCGGTGACCCAGGCCAACGTTCCGCGCCCCTTCAGGTTGGGGCCGGTATTTTCGCTCTCGGCGTCGAAATCGTGGCAGCTGTCGCAGTCCTTTTGCGGGACCAGATCGTGTCCACGCGCGGCGCGCGCGGCGTCGGCGTCGGGTGCCCCCGTCTGGACGTAGACCATCTCGACCAGCGCATCCATTTCCTCGGGCGTCCCCACCACCGCCTTCATTCCCTTATCCAGCTTGGCGGGACCCATGTAGAGCGGTCCGTCGGGATTCTCCAGAAAACTCCGGATCCAGGCCCGCGAATCGTACCCCTTGAGGTCCGGGGCCTTGTCGCCGCCGGTTCCGGAAAGTGCGTGGCAACCGGCGCAGCGCTCGGCCCAGATCTCGCGGGCGCGGTTGAGCGGATCGTTGCGGAAGACGGCCAGCCCGCCCTCCGGACCAATCCCCTCGAGCGCGAGCTTCCGGGCGCTCTCGCCCTTTGATTTCTCTTCGGCGCGCGCTTTGATGAAGGCCGGATCGTGGGCATCCTTGGCCAGCGTGATCGTCGACAGAGCGGCCAGCGCCACCAGGCCGAGGCCGGTCGCGATCATCACGCGCGGACGATCGGCGGGCCGGTTGCTCCGTCCGCGGTCGGCAAACGGCAGCGCCAGCAGCAGCGTCGTGACGATGCCCGGGACGACCATCGTGGCCACGATCTCGAGCGGCCCTTCGAAGTACATGCGGAGCTGATAGAGCGGCAGCGCATACCATTCGGGACGGGCGACGTAGCTGGAGGTCGGATCCGCGGGCGACTCGAGCAGCGCTCCGTGGCGGGCCACGACCACGACCGTCACCGCCAGGAGCACGAAGGTGCCCAGGCTGGCGTTGCGCACAGCCTGATACGGCCAGGCCGGGACCGTCCGCGAGGCGATCTGTTCGGCCGAGAGTGACCACTTCGGCGTCGGCCCCTGCTTTCGATAGAGATAGATGTGCAGGACCACGAAGGCGGCGAAGGCCGCCGGCAGCAGCAACGCGTGAACCGCGTAGGCGTGCGTGATCGTCAGGTTGCCGAACGCGGCGCCGCCCTGGATGATCCGCTGGACCGCGCCGCCCACCACCGGCGCGCTGCCGGCGATGGTCGCCTCGACCAGCTTGGCCCAGTAGCCCTTTTGGTCGTACGGCAGGAGGTATCCCGACAGGGCGAACATCGCGGTCAGGCCGAAGAGGGCGAGGCCGACGATCCAGTTGAGCTCGCGCGGCCGCCGGTAGGCGCCGAAGACCAAGACTTGCAGCAGGTGCAGACCGGCCACCACGATCAACGCCGACGAGCCGAAGCTGTGGAGCCCGCGCACGAACCAGCCGAGCGGAAGCTGATCCTGAATGTAGGCGACCGACGCCCAGGCGCTGGTCACCGACGGGGCGTAGAAGAGCGCCAGGAAGACTCCGGTGACAGCTTCGAGCACGAAGAGACCGGCGGCGACCGAGCCCAGCGCGTGCCAGAGGCTGGCACCCCCCGGCATCTGCCCGCCCAGGATCGCGGACTCGATCCCTGCAAGACCCAGGCGCTCTTCGAGCCAGGCGGGTCTACTGGCAGCCCTTGGCGACTCGGAGGGCGGCGGGGTCGGCGCCGGGCTGACGCTCATCCAATCGGCTCTTTCTTGGGCGTGCCGTTGCGGAAGCGCTGGTAGCGGACCAGCAGGTCATGACCGTCGGCGTGGACATCGAGCTCGTCGAGCCCGCGCGGCGATGGTCCGCTCAGACAGCGCCCCTCGAGATCGAACGACGAGGCGTGACAGGGGCAGTCGAAATTGCCGGTCTTCTCGTTCCAGTCGACGCCGCAGCCGAGATGGGGGCAGACGGTGGAAAAGGCGCGGACCGGTGCGATCTCGGTCGATCGAACCATCCAGCAGGACCCCAGCGTGACGTGATCGAGGCGCAGCCAGGCGTCGTCGCGCTGGCCGACCGCGGTCACCCGCACCGGTTTCCCCGGCTTGACCTCGTGATCGCTCGCGACGCGCAGAGGTTGCGCCGCGCCGCGGATCGTGGCGCGCTTGAGCGGCCCGGCCAGAAAGCCGAGGCCGGGAA
>Ga0209863_10000401_pt1 | contig 22970 bp, 19 predicted proteins | sample OrgsoiDNA2013046_FD_185796 | JGI IMG/M metagenome (GOLD analysis project Ga0209863, IMG submission 185796) | Permafrost soil microbial communities from the Arctic, to analyse light accelerated degradation of dissolved organic matter (DOM) -... | ecosystem: Environmental > Terrestrial > Soil >...
CGCCGAAACAGGAGCCTAGTTAAAACAACCAGATGAAAAACTCTTCAGCGGTTTGGAGCGGAGCGACTCGCATTTGGCGATAAGGGCGAGGCCGACCACGTGCCGAGCCCGCCGCAACAGGAGCCTAGTTAAAACAACCAGATGAAAAACTCTTCAGCGGTTTGGAGCGGAGCGACAAGAAAAAAAGGTCAGGGGCGATTTCAATCGCCCCTGGTGATGGAGGTTGAGCTGTTATGCCTTTTTCTTCTTTGGTTTCTTGGTTTCGCGCTTTGGTGCATTTTTGTTTCCCATAGAGAGCAGCATGACACAAACAGGCGGGCAAAAGCGAGAGGGTAAATGGATGGCTGTCCACTAACTTGGTACCACATTGATGTCGCTGCGCTCCAACCCGCTAGAGGGTGACTCTTGTGGCTACGTTGACGAGCGCTTGTTGCCGCGGGCTCCCACCCCATCACGCGAAAATCGTGCGCGCTGGGGACCCCGTCTCGGCGCGCAAGTCGGCCTCGCCCTCAATGCCATTGGGCGTTGATCATTTTGCTACGTTCCAACCCGCTAGAGGGCGTTCTCTTGAGGCTACGTAGGCGAGCGCTTGTTGCCGCGGGCTCCCACCCCATCACGCGAAAATCGCGCGCGCTGGGGGCCCCGGCTCGGCGAGGTGAATCTCCGCGAGGCTGGATAAGCTGGAGGGTGGGTGGGTCAGCAATCTGCACGACGAAACGATATGATGAGTAGATAACCAATGGCCCCTACTCCACAACAGATACGAAGGTTTTTTGCCGCCGGCGCTGTGCTGGCGGTACTGGTGGCTGCATTTTTTTATGTGCGCGGCATCATGAAGAACCGTCCGGTGGATACGAAGTTGTTGCGCGACATCCCGGCCAACCTGGACAAGGCCGGCAAGGGCTTTACGTTTTCGCAGTCATCGGGAAAGAGGACGTTATTCACGATCCATGCCGCCGGTTTTCAGCAATACAAGGATGGTGGCAAGGCTGAGTTGAGCGACGTAAGCATTGTGGTCTACGGGCGGGAAGAGAATCGGTCTGACCAGATTTACGGATCGAAATTCAGCTACAACCCCAGCAGCGGCGATGTGACCGCCGAGGGCGAGGTCCATATCGATCTGGATGCAACCACGCCGGCGGGCGCAACTCCCAGCGCGACGGTGGAACGTCAGCCGGCAGGCAATCCGGCTGCGGCAAACTCAAACGCAGGGAACAATCCGCCAGGCTCAGCACCCGAAACCAAGACGCTCATTCACCTCAAGACGAGTGGGCTGACGTTCAACCAGAAATCAGGTATTGCCACCACCAGCCAGAAGATCGAGTTTCGCGTACCCGAAGCCAGCGGAGCGGCAACAGGCGCGACGTATGATTCGCACAATGGCGTGCTCACGCTGAAGTCGGGCGTGCGTATTGTTACCAGTGACAAGAATAAGGCGACCATTACAGGCGACAGCGCCAGCATCAGCAAAGATCCCCGCCAGGTGGTGTTGCGGCAGGCCCGGGTTGAGCAGGCATTGAACAAGCGGACCATCTCCACGGATAAGCTCACGGTGATCATGGGTGCGAACAATAACGTGGACCGCTTGATTGGATCGGGCAAGGTGCATGCATCGGCTGAAGGAGAGAAGGGATTTGATATCACCGCGCCGCAGGGTGAACTACAGTTGGCGGCGCAGAACCAGATAAAGTCCGGAGTGCTCAGTGGCGGCGTGAACTATGAGAGCCGCGGCGATTCGCCTTCGCGGGGCAAAGCGGGCAAGGTGCTGCTGAGCTTTGGATCGAAAGGTCATCTCAGCAAAGTCCGCATGGAAGAAGCGGTGGAGATGAACCAGGGGGCGGAAGGGAAGTCGCAAAAAATGACGGCCCAGACGCTGGACCTTTATCTGGCGGATGGCAAGAGGCTGGAAAAAGCCGTGACGTCAGATGGTCCGGCACAAGTCACCATGATGCGGGTGAGCACAGACAAAGCGACGGCGGGCAAGACAACCAGTACCAGCGTGGGCGCCGGGAAGCTGGTTGCTGGATTCAACGTGACACAAGAAAACCAGGCCAACCGGCTGAGCTCTCTCACGGGCAGTGATGGAGCCAGGCTGGTTTCCAGCACTCCGGGACAGCCTGACCGGGTGGCGACAGGCCACGATATGCACGCGACTTTCAACAGCAAAGGCGAGCTGAGCACGGCAGAGCTGAACGGCGACCTGCACTATGACGAAGGCGCACGCACGGCCACGGCGGACCGCGGACGCTACAACGTGAATGATGACACCCTGGTGCTGACTGGTTCTCCGCGCATTGTGGATAGCGGTCTGAACATCACGGCGGATACGGTTGAGGTAAGTCGCAAGACCGGTAATGCGGTGGCGCAGGGGAACGTGAAGACAACGTATCGTGACCTGAAGCCACAATCGAACAACGGTGGCATGCTGGGGTCGTCTGAACCGATTCACGTCACGGGGACTACAGCAACAGCCAGCCGCGGGGCGGGCACGGCCAAATACACCGCGGCCCGGCTGTGGCAGGGTGAGAACATTGTGGAAGCGCCCACCCTAACCTTTGACAAAACGCGCCGCAGCCTTCAGGCCCAGGGCAGTCAAGAGGGACGTGTGACATCGGTGTTCCTGATGCCGTCTAAAAACGGGAAAGCGACACCTGCCAACATCACCTCAGACCGGCTTTCCTATGTGGATGCCGACCGGAAAGCGGTGTTTTCAGGCAAGGTGCTGGTCAAAGGCGACGAGTTCACCCTAAATACGGATACTGCACAAATTCTGCTGCAACCGCGTGGCGCAGGGGGTGGAAACCCCGGCGGGAATCAGCTGGATCGTATTGTGGCACAAGGAGATATACAGATTCAGCAGGCTGGGAGAAAGGCCGTAGGAAACCAGTTGATTTACACCGGAAACGAGCAGAAATTCGTGCTTACGGGAGCTCCGGGACGACTCCCTAGCATTTTTGATGCCGAACACGGCAAAATCACGGGCGATTCGTTGACTTTCTTTTCTCACGATGGTAGGGTGCTGATAGGTAGCGGAGAAACACCCCACACCTTAACTCAAAACGGGACAAGAGACGCGAGCAAGAAGTAAATGCAAACCCTGGCCACGGACGACATCGCTAAATCGTACCGCGGAAGACGGGTAGTAAATGGCGTCAGTCTCCACATTAACCAGGCAGAAGTAGTTGGATTGCTGGGGCCCAATGGCGCCGGCAAGACCACCACTTTTTACATGACCGTGGGCCTCATCCCGCCGGATAGCGGCAGGATTCTTGTAGATGGCCAGGAAATCACAGATGTTCCCATGTACCTGCGGGCACGCAATTACGGTATCAGCTATCTACCCCAGGAGCCGTCAGTCTTCCGCAAGCTTACCGTGGAAGAAAACATCATGGCAGTGCTGGAAGTGCAGCCGATCACATGGCAGGAGCGCCGTCGTAAACGTGATCAGTTGATTGACGAGCTTGGCCTGGGGCATATCCGCAATAACATGGGTTACGCGCTCTCTGGTGGTGAGAGGCGGCGCGTTGAGATTGCGCGGGCACTTTGCATTGCACCTAAGTTCATCCTGCTGGATGAGCCTTTCTCGGGCATCGACCCGATTGCAGTTCTGGATTTACAGAAGATAATCTTTGATCTAAAGGGAAGCGGTATTGGGGTCCTGATAACAGATCACAACGTGCGTGAGACATTGTCTGTCACTGATCGCGCATACATCATCAACGAAGGTCGAATTTTCCGTACAGGCACACCAGAGCAACTGGGGAATGATCCTGAAGTGAAACGAGTGTACCTGGGGGAAAGCTTTTCCTTCGTCTGATACGCCAGCAGACGCTGGCCGATCATTGAGACAGGCCCTAGATTCGTGCCCTAAGGTCCGATTACCGATGAAATTACGAGGGTACTCTTTTGGACCCGCGTTTACGGTGAAAGAATAAGGTTGAACAGGGAAGAATGGTTTTTCTCCAGAACAAACTGAATTTACGGGTCTCGCAGAAGCAGATCCTTACGCCAGGGTTGGTGCAGATGGTGAGCGTCCTGGCGCTCAACAAGCTTGAACTGCGCGAGATGATCAACACCGAAATGGTGGAGAACCCCGTTCTGGAAGAGCTGGATTCCTCCGTACCACTGCTGGATGAAGTGGCCGGCAAGGAGGAAGCCCGCGAGCGTGAAGCTGCACAGGACCTGGCTGACGTTAAACAGGAACCAAGCGCCGAAGCCGACAAAAAAGATCCCTTCGACGAAATTGATTTCGGTTCGTTCTTCCGTGACTATCTCGATCCCGGCTATCGCAGCTCATCGGAGATGGAAGAGATAGATCGCCCGTCTTTCGATAATTTTCTTTCCAAGCCTGGAACGCTCACTGATCACCTGATGTGGCAGCTTGGAGCAGTGAACGTGAGTCACGAAGTACATGCCGCCGCAGAGCTGGTCATCGGCAACCTGGGCGAGGAAGGATATCTTTCCGCTTCAGAAGACGAATTGCTGGGCGTGGCGCAGGCGCCTCCAGAGACTGTAATTCAAACTCCAGAGCCGCCCTCCGCCGATGAATTTGGTGATGAAGAAATGGCAGCCGGTATGGCTGATGCCGCGGGCATTGCCAGCGAACCAGCTTCAGTGAATGGTGATGGTCACGCTTCTCATTCTGACATGGCAAAGATGAAGCTGGTGGTTTCCCACCAGCCCACGCCACAGGCCGCGGCTGAAGAGCGCCACCACCGGTTTACGCCGGTGATTCAGTTCTCACGTGAACACCTGCGTGAGGCCACCGATCTGATCCGGCAATTTGATCCTGTAGGCTGCGCGTCACGTTCACTGCGTGAATGCCTGATTGCCCAGGTTGAATATCTGCTGAAAATGCGCGATCTGGAAGGATCAGACGATCCTGAAAACGATCAGGTGGTGGAAGACGCGTTGCGCATTGTTGACAGCCAGCTTCACCTGCTCCAGAACAAGCAGTACAAGGAAATTGCCAAGGCGATTGCCCGGCCCATGGATTCAGTGATCGCCGCGCATGAATACATCCGTACGCTCGATCCCAAGCCCGGCCTGCGCTACAACAAAGTTGAAGCCAAGCTGATTGAGCCGGATGTAGCCTTTGTGAAGCATGGCGACGAATATCTGGTCCTGATGAATGATGAAGATGTACCGCAACTGCGCGTAAGTCCAACGTACCGCAAACTGCTCAACCAGGGGCAGGGCGTGGAAAAAGACGTGAAGACCTACGTGAAGGAGCGTTACAAATCAGCCGTTCAGTTGATCAAGAACATTGAGCAGCGCCGCCAGACCATCCTGAAAGTCTGCCTGGCCATTATTGGTCGCCAGACGGATTTTCTGGACCACGGCATTGACCAGCTCAAGCCCATGATGATCAAGGAAGTTGCGGAAGAGATTGGCGTACATCCTTCCACAGTCAGCCGGGCTGTTGCCAACAAATACGTTCATACGTCACAGGGTGTCTATGAACTGCGGTTCTTCTTCTCAGAAAGCGTACAGGGGCCGGAAGGCGCCGGCACGTCACTGCTGATTCTGAAACGAAGAGTGAAGAAGCTGATTGAAGAAGAAGATCCGGCGCATCCTTATACGGATGAACAGATCACCAAAATCCTGCAATCGCAGGGTATTCAGGTCACACGGCGTACGGTGGCAAAATATCGCGAAGACATGAAGATACCCAGCACGCATCAAAGGAGGACAAAGAGTTAGCTGTACCGGGCGCAGCCGCAAAGGGCCGGCGCACGGAAGCAGTATGAAAGGCATGAAAAGCCGCCTGCACGGATGCCGATCTTCCGGGCACCCATCATACAACTCTCATAGCGATGTAAACCAGGAGGGAGTCAATGAACGTGGAATACACTGGCCGGCAGTTTGAAATCACTCCTCACACTCGCAAGCAGGTCGAAGCGGGTCTTGAAAAACTCACAAAAATCCTGGGCGATGGTTTTAACAGCCACGTGATTCTTTCCGTGGAAAAACGTCGTCACAATGCGGAAATTTCCGTGACTGTGCGCAACCATCCAGCAATTGTCGGACTGGCGGAAGCGCCTGAGATGAAAGTTGCCATCGGCGACGCCCTCGATAAGATTGAACGTCAGGCCGTGAAATACAAGACCAGATGGAAAAGCAAGAAACAGAATGCCCGTAAGCGCCAAGTGGCTCCGGTGCCGGAAGAAGTATCAATGGCCATTGCCATCGGCGGCGACCTTAAAACTGCTGTCCCGGTCAAAGTGCACTCATTCCCTAACAGCGTGAAGTTTACAGAAACGCATGTCGTCAAAAGCCCTGACTCTGTCTCCCATAAACCATTGTCGTTGGAAGAGGCAGTGAAAGAATGCGAGTTTCGCGATCGAGAAGTGTTTGTCTTTCGCGATCTGGAAGGCCGCGTGAAAGTCCTGCATCGCAAAAAAGACGGCAAGATCGAGCTGATAGAAGCGCCGTGACCTTTTATTTTATTGTCGCTGCGCTCCAAACCGCTTGAGAATTTGGATCGTGGCCAACTGTGTGAGGCTCCTGTTGCAGCGGGCTGACGGCGCGTGGACGGCCGCAGCCCTTGTTTGCGCAAAAGTAGCGGCTGCGCTCCAAACCGCTGGGGAATTTGGATCGTGGCCAACTGTGTGAGGCTCCTGTTGCAGCGGACTGACGGCGCGTGGACGGCCGCAGCGGCTTTGTTTTGGGTCGTACGCGACAAACCGCTTAAGAATTTAGATCGCACGATGGTCAAGCCCACGATTCAAAAGATCAGTTAGCGTGCGAGTTTATAATCAGGCCCACGATTCAACAGTCATCTCTGAAAACGCGTAAAGGGTCGTTCTAAACGAGATATGCTCAAATTTAAGCAATGCCTGGTTTGCGTATTTCTACTCGTGGTTTTTGCCTCTGCTATTCAAGCCCAGGAAGTTCCAGCGCCGCCGTTCAAGTTTCAGGAAGTGATGGTTCCGGTCCGTGATGGCGTGCATCTGCAGACGGTGATTCTCACGCCGGTAGACCAGAAAGGCCCGCTGCCGATCCTGTTTCGGCGCACGCCGTATGGTGTTCCCGCCGCTGCGCCACCACGAATGCCGCCTCCGATCAAAGAACTGGCTGCCGACGGCTATATTTTCGTGATTCAAAACCTGCGTGGCCGGTTCAAGTCTGAGGGCATATTCAAATTATCTTCAGCTGCCGATTTGAAGGATCCCAAAGATACCAACGAAACCACAGATGCTTATGACAGCATTGAATGGCTGGTGAAGAACATTCCGGAAAATAACGGCAAGGTTGGGATGTACGGTGTTTCTTACGATGGACTGACTACTGCCATGACGCTGTTGCATCCGCATCCGGCGCTGAAGGCGATCAGTGAGCAGGCGTCACCTGCGGATCAGTGGATGAATGACGATGATCATCGCTATGGCGCGCTGCGTGAAAGTTACGCGTTCGAGTATGCGGTGCTGGAGCAGGCGGACAAGAACACCAATACGCATTTCGACTTCGAGACCTACGATACATACCAGTGGTATCTCGATCTTGGCCCGCTTTCCAATATCAATGCGAAATATCTGCATGACAAGATTCCATTCTGGAATGATGTAGTGCAGCACCCTGACTATGACGGCTTCTGGAAGAAAGAAGCGTGGGTGAACCAGTTGCATTCATCGACGGTGCCGAACTTGAATGTGGCCGGGTTCTGGGACCAGGAAGACCCATGGGGCCCGTGGCAGATCTTCCGTCATGCCAAAGAACATGATCCTGACCATACAAACTTCATGGTTGCCGGACCCTGGTTTCACGGAGCGTGGGCGGGAGGCGCGGGCGAAAAAATCGGCATCGTTCCTTTTGGCGGACACGAGACGAGCCGCGAATTTCGTGAAAACATTCTGGCGCCATTCTTTCGATACTACCTTCACGGGAACGGTGAGAAGCCGGCTTGGCAGGCCAGCACGTTTCAGACAGGTTCCAACACCTGGCATACATACGCAGCGTGGCCGCCGGCAGAAGCCAAGCCAACGAATCTTTATCTGCTAGCCGACGGCACAGTGTCATTCACTGCGCCTTCAGCCACTGCAAAGCCCTATCGCGAATACGTATCGGATCCGGCAAGTCCTGTACCGTACCGCCAGCGGCCCATCTCGCCTACATATCCCGGCGGCGATTGGCGCACATGGGAAGCGGCCGACCAGCGCTTTGTTGACGGACGTCCGGATGTGCTGACTTACACCAGCGCACCACTTGACCACAACATCAGTGTGACGGGAGAGATTGCCGCGCGACTTTTTGCATCGACCTCTGGCACGGACAGTGATTTCATCGTAAAGCTGATTGACGTTTATCCTGACAATGCGCAGAAGGGCGAATGGGACGCGAATGCCGGACCCAAACCGGGCGAGTTTGCGCAGTCATTGAACGGATATGAACTGCCCATCGCCATGGAAGTCCGGCGCGGGCGTTACAACAAAAGTTACGAGAAGCCGGAAGCGCTTGTTCCCAATCAACCATCGGAGTGGAATATTTCATTGCGTGACCATGATCACGTTTTTCTGAAAGGTCACCGCATTATGGTGCAGGTGCAGTCCACCTGGTTCCCGGCAATTGATCGCAACCCGCAGAAATTTGTTCCAAGTATTTACAAAGCTACAGCCGCCGACTATGTTCCGGCAACGCAACGAGTCTATTGCTCTCCTAAACTACCGTCACACATTGTGTTGCCGGTGGTTCCGTAGACGGGTTGACTTTTGCTTCATTTCTGGTGTGGCTCGCTTTCATACGAGCCTCTCCTGTGAAAAACGGGGGCTGGATCTAAGCGGTATAATCGAATCTCTGACATGAGCTATCAAGTACTGGCGCGAAAATATCGGCCACAGCGGTTTTCTGACGTCATTGGACAGGACCACGTTACCCGTACCCTGAAGAATGCCATTGACCAGCAGCGCATTGCGCATGGCTACATTTTCAGCGGACATCGCGGCATTGGTAAAACGACCATTGCCCGTATCCTGGCCATGGCGCTGAATTGCCGCGGCGTGGACGACAAGGCGGACAAGCCTACTCCCGAGCCTTGCGGCGTTTGTGTTTCCTGCACGGAGATTCGTGCCGGTGGCGCGGTTGATGTGATTGAAATTGACGCGGCTACCAACCGCGGTATTGATGAGATCAGAGAGTTGCGCGAAGCTGCCCGCTACCGCCCGGCGCGCGACCGTTTCAAGATCTATATTCTGGATGAGGCCCACCAGATCACTGACGCGGCCTTCAACGCGCTGCTCAAGACGCTGGAAGAGCCGCCATCGCACATTGTGTTCATGATGGCCACCACGCAGGCTGAAGATATCCCGCAGACAATCCGTTCGCGCTGCCAGCACTTCAGCTTTCATGCAGTCAAGTTCGACGAGATCGTCAAACAGCTTGGCGATATTGCCAAAAAAGAAAACATTCAGACAGACGATGAAGCATTGGCAGTTCTGGCCGAAGCCGGTGATGGCTCCATGCGTGACGCGCTTTCCATCATGGACCAGGCGATTGCCTGCTGCGGCACCAAACTGAGTGGCGAACTAGTGAGAGGTCTGGCTGGAACCGTGGGCTCTGAAGTGATGGAAGATTTGATGTCTACGGTGGAGCGCAGTTCCAGCGAAGACGCGCTCAGGATACTGGACCGCCTGATGACGGAAGGACAGAACCCGGCACATTTTGCCAGACAATTTGTGCGCTTCCTGCGCAATGCCGTAGTGGCGAAGGTGGCGGGAGAAGATTCCGCGCTGTTACAGATATCTTCAGACGAGCGTGCTCGCGTTTCACGTGTGGCCCAGCAGTTTTCAGAAGAAGACCTGGCGCGCTTTCTTCAGATCATGCTGCGCACCTTTGACGAACTGGGTTACCGGCAGGAACAGCGCTTCCATCTGGAGTTGGGTGTTCTCAAGCTGGTGCACGCGCAGAGAATTCTTCCGCTGGAGCAAATGTTGAGCCAGGCTGCCGCTGAATCGCCTGCGCAAAAAGCTGCTACATCGCCGCGAGTGGCTCCCGTGTTGTCGTCATCCCCAGTAGGCGCGGGCGCTGGATCGGCGGCGAAAAAACAGGAGACATTTACATCGCCGTTTGAAGCAGATCGGGCGCGCAAGGGCAGAAGCTTTGATCCTGAAATGTCAGATGCCGCGCCGCAGATTGAATCATCTTCTTCCGTGGCGTCACCTGCTCCTGCGTCATTTGCCAAGCCGGTTTCGAGTTTATCGTCTGGTGCTACCACGGCTGTGGCTGTTGCCGTGGAAGACGGCGAGCCTGATCCCAGCGCCAGTCCTTTGTCGCAAGCCAGTGAAGATCCGGCAGAAATTCTCGGTCAGGTTGTGATGGTAATGGAAGACATAGACAATAACCTGGCCGCGGTACTTGCGCAGGGTAACGCCACCGTCCAGGGAAATGAATTGGTCGTCGCCATTGATAAGCCGGCGGCCGTGGTTCCGTTCATCATGAGCGAGAAATACAAACCGATTGCGAACAAAGCCGCTACAGACGCTGCGGGGCGAATGCTGAAAGTCAGGCTGGTGGGAGGCGCTTCGAAGTCCGCGGTAGCGAATGTTGTCCGTCCTGCGCGGGCCAATGGCAACGGCGGTGGACAGGGTGCGCGGGCTCGTGCCGCCAATGACCCCATTGTGCGCCGCATGCAGGAAAAATTCAGCGCTGAGATACGAACCGTGATCGATCAACGTGACAAGGATTAGGAGAAGCCATGGGTGGTTTTAATTCCCGTCAATTTCAAGAGATGCTGGAACAGGCGCAAAAACAGGCACAGAACCTGCAACAAAAAATGCAGCAGACTGTGGTGGAAGCATCGTCGGGCGGTGGCAGCGTAAAGGTGAAGATGAATGGACAGAAGCACGTGCTGGAGACCTTGATCGATCCTGAAGTGGTGAAATCCGGCGACGTGGAGATGATCCAGGACCTGGTGACGGCAGCCATGAACTCTGCTTCCCAGAAGGTGGATGAAGCCATGCAATCCACGGTGGGCGGAATGCTTGGTGGCATGCAGATGCCCGGCATGTGATGGCCGGGAATATTTGCAGCCTAATCAGCATTTGGATCAGTTGCAGATAAGATGAACGCGCGAGCAATCAACTCCAGCGGCCTGGAGCGAAGCAACAAGGAAAGTCAACCGGTACATAGAGGGGTGAGGCCGAGCACGCGCCGAACCCCGCTGCGCCAAGCGCCCTATACATTCAACGCGACAGCAACCAACTCCAGCGGTTTGGAGCGAAGCGACAAGGAAAGTCAACTGGACATTGAGGGGTGAGGCCGAGCACGCGCCGAACCCCGCTGCACCAAGCGCCCTATTCATTCAACGCGACAGCAACCAACTCCAGCGGTTTGGAGCGAAGCGACAAGGAAAAAAGTGGCCAAGTTTGCCGAGCCAATGGCTCAACTGATCGACGAATTAAAGAAACTTCCCGGTATCGGCGGGAAGAGCGCGCAGCGCCTGGCGTTCCATATCCTGCGTTCATCCACTGAAGATGCAGGCGCGCTGGCTTTGGCCATCCAGAACCTGAAAGAGAAGCTGCATCTGTGTTCTGTCTGCAGCAATATTACTGATGTTGATCCGTGCAGTTACTGCTCCAACGGAGCGCGCAATCAGCGGCTCGTCTGCGTGGTGGAAGAACCTACCAACATTGCGGCTGTGGAGAAAACCCGATTTTACAACGGCGTTTATCACGTGCTGCATGGCGCAATCTCGCCTCTGCATGGTATTGGCCCTGAGCATTTGCGGATACCTTCGCTGCTCAAGCGTATCGAGAGCGCCAGCGTGGATGAATTGATCATCGCCACCAATCCTACGATTGAAGGCGAGGCAACCGCAGTGCATCTCACACATCTGATCAAGCCTTTCGGTGTGAAGGTCACACGCATCGCCACTGGTATTCCTGCGGGCAGTGACATTGAATATGCAGATGAAGTCACCATAGCGAAAGCCATTGAGGGTCGAAGAGAGTTGTGAAGGCGAAGTGCGTTGCGTCGCCCAGCCGGTTGGCTGAGCGACCTTAATCCGGGCCTATGGTAGTTTCAGTTTGGCAAGCAGGTCTTGCGGGTGTACAGGCTTGGCCAGAATCTCAAACTCGTGTCCCTGAGCTCGAGCCTTTTCCAGCAGGTCTGCCGTGGCGGCCTGGCCGGAAAACAACAGGATCTTGCAAGCGGGAAGGATCTGGCGAATGCGAATGGCAGCTTCAATGCCGTTCATATCAGGCATGATTACGTCGCTGATGATAAGTTCCGGTTTGGTCTCGCGTGCCCGGTCCACAGCTGCCGTTCCTGTATAAACAGGTGAGGCATCAAATCCGTTCTGGTTGAGAATGATGGAAAGAGTGTCAGCGATGACGCGCTCATCATCAACTACCAGGACGCGTGGTTTTGCGGGCTGTCCGTTTGCGGGCTGTCCGTTTAATGTTGTCAAAATCAACTCCTGAGCCAAAAGGTGCGACCTGAAAATTATACCGCGACCTGAGCAGCTACGTGAGAGATGCCGAATTCCGGCGAAAAGTTTGAAACCCTAGGAGGCCAACCTGCTGGAAGGCATCTGCTTCTCACACAATGAGTTGTGGGGGAGGGCAGATGCCGCGCAAATGGTCCAGCTTCATTGTATTGGTATTACTGGCAGGAGCGCTGGCATTCGCCCAAAACGGCACGTCATTCACTCCCGTTCCGGGACCCCAAGCGCCAATGTCCGCACAGGATGCAAGCGCCACACCTGTGAATAGCACGAATCCCGCGGCATCCACGCTTCCTGTTCCTCCAGCGGCCAGAACGAATAGTGCACCCGCGACTGCTACAGAGCCCACGAATCCGGCGTCGCCCGCAAATTCGGCCAATAGCGCAACCGCTGAAACGCCTTCTTCCCCTTCGTCCGCTGGCGCTCCGGCCTCGGGAAACGCCTCGAATGCAGCAGCAGGCAATCATGCTGACGGCTCGCAGCCAGCATCAACATCATATGCTCGACCGCTTGCTGATGACGTAGATATTCAAGTTCCGGCGAACACTGAAATGCACGCAGTTCTGGACACGCCGCTTTCTACCAAGACTTCCAAGGCAGGCGATCGTTTTTCAGCCACAGTGGTGGATTCGGTGAGAGGCAGCAATGGTTCCGTGGCGATACCCGCTGGAACGAGATTGAATGGTGAGATAACTGACGCCTCACAAGGCAAGCCGGCAAAGGTGAAGGCAACAGCGAAGCCAATAGAGACGGTAACCGCGGCTTCTTCTTTAAAGGACAAAGGCAAGCTCAGTGTGCATTTCCGTGATGCCGTTCTGCCCAACGGCCAAGCCATGCCTCTCAATGCTTCACTGGTGTCGGTCAACAGCACGGGTGCAAAGGCCTTGAATCAGACGGCCAAACCGAACATCGGACTTGGGAATAGTGGCGGATCATCTTTCGGTGGACCGCTGCACGGCTTTGCCATCGGAACCATGACTGGCGGTGGCCACATTCTGGCCATTAGAAGCCGAGACGTTGATCTTCCTGCCCAGACCGGGATGGTCATTCGCTTTGATCAGATCAGTCACGAATAAGTGGGCGAACTGCTTTTTCGGCCGTCTCTATTTTCTCGCTCGTACTGGCTTTTTGTTCGTGACTGCTTCGCGTGCTTTGGCTTTCTTTTGTTTCTGACGCTCCACGAGCTTTCTCTGGCGCTCAATTTCCTCTTCTGAATACATGGTCCCGCGGCAATTTGGCCCGCCACAGTAACATGGCGCTTTATCGTCAGGCTCTCCGTCCCAAAGGCAATAGTCGTAAAGCAGTTCTTCTCCGGCCGCCAGGTCTCGCAGAGAAATGATGTAAATACGGTCGTTGATCTGGTCGCTCTCGCAATTCGGATCGCAGGAGTGGTTCACGAACGCCGCCATGCCAAAGCCATCGATCACGGTTTCATTGTCATCCATGGTGAACAGGTAGGTGACTTCGTTGTCAGAGTACATGCCGTCCGTCTGCTTGCGCGTCAGGCGCGGTCCGGTATACTCCAGCACGCGTGTGCCCTGGGGAATGGCTTTGGTGGTGTACACGCCGGCGCCGTGCAGGGAAGAGGATTTAACAATGATGCTCATGAAGTGTGCGCGAATGTCCTGATGAGAATTGTGCGCAAACGCATCGCGGCGCACTCCCGCGGGTGTTCACCACCCGCTCAGAAGTATATCCGATCAAAGCGGCGTGAGACCTGAAGACCGGACTTATTTGCTGGCTTTACTTGGTAACGACTTGCCGTTGCATGGCGCGTTGCAGCGTTTTGTCCAGGGCCGCCTTGGCCGATTCGTAATCCTTGCCATTGATCCTGCCCTGAATTCTGTCGGCCTCAAGCTGGAAGATCTCTTCCTTCATGGCATCAATGAGCTGCCCCGTTTTGCCTTTGACTTTCCTGGCCGATTTTAGTTTTGTCATCGGTTCGTTCACGTTGGTCGTATAGACAAAGACGCCACCGGCAGAGAGGAATATCACCAGAACGCCTAGAAACAGCCACTGTCCGTTTTGCAACGGATCAGGACGCTCATTCGGAGGCGCCATGCCGCCGCCCGGTCCCTGGGTTCGAGGAGTTCCACCACCAGCAGCGTTCGCGGGCGCCTGTTCAGACTGTTGAGGAATGATGCCCGTTCCGCTCACTTCGAAGGCAAGTTTCTGCGTCGGCTGTGGAGACTTCACCAGATAAAGTGTTACGTCCTTGATCTGGGGATCTTGATTCGGCGTGTAGACCGAAGAATCCGACGCAGAAAATTTCATGCCGTTAGGCACGGCTACCAGAAAGTTTCCGGCCTGCAATGCGGTCTTCGGATTCAATTGGAGCTTGCCGTTGTAAGGCATGCTGTAACTTACACGAAACTGGGTCTGTCCTGGGCGTATCGGAAAGCCGAAGAAGAAAGTGTTCGCGGCTGACTTGTCCGGCACCACGGGTGTTTTCAACGCCATGTTGCCCGCTGGCTGGGCAGATGTCTCTTCTACTTTTGCGCCTTCCGGCAGGTACACATCCAGCGTATGCTGGCCGCCCTTGGTCGTTGGGGGAGTGGAGTGATTGTCCACGGTAAAAAGTTCGTCTACTTTCAGCAGATCGCCGCTGGGCGCGGTTTGCAGCACCAGCATGTGTTCCGGCATGGAAATATCTTTCACGTTAGCCGAAGAATCAAACACCTGCACGGCTACCAGCCCGCCGCCAGGCTGCGCCACGCGCGTATACGTGACTTCCTGGTGCTTCACCCACACCAGATACGGACGACCCTGTGATGGAGGCGCACTCACGGTGAACTCACCCTTGGCGTTGGTCTTGGTGGTGGCGACTGCTTCCATGCCGGCGCCCATGTTCTTCAGCACCACTTCGTCGCCGGCAGACGGTTTGTTGGTGGTGCCGTTTTTTACCACGCCTTTAATGGTTTCAGCATTTGCTGAAAAGGTAAGAGCAAAGATAAAGGCCAGAAAAAGAGTTGCGTGCTTCAATCGAGTAGGCTCCTTAGGCATCCGCGGCTTCCAGCTTTTCTATTTCGGCCAGAACGCGAGCGGCTTCAGATTCAATGCCGGCGCGCATGCCGTCATAATCTGCCTGGGTAAATTTGCCGGATTTGAATTCGAAATTGAGGTCGCGCAGGTTTTCGTAAACCACTTCCTTGCGCTCGTAGAGATATACCAGCCGTGTTTTGTCCACGCCCGTGTCCGTGTCATCGCTGGGCATGAAGATGTAGATCAGCGTAAGCGCGGCAAAGAGGCTGCAGAATATCTGCACTACGACCAGAAACGTCTCCTGCGTCATATTTCAGTCTCCCGGCGTGCGCGGGCGCGCAGCGCGTCCATATGCGGATCAAGCGTGGGTTCCGTGGTGACCGTCTGTGCGTGGCGACGTTTCCACTTTGCCACCACCAGCATCAACAGAATCATGCCGGCAATCAGCCCCACGAAGGGCAGGATCCATGCCAGCAGTTCAAAGCCATGTTGCGAAGGCTCAACCACGGCGGTCACTCCCCATTCCGAGCGGAAGAAATTCAATACGTCTTCATCGGACTTGGTTGCGCCGGCGCTTCCATTACCGCCATTGGGCTTGATGCTTGCCGCGATCCCGGCAGTTTCCGTCGCGCCCCCCCCGGTCCGCCCATCGCCCAGTTGATCGTGCAACTGCCCAATCATTTTGGCTGAGTCCGGGCAGCCCACGTGATTGCACTTCAGCAGCATCTGTCCGCAACTGCACGTGCACATGATCTTGTCGCCAAGCTTTTGAAAACGGACAGCCTGTCCATCGGACCCCATCAGCAGTCCGATCGAGAGTACCAGCAGCAGAATTTGGGTTGCGCGCTTCATTTACCCGCTCCTGCCGTGGACATCCCTTTTGGGTCTACCGATGGAACGCCCACCGTTACCGGCACTGTTGAACGTATCTGTTGGGCATTGGGGACAAGAGCCAGGCCGGTGCCGAAGATAATCACCACCACGCCTATCCACACCCACGCCACCAGAGGGTTTACAAATGCTTTGATAATCGGATGGTTGGTGTCAGGGTTGTTGCCTTCGTAAATTACGTACAGGTCTTCCTTCAGCGTGGAGTAATTCGCCACAATGTGATTGGGTTGGCGGCTGGCTTTAAAGATGCGCGTTTCCGGATCAAGCCGCGTCAGATATTTGCCGTCTTTATACACGTCCAGCAGCGCGGACTGTGATTCGTAGTTGGCGTTGTCGTCCTGTGAATAGTCCTGGCCCACCAGAACGTAATGGCCCACGGTGAGCTTATCGCCCAGGCTCATTTCCTGTTCTTTCTCCTGGTTGAACGCCTGTCCGGCAACACCGATCACCACCAGTATCACGCCGAAGTGGACAACGTATCCGCCGTAGCGGCGCATATTGCGCCGCGTCAGGTGATACATGGCGCCAAAGATATTGGTCTGCAACTTGCCCTGCAGCACGCGTCCACCACGTATGAACTCAGAAACAATCGTGGTAGTCACCAGCGCACTTAATACAAAGGTGAGCCATGAATAAAAGTGCGCCATGTCTCCCTTCGGGCTTACGCCGATGAACGGCAGTAAGATTCCCACCAGAACGGCCATTCCCGCAGGAATGGCAAAGTTCTTTCGGAGGCTGCCAACTGACGTGTTACGCCACGCCAGCAGCGGTCCGACTCCCGTCAGGAAGATCAGAAACAGGCCAATCGGGATCATGACCTTGTTAAAGAACGGTGCGCCGACGGTGATTTTGTAGCCACGCACCCATTCAGAAAGGATAGGGAACAGCGTGCCGCACAAAACCGCAAAGCAGGCTGCCAGCAGTACCAGGTTGTTGAAGAGGAAACTGGATTCGCGCGAGACCAGTGATTCCAGCTTGTTTTCTGATTGCAGGTGACTGCGGTTCTTCAGGTAGTACCAGAGACAGACGCCGAAAATGATCTCCAGGAACCCCGGATAGATGTAAGGGATCGAATGCCATGGAGTGCCTGTCCAGCCAAAGTCACCGGCAAACCAGCTGCCAATGCTTGATCGAGCAAATGAGTGGACAGACTGCACAATGCCGCTGCGCGTAAGCAGCGTGCCGAAGATCGAGAGCATGAACGTGGTAAAGATCAACCACACGTTCCACGCCTTCATCATGCCGCGCTTTTCCTGCATCATGACTGAATGCAAAAATGCGGTTCCGCTCAGCCATGGCAGCAAGGAAGCGTTTTCCACTGGGTCCCAACCCCAGTATCCGCCCCAGCCAAGAACCGCGTAAGCCCAGTGTGCGCCCAGAAAGATGCCGCAGGTCAGGAACAGCCAGGTCACCATGGTCCATCGGCGTGTGATATGGATCCACTTTTCGCCGGGATACTTCATGATGAGCGCGGCCAGGGCAAAGGCGAAGGGAACTGAAAATCCTACATAACCCAGATAAAGCATGGGCGGATGGATCACCATCTCAGCATATTGGAGCAGTGGGTTCAGGCCGTTGCCATCAGCCGCAATCGGCGGGGGATTCACGCCAAACGGACGAGCAACAAAGGTCACCAGCACCAGGAAGAATATCTGGATGCCAGCCAGGATCATGGAAGTGGTGGCCACCAGCCTCTGGTCTACCTTATGGCGAAGCCGTAATACAAATCCGTACCCGGAGAGCAGCCACGCCCAGAAGAGCAGCGAGCCTTCCTGCCCGGACCACAATGCCGCAAGCTTGTAAGGAATCGGCAGCGCGCGGTTGCTGTGTTCCTGGATGTAGGCCAGTGAGAAGTCGTTGTTGAGTGCAGCCCATACCAGTGCCAGGGCGGCGCCGGAGACGGCAACAAAACTGGCAATGCCGGCGCGACGAGCAGTTTCTGCCAGAACGTACCCGGCGCGGTCTTTTCTTGCCACGCCGATGATGCCGACAACGAAACTGTAAAGGCTTAACGCCAAAGCGAACAAAAGACAAAAACTTCCAAGTGTTGGCATGATGAGAGCTTAGTATCTTTCTGGGCTAACTTCAATCGCTATTAGGCGGTGGCCCGATTCTCTGAACGCTTCAAAATCGATTCCAGCAGGGCGATGAAATCCTCTGGATCGCATGGTTTGGTGCGGAACGCCACGTCCAGCCCTTCATATTCCATCTCTGCTTCCGCCAGGCCGCTGATCACGATTACCGGCATGTTCGGATTAAACTTCCGTAACTCACGTACGAACTCTGAACCATCCATGCCGGGCATGAAATGATCGGTCACAACTGCTCCGATCTTCTCCTGTCCTACGCTGCTGCGCAGCAAAGCCAGCGCTGCATGGGCGGACGTGGCGGCATGACTCTCCATGCCAGCCTTCCGCAGGACCAGTTCCCGGATCGTTAGCTGCGTTGCGTTGTCATCTAACAACAGAACCTGTTTCATGCGGGGCGCTTATGCGCTCTTCTCTCTTTTAAATCTGGATAGAACTTCTCTTTCAGCCCGTGACCAGTCGTCATGATGAAAACCGTGCTGGCGTCCGCGCTCTTCATACAATTCATAGGCCCGGCGGCGAATTTCTTCGTAAATCCCGGGATGGATGGAATCGTATTTTGCGGCTTCCGTTTTTCTGTTTCCCTGGCTGATGGGCGTAATGGTCTTTTCAGCCGTGTTGATCTCGACCTCACTGGCCGCAATCTCTTGTTTCGCAGCCGTTTCGGCCTGATTGATCGGCGTTACGGATTTGGTTGCTTTGCTTGCCGCCTTCTTCGAACTGCTCTTCCGAGGGCCGCCCGGAGTCTTTCCTGCCATAAGCCTGATGTGCTCCCTGCTTTTAGTGCTGAATGATTTGCTATCTGTATTGTTTTCCGTGCTGTTTAGTTCTTCTTCTAGATTATAAGAAAAACATACTTATGGGAGTGTGATTGATCTCACACGACGCAAAAAAACGCGTAAATTCTCCAGGCCATGGGCCTTATCGCTTAGTACTAGTCTGGTAACCACGTAGCTCTTCAGGTCTCCGCTGGTCGCCTTCGATATCAATAAGTGGCATCGCGCCGCTGTGCTTTTTCCATAGCTAAAAAACAACTTCGCCCGAACATGGGGGTTTTCACTTATATGTGCTGGAAGACCATCATCGGGAGCACCTTCGGCAGGCAACGACACATCGCCACGTCAACGGCGATGAAGTGCGAAGTCTGCAGGGCGATTGAGACTCTTAGTCTGGAAAGCTCCGCACATGATTGGTGGGCCTGCTCAGATGCGTCTTGCTCTGAAAATGAAAGCAGCAATCACCCCCTCAGGCGCCGCTCCATAGCCCGGCACAACTCCACGCATGACAAGAGTCAGAAAGCGGCAGGCAGTTTCAGAATCCGTTGGCTGCACCTTCTGCCCAGGCACTAAGATATCTCGCGCAAAAATCGCACATCGCGGCATGAAATGACAATTTACCTGCCAAAACAACTCAGGCCGGCCTTGCGGCCAGCCTGATGCTTCGAAGCAGTGAACTGCCGGTTAGCAGTGCACGATCTTGTTGCTCTTGATGCCCTTGGTGGCGTTGCGTGTATCCACTACCAGTTGTGAGTTGTCCACAATCCACTTGTAATCGTAATTGGAGTGGTCAGTCACAATCAGCACCACGTCATACTGGCCCAGGTTTTCCAACGGTGTGTTGGTCATGCCCAGGTTGTATTTGCGGCCCTTTCCAACATACTCAAAGAAAGGATCGTTATAGCTGACCTGTGCGCCTTCCTTCTGCAGCAACTCAATGATGGTCAACGCCGGTGATTCGCGCAGGTCGTCAATGTCTTTCTTGTAGGCCACGCCAAGGATCAGGACTTTTGATCCATTCAGCGCCTTGCGCTGCTTGTTGAGTGCTTCCGCGGTGTAACCCACAACGTGATACGGCATGGAAATGTTGATTTCGCCCGCCAGTTCAATGAATTTTGTGCGGAAGTCATATTCCTTCGCCTTCCAGGAAAGGTAGAACGGATCAATCGGAATGCAGTGTCCGCCCAGGCCCGGTCCCGGATAGAAAGGATGGAAGCCGAAAGGCTTGGTGGATGCCGCAGCGATCACTTCCCAGATGTCGATGCCCATGCGCAGGCAGAGCAGTTTAAGTTCATTCACCAGCGCGATGTTCACGCAGCGGTAGATGTTCTCCAGCAGCTTGGTCATTTCCGCCGCCGCAGGCGTTGATACCGGCACCGTGCGATGGAAGATTGTGCCATAAAGCGAACGGCAAAGTTCAGTGGCTGCCAGGTTCAGGCCGCCCACAACTTTTGGTATGTCACAGCGGGCAGTGGTGTCATTGCCCGGATCTTCGCGTTCCGGAGAGAAGGCCACAAAGAAGCTCTTGGCATCAGTCTCCTCGTCAGTGCTTTCACCGCGTGCAGCCTTCAGGCCAAGCGGGTTATTTTCCAGGATCGGTACCAGCAGTTCTTCAGTGGTGCCGGGATACGTTGTGCTTTCCAGGATAACCAGTTGTCCCGGACGCAGGTGCGGAGCGATGGACTTTGCCGTGGACTCAATAAAGCTGAGATCGGGTTCATGATGATCATCGAGCGGCGTTGGCACTGCAATGATGATGGCATCCATGTCTGAAATGCGTGAATAATCTGTAGTCGGGGTGAAACCTGCGGCCTGTGCAGATTGGATCTCAGTCCCCGGAATGCGCACGATGTATGAGCCGCCCTCAGTGAGGGTCTTTACTTTCTTCTCATCAATATCAAAGCCGGTCACCCTGAACTTTTGTTCGCTGAAGAGCAGAACCAATGGCAGACCGACGTATCCCAGGCCGATCACTCCAAGCCGGGCCGTACGCTTTTCTAATTTAGTATTGAGTGCGTCAAATTGTGCCGTAAAAACTGTTTCCAAGGTATTCATACCGCCTTACAAGGGCATTTAAGATGCCAATCCGAGCTCGCCGCCTGAATCATGGCTGTTTTGATAAAGCCTATGAGGATGCGGCACTTACGGATGGTCTGCGAACTATCATAAGCGCACAATGTCCTGAACTGTTGAAAACTTTTGCATACACTGTCAGGCAATGGCTTTCCAGACGAGCCAGCGGGAAGTCCGTAACTTGCCGGGAACTTGTTATCTCCTGTATCAACCTTAAGTCCACGCCTGAAAAGTAACATAAGGGCGTTTCCATTTGCTGGTTTTGCTCTAGTTGTTACTGAATCTGACACCGATGAAACGAAAACTCACTTTCTATCTTACAGCGGTTGTAATGCTCGGCATTCTCGGTTTCTTTGCGGGCTCACTGCTCATTCGTGACAATCCGCAGAAAGCAGACGCCATCGTTGTTCTGGATGGTGACAGCCTTGACGAGCGTTACGAGCGCGGCATGTCACTTCTGCGCGCCGGATACGGCAAGCATCTCTTCCTCGATACCAATGATGAATCGCACTTCTACGGTCACAAGCCCACGGAATACGCAGCGAATTTCCTGAAGGAAGACGCCAAAGAAATGCTGCCGTATGTAAGCGTTTGTCCTTACAACGAAGACTCCACCATCGCAGAAACTATTTACGTTAACCGCTGCCTCAGGGCAATGAATCCCCCTCCGCATTCAGTCCTGTTAGTCACCAGTGACTGGCACAGTGCCCGCGCTTTCTCAGTATTTCGTAAAAAGCTGCCGCAATATCAGTGGTCCATGGCGTCGGCCAGCGATATCAGGCTTTTCGGACCGCACTGGTGGCGGCACCGTGAATGGGCCAAAACCGCCCTGGAAGAATGGGTGAGAGTTGCCTGGTGGAATGTGGTTGATCGCTGGCGCTAGCGGTGGGCGTAAATCATTTTCTCTGCAAGCTTTTGCATATTGTCGTTTACCTCTTTTGTGCTCGCCTCTCGAAATCCCGCTCGGTCATTGAGCAGTATTGCCAAATCTCCTGTCCATAGGAACTTCGGAAGAGTTTCTTTGCATGAACGAAACTACTTCTGAACACTGCTGAAGCAATGAATCCACTTGAACACTCTGGCAAAAAAATTGCACAACTCAGAGTTGTGCGCCTTGATCCGGATTACAGATCCATTGGCGCCCATTGTTTCCGTAATGGTGAAACGGTGTAACGGACTGAACGAGAAGCCATTGCGGACAAGGTTTATGTCAATTTGCCGATTTTGCATACAGCAGCACGCGCCTTAAGCGCCTAAGAATTCTCTGCATGTGTGAAACCGTTTGCATAGACGAGTGGTTACGGGAACATGAAGCTGGCTGCACAACGAGCTTTGCTGACACCTGCTCGCGACCGCGGGAATACCGGAGTGAGCGGGCAGCAATTTTTGACCAGTCAAACGCTTTTAAGTGGGGACAGATGTTATGGGTACACAGGGCTCAGCGGAGTTTCAAAAGCAGATTTCCAGGAGGATCGGCAGCCTTCAAACACCGGGCCAATCACCGTATCAGTCGGAGATATTATCCACGGCTTCAGAGCTGTCTTCATTCGCCGTTGAATTTGCAAACCTCGATGGCTTTGCCGCGTGCCCCATGCAGTCGTATCGCTGGATACAGGCCTGCGCTCTAAGCTTTACTGAAGACCGCCAATGCATCGTGGTTCTGCGCTATGCGGGAGAGGTGGTTGGCTGCGCGGCCTTTTCACAGCCGGCGGCGGAGAATCG
>Ga0209863_10000402_pt1 | contig 22960 bp, 16 predicted proteins | sample OrgsoiDNA2013046_FD_185796 | JGI IMG/M metagenome (GOLD analysis project Ga0209863, IMG submission 185796) | Permafrost soil microbial communities from the Arctic, to analyse light accelerated degradation of dissolved organic matter (DOM) -... | ecosystem: Environmental > Terrestrial > Soil >...
GCTGAAGGCCGCGCGTGACGAGATGCCGGTCTCGGATGCCGTGACGAGCATGAACGCGTCGGCGTCGGCCGATCGACCGTAACCCGATCCGACGCATTCGTTGACGCCGACCGGACCCTTTGAGGCCCCTCGGGGTCTCGTGATATTGAAAGGCAGGTGGAGGTGGCCATGCAGCGTTCGCGTCAATCGGTCTTCCGTCTCGGTTTCTTGGCGGCCGCCGTGGTCTGGGGGGCCGCCCTACTCACGCCGCGCGCCGCCCACGCCGGTGGTCGCATCGTGGTGAGCGACGTCGAGTTCGGGTCCTTCGGATCCGAGAAGGAGATGAACGCCGCACTCAAGCGACAGGCCAAGACCAGCCTCAAGGGGGACGGCGCCTGGACGCTCAACCTGATGGTGTTCCTGGGCGCCGGCGCCGGCACCGAGAAGATCAACATCGTCTATTACGACATGTCGAAGAAGCCGCCCGATCAGGTGAGCTTCACGGAGGTCGGCGTGAAGGCCGACCAGAAGATCGTCCAGCTCAACGGTCAGGCGATCTCCAAGGAAATGGGATTCGTCAAAGGGCACAAGTACGAGATCCGTGCGACGCGTCTGGTGGGCGGCAAGGAAAAGGTCTACGCGAAGACGACCATCACGCTGAAGTGAGCGCGTCCGGACGCGCGCCCGCGGCGGCCCCGTGCAGGCTCTCCCGCGCGCCTTCAATCCTGCTTTTCGGCGCCGCCCTGTTTTTCGGCGCCGCCCTGGCGGCCGGCTGTTTGCGGACGCCGCACGGTGCCGCCGTCGCGGAAAACGCACCCTATCTGGATCCGCGACGCCCGGCGGCCGAGCGGGCCGCGGACCTGGTTCGCCGGATGACGGTCGACGAGAAGATCGCGCAGACGATGACGGCGGCGCCGGCGATCCCGCGGCTCGGCGTTCCGGCCTACGAATGGTGGAACGAGGCGCTCCACGGTGTGGCCCGCGCCGGTCGGGCGACCGTCTTCCCGCAGGCGATCGCGCTGGCGGCGACCTTCGACGAGCCGCTGGTCCGGCAGATCGCGGGCGTGATATCCGATGAGGCGCGCGCCAAGTTCAACCTGGCCCAGGCGCGCGGAGAACGTGGCCGCTACCAGGGGCTGACGTTCTTTTCGCCCAACGTGAACATATTCCGGGATCCGCGCTGGGGACGCGGGCAGGAGACCTTCGGCGAGGATCCGGTGCTGACGGCGCGCCTGGCGGTGGCGTTCATCGGCGGCATGCAGGGGGAAGATCCGCGCGCCCTCAAGACCATCGCCACCGCCAAGCACTTCGCGGTGCACAGCGGGCCCGAGGCGGAGCGGCACGTCTTCGACGCGCGCCCGAGCGCCCACGATCTGGCCGACACCTATCTGCCGCAGTTCGAAGCGGCGGTGCGCGAGGGACAGGTCGGCTCGGTGATGGCCGCCTACAACCGCGTCGACGGCGAGGCCTGCGCCGCCAGCCCGAAGCTGCTCTCCGAGACGCTGCGCGGGAAGTGGGGATTCGGTGGCTACGTGGTGGGCGACTGCGGCGCGGTCGACGACATCTTCGCCACGCATCATCTGGTGCCCTCCCGCCCGGCCGCGGCCGCGGCGGCGTTACACGCGGGGACCGATCTCGACTGCGGGCACGCCTATGCGGCGCTCGGATCGGCGCTGGCGGCTGGGCTGGTCGGGCAGGCCGATCTCGATCGCGCGCTGGTCCGGCTCTTCACAGCGCGCTTTCGGCTGGGCCTCTTCGATCCGCCCGAGCGCGTTCCCTGGTCGCGCCTGTCGGAGTCGGTGATCGACGCGCCCGCGCACCGGCAGCTGGCGCGCACCGCCGCTGCGCGCGCCGTGGTGCTGCTCGAAAACCACGGCGGCGTGCTGCCGCTCGCGCCGACGGTCAAGCGTCTGGCCGTCGTCGGTCCGACCGCCGACGGCGAAGACGTTTTGCTGGCGAACTACCACGGCACCCCGTCGCACGCCGTGACCTTGCTCGATGGCCTCAAGGCGGCGGCGCGGGCCCGCGGCATGACCGTCCGGTACGCGCGGGGCGCCACGCTGTCGGGACACGGTGGATCGAGCGCGCAGCTCGCCGAGGCCGTGGCGGCCGCGCGGAAGAGCGATCTCACCGTCGCCGTCGTGGGTCTCGACCCGCGCCTCGAAGGGGAAGAGAACGAGAGCCCGCTCAATCCGGCCGGCGACCGGCGGGAGATCGGCCTACCGCCCGGTCAGGAGAAACTGGTCGAGGCGATGGTCGCCACCGGCAAGCCGGTGATCGTGGTGCTCACCGGCGGCAGCGCGCTGGCCGTGCCGTGGATCGCCGCGCACGCGGCCGCGGTGCTCTACGCCTGGTACCCGGGCGAGGAAGGGGGAAATGCCGTCGCCGACGTCCTCACGGGCGACACCAATCCGGCAGGCCGACTCCCGATCACGATCTACCGCTCGGCCGACGATCTGCCGCCCTTTGCCGACTACGCGATGCGCGGCCGCACCTACCGCTACTTCGACCGGCCGCTCTATCCCTTCGGGTACGGCCTCTCTTACACGACGTTTCGTTACGCGAAGCTCGCGGTCGCGCCCGACAACCGGACGGTCTCCGTCGAGGTCCAGAACACCGGCGCGCGCGTCGGCGACGAAGTGATCGAGGCCTATCTGATTCCGCACGGCCTGCCGGCCTACGCGCCGCGCCGCTGGCTGGCCGCATTTGCGCGGGTGGCGCTGGCGCCTGGAGAGCGCCGCACCGTCTCGCTGACGCTGCCGCCGCGCGCGCTGTCGTTCGTCGACGGGCGCGGCGAGTGGCGGCCGCTCACCGGCGCCGCCGACATCGCCGTCGGCGGGGCGCAGCCCGATCGGGCCGGGCGCTACGCCGACGACGCCCGAGGCCTGACGGCCTCGGTGCGTCTCGGGAATTGACCGGCCAGGGGCCGGTCCGACTAGCGAATAAAGTAGGTGAAGCCCACGCCGGCGATGGTCTGGCCGGCGAGGTTGATGTTGGTGGCCGTGTTGGCGTCGCCGAAGGTGATCGCGAAACCGACGCGCCCCGAGAGGGCGAAGTTCGGCGTCAGGAACACCCGCGCCTCCGCGCCCGGTTCGAGATCGAACGAGGTATTTGACCCGCCCGCCTGGGTGAAATAGGTGAGCCCCGCGCCGCCGCCGATCGAGAAGTCGCTGTTGACGCCGCGGAAGAGGTGATACCAGCCGCCGGCGCCGAACTGGAAGGTCGAGCCAGAGGCCCCCATTCCGGGCGGGGAGGTGTGGAAGTAGCTCACGGTGCCTTCGATGTGAAACATGGTCTGGTCAAAGACGACCTGGGCGCCGGCCAGTCCGCCGAGCCACCCGACCGCGCCGAAGCCGAGGCCGGCGCCACCGCCCGAGGGACTCGACACGACCACCGCGGCCGGTGGCGGCGCGGCCGGCGGCGGCGGCGTGGCATCGGTTTGGGCCATCGCGGGGGCGGCGGCCAGAGTCAGGGCGAGAGCACCCAACAACAACGACGGTATGAACAGGGGCTTTTTCATCGGATCTCCTCGGTGTTTCATGGATGTTCGACAGATGTGACTTCGAGCCAGGCCAGTATGGCTACTCGTCCCACATGGTCAAATTCAGAACGCTCGCGCCGAGTTGCGTTATTCCACGCCGCCGGTTTACAGAATGCCGCGCGCGGCCCGGCGCCGCTACTCGGCGGCGAGCTGTTTACAGAATTGCTGCTCGCGCGTGATCGCGGCTTCGGCGGGACGGTTCTCCACGGGGGTTTTGCCATACGCCGCCGCGAGCGCGCAGTGGACCTGCGGATCAAACGGGTTGGTCGCCAGCGAGGCGCGCAGCGAGACGATCGCAGCCGGCGCGTCGCCGAGCGCGAGCTCCGCCTCGCCCGCGATCAAGTTGGTCCAGGGGAGATCGGGATAGATAGCCTGCACGGGCGCCAGTGCCTTGAGCGCGCGATCGGGCTCGCCCAGCGCCAGGTAGGTCCGCCCCAGCTTCACCGGGAAGACCCACGTCGCGGACGGATCGCCGCGCTCGCCAGGTCGCGCCGCGACGGCCTTGGCGCCCTTTTCGTACTCGGCCACCGCGGCGCGCGGTCGCTCGCGGCGGAGCAGCATGTTGCCGAGGCGCAGGTAGCGGTAAGGCGCGCCCGCCTTGAGCGTCGACGACAGCGCGTCCTCCTCGGCGGGGTTGCGCCCCGAGGCGATCGCGTTGGATTTGCGGACGTGGGTGGTCGGGATGTCGATCGCCGGGAAGGTCTTGTAGTGCTGCGCCACCATGAACGCACGCCAGCCGCGCTCGAACTCGGGCCAGCCGCCGCCGGCCGCGGCCGCGACCGCCTGGCGCGCGTCTTCGCCCGCGCCGACGCGCTTGATCGCGTCGCGCAGCGCCGGCATGCCGCCCTTTTCGTGCAAGTATGCGACGGCGTTCTCGACCTCCGCGAAGGCGAGCGTCGCGTCCTCGGCCGACGGCAGCTTGGCCATCGACGGGTGCATCGCCTCGAAGCTGATGAGGTGATTGGTGCGCAACGCCTTGGCCAGCAGATGCTCCATCGGCGGCGCGATGCGCCCGCCGGGCGGCTCGCGCCAGCGGCGTTCGAGAAACTTCGCCAGCCCTTCTTGCAGCCAGACCGGCGCGCGGTCGCCGGTCAGCGTCGAGACCGCGTAGTGAACCAGCTCGTGGTTGATGCTGTCGAGCCAGGGGTAGCCGTAGGCGAGGGCGCGCGGCGTGGTCACCATGAGCCGCGCCCATTTGCACAGCGCGATCGTCCCGGTGCGCGCCACCTCGGCCACCGACAGCGACGAGACCGCCGCGAGATCGGAAGGGCTGCGATAGAACTCCACCCGGATCGGCAGCTCGGCCTCGAAGCCCAGATCGGCGTGCAGCGCGGCGTAGGCCGCCTCGAGCGTGTCGCGCGCGTACGGCATCAGCACCGCGTCCTCGGCCGCGTACCGGATGATGACGTGGGCCGACCGCTCTTCTTTGTGGTCCTTGACCGCGTCGCGCGCCGCGCGGGCCAGCTCCGCGAGCGAGCGGATCTCGGGATTCGAGGGCGCCGCCTGTGCGGCCGTCGCGAGCGCGTGCACCGCGCCGTCGTAGTCGCCGGTGAGGAACCTCTGATAGCCGGTCAGATAGGCCGTCTCGGGCGCGTTCGGCGCCGCCTTCTCCAGCGCGGCCAGCGCCGTCGCCGCGTCCTTGAACCGCCAGGCGTCCAGCATCCCGTCGATCTGTTGAAACGGGGACCCTGGGAGGGTCCCCGTGCCCCCCCGCGACGGACTCCGCTGGGCGGAGCCCAGCTGCGTCCACGCGATATGTTGCCCCAGGAGCACGAGCGCCACGGCGGCAATTGCGACCGTCTTGGTCCTCACTTGACCAGCTCCTCGTAGTAGCGGCGAACCTCGTCGCGGTAGCGCTCGGGCGCCTTCTCCTTCATCGCGTCGAGCAGCTCCTGGCGCCAGGCGCGCGGGGCGCTGGAGTCGTCGACGCCCGGGATGCGCACGGGATCGCGGTGCTGCTCCGCGCCGCCCATCGAGCGCTCTTGCATCGAATCGCGCAGCTTCGCCAGCCGATCGGCGGCGTCGCGTTCGGCGGTGGCCGCCGGCTTCGATTCTTCGCGGCGCAGCAGATCGCCCGCCTGCCGCATGCGCGCGCCCGCGCCTTTGAGCTCCCCTTCGGCCTTCTCCATCCCCGGCATCTTGCCCAGGCGCCGGGCCGCCTCCTCGGCGACCTCGTCGGTGCGCCGGCCAATCGCCGATTGCTTCTCGGCCTGCGCGCGCGCCGATTCGCGCTGCTCCGGGGTGAGGGTCTCCGACGGTTTTGGCATCAGCTTGGCGAGATCGTCGGCGATCTCCTGCGCGATCGCGCGGGCGTCGCCCACCGCGACCGCGCGCTTGTCGGGCTCCGCCTCATTGCCCGGGTGGCGCCCCCGGCGCACCTCGGCCATCTCGTCGAGATGCTCGCCCGCGCGCTCGAGGCTGCTCTCGGCGCGTTCGGCTTCGCCCTTCGCCTCGGCCAGATCGCGCTCGGCGAACAGCCGCCGCATCTGCTTGGCGCTCTCGCGCGCGCGGTCGATCTCCTCGGCCAGGGCGCTCTCCGGATCGCCGGTCGGCACCGTCGCCAGACGCTGCTTGAGCTTTTCGATCTTCTCGACCTCGCGCTTCAGGAACTCGTCGAGCTGCCCCTTGAGCCGGCGCTCGACCTCCGCCTCCTGCTTTTCCGCGACCGCTTGGGTTTCCTTCTGCAAGGCGCGCTCGTCGCCTTCGATGTCGCCGATCTTCTTCACGAGATCGGCGACCACCCGGTTCTCCTGGGGAAATCGCTCCTCGCCGAATCCATCCAGGTTCTGATCCAGCATCTTGCGCATGCCGCGCAGATCGTCCCCCAGCTGGGAGAGCGCCTTTTGAAGGTCGGCGGCGTCGCCCTTCTCGATCATCTCGTCGAGCTTGCGCGCTTGGTCGGCCAGCCCCTTCAAGTCCGGCAGGTTGCGCCACTCCTCGGGGACGTCGTTGCGGGCGCGCAGCGCCGCGATCTTCTGCGCCAGGTCGCCGAGCTGGGCGCGTAGCTCACGTGCCTCGCGCGCCAGCTGGCGCCGCAGCCCCTCGTCCTTGGTCTTCTTGTAGCGCTCCAGCAGATCCTGGAGTCGCTGGTGCGCGTCGGTCAGCTCCTTGCCGAGGCTGGCGAGATCTTCCAGGCGCTGCCGCCCGATCAGATCGTCGAGCAAGAGCACGTCGCTCTCGAGCTCCCCCACCTGGCGCGCCGCGATCGTGCCGAGGTGCGCGTGGCCGCCCCCGCCCGCGTTTCCCTTGCCCTTGAGGGCGCCCAGCGCCAGCGCCTCCTCGCGCAGCAGGTGCTCCAGCCGGTCGGCGATGCCGGCCAGCGCCGCGCGCAGCGCCTTGCCGAGAACCCCGTTGCGCCGGTCCTGGTCGAGGAGCTGACCCAAGAGCGCCAGGTGCGATTCCTCCGCCTCGTGGACCGCCGTCTGCGCCGCCAGGCGCGCCCCGGCGATCTCCGCGTCGCCGACACCGGCCGGGGCCGGGGCGCTCGGATCGTGCTCCAACCGATCGCCGAGGTCGCCGAGCAATTTTTCCAGCAGCTCGCGCTGGCGATCGAGGCGGTCCTCCAAGCTCTCGTGCGGGTTCTGGATCACCACGTAGAGCGTCCGCGACGATCCGATCTTGGGACCCGAGACCTCGTCTCTGTCGCGGGCCTCGATCCGGTAGGCGACCCGCTCGGCGCCCGCCAGCCCAGCCGTCGTCGGGTCCCACAAGGTCCGCCCCTGCACCGCGCGCGCCCCCGCCGCGTCGCGCAGTGGCAGGCGTTGCTCCGGGCGATCGCCGATGCGGTAGACCAGCTCGACGGCGCCCAGGCCGAAATCGTCGCTGGCCGAGTAACCGACCTCGATCGGACGCGGCGTGGCCAGCTCGAGGCGGTCGGCCGGTCCCAGGATCTCCACCCGCGGGGGCGCGTCGGGCTCGGCCGTCAAGCGATGGCTGCGTTCCTCGCGCACCGGTCGTCCGAACGGCGGCTCGAGCCAAAATCGATAGCCGCCGTCGGCCGTGAGCGTGAGATCGGCCGTGAGCGCGTCGCCCGAAAGCGGCGCCGCCACCTCGCCCATTTCACCCGTCTCGCCCAGCAGCAGCAGCGCCTTGCGCGCCGGGCGCAGCGGATGCGTCTCGATGCGCACCCGCGTCCCCTTGACGGCCGCGACGTCGCCGGTCGATCCCTCCACGGTCCGCGGCGGCATCCCGGTATAGGCCGGATAGGTGTAGATGAGGCGGACGTCACCGACGAGCGGCGCCGACGAAACGGTCGCCCCCTCGAATCGCGACGGGTGGTGGATCAGGGTTCGCAAGCCGTGCGCGATCCCGGGCCAGGTGACGGCCGCCGCGATCACGGCCGCCGCCGCCAGCGTCGACGTCGCGATCGCGCGCGTGGCCGGACGCAGCGACACCAGCCGGCGCGGCGCGAGCGGCGCCACGGCGCCGGCCACCTGCGCGCGGAATGCGCGCACCAGCACCGGCGAGATCGCGGCGCCGCGCTCAGCCTCGGGCGGCGCCGCGGCGAGCTCCACCGCCGAGAGCAGATCGCTCGCCAGCCCCGGAAACAGAAGGCCCGTCTGGCGCGCCGCCGCGCGGTCGCCGCGCAACGCGCGGGCCGGTCGGACCACGCCCGCCGCGAGCGCGCCCAGCGCCAGCGCCGCGGCCAGGCTGGCCGTCACGGTCGGCCAGAAGTCCGCCGGGCCGACGGCCGTCGCGACGAGCCCCAGCGCGAACAGACCCACGGCGAGCAGGGCGGCGGCGTACCCGGCGGCGCGCAACCCCGCACGCAACAGGAGCCGGCGCCGGATGGCCCCGAGAAAGTCCGCAATGCCGTCGCGCTGGTGCATTTCGTCCAGGGGGAATCGTATCAACTTAGTGCGGGCGTTGCCCGCGCCTCTCGACGTCGCTCCCCTGCTAGTATCCGCGGACCGTGCTGCCACCGCCTCTCCCGCCCGGTCTCGGGCGCCCGCCGCGGGTGGGCCCGTCTGGAGCGGTGGCGCGCGCGCGACTCTGGATTTCCGCCCACCGCCGGCTGAGCGCGGCCGTCGGGATCGCGCTCGGTCTGCTGGTGATTTTTCCATTTGCGGTGGGGGCCCTGGCCGCGCGCGTCTGCGCCAGCCGTCTGTCGGCGCGGCTGGGGAGAACCGTGACGGTCCGGCAGGGACGCGCCGGTCTGGGCGACGTCGTGCTCCACGATCTGGTGGTGGCCGGAGCGCCGGGCGGCGCTCCGCTGGTGACGGTCACCCGCATCACGATTCCGTTCGGCCTCGCCCTGGGGATGCACGGCGCCGTGCGCGTGGCCGGTCTGCGGGTCCACGCCGTGCGCGGCGGCAGCGGCGACAACCTGAGCGCGATCCTGGCTCAGGTTCGCGGACGCCACACCGCCGGTGCTCCGGAGGCCTCCGGCGGTCTCGCGGCGGCCTCCGGCAGTCCCGCGGCGGCCTTCGGCGGCGGCACCGGCCTGCCAGACGTGGTCATCGAGAGCGCCTCGATCGATGCCCGCGACGAGACGAGCCATCTCCGCGTCTCGATCGCCGCGCTCGACGGCGAGATTCAACCGGGGTCGCGGCTCGCGCTCCGGATGCATGGCCTGCGCGGCGGCCTGATGCTGGGCGGGGAGGGCGAGGGACCGCACTTCGACGCCGACGAGCTGGACGTCCAGACCCCGCTTGCGGGGATGAAGCCTTCGGGCATTCCGTCGGTGCGCATCGCGGGGGGGACCGCTTCGCCGTTGCCGTCGCTGGCGCTCACCGGCATCGCCGGCGTGATCGCCCCGCCCCCGGCAGGCGTCTCCGGTGAGTCGACCGGTCTGGTGATCGATCTGCGCGGCAGCTACGGCGGCGCCCACGAGGCGCTCTGGACCGCCAAGGGGCACGCCGAGCCCGATCGCGGGACCGGGACGCTGGCGCTGCGCGCCGAGCAGTTCTCGCTGGGGCGGATCGCCGACGTGTTGCCGCGCTCCGTGCTCAGGCCGGCCGACACCACGCTCGACGCGGCGCTGGATCTCACCTGGACCGGCGACGCGGTGAAGTTCGCCGGCGAGCTGGCGGTGGTGGGGCTTTCGCTTCAGCACGAAGCGCTCGCCGTCGAGCCGGTCGAGAACGTCTCGCTGGGGCTGACCTTGCGGGGAACGGCGTATCCGCTGGCGCGACGGTTGGAGCTCGAGCGCGCCGAGGCGCGGGTTCGCGACGTCACGGCGCGCCTGTCGGGTCGGGTCGCGCTGCCTGCGGGCGCGTTCCGCTTCACGAACGGCAAGACCTTGAGCGTGGTGCCGAACATCGATCTGGCGTTCTCGGTGCCGCGCGTCTCCTGCGCCAAGCTGCTGGCCAGCATTCCGAGCGCGCTGGTGCCGCGCCTGCAGGGGTTCGTGATGCAGGGTAACTTCGCCGCCGACGTGGGGATCAAGATCGACTTCGCCCACCTCGACGATCTGGACCTGAGCGGCAAGGTCGGGATCGACGGTTGCAAGGTGTTGAAGGCGCCCGACGACATCAAGGCGCTGGCCGAGGCCAAGACCCGGGTCATCAACGTCGAGGCGCCGAAGCTCCCGGGCGGCGCGCCGGGCGAGACCGACACCCTGGCGGTGGTGGTGGGCCCCGACAACCCGGATTTCACCCCCTACGATCAGATCTCCCCGTATCTGGTCGGCTCGATCATGACCACCGAGGACAACGGCTTTTTCAAGCACCGCGGCTGGGTCAGCTCGGAGTTCAAGAGCGCGCTGCGCCGAAATCTACAGGGCGGCGGCTTTCGATTGGGCGCCTCCTCCATCACCATGCAGATGGTCAAGAACGTGCTGCTGACCAAGGACAAGACGCTGTCGCGCAAGCTACAGGAGCTGTTCTTGGTCTGGTATCTCGAACAGGTCCTGCCCAAGGAGCGGATCCTCGAGCTCTACTTCAACGCCATCGAGTTCGGCCCGCGCATCTACGGCATCGGCCCGGCGGTGCGCCACTACTTCGGAAAACGTCCCGCCGAGCTGACGCCGCTCGAGGCGGCCTTCTTCTCGTCGATCCTGCCCAGCCCCAAGCGGCGCTACATCCAGTACTGCCACGGGTCGCTCACGGCGCAGTGGGACCGCTACGTGCGGCGGATTCTCGCCAAGGTGCACGAGCGCGGCCGGATCACCGACGACGAGTACGCGGCCTTCAGCGAGCAGCCGTTCGTGTTCGATCGGCGCGAGGCCAGCTTCACCGAGAAGCAGTGTCTCGAATGGGTCAAGAGCATGGCCCCCAAGCCCGAACCGGAGACGCCGCCCGATCTCGACGAGGGCGACGCCGATTCCGACGGCGGCGGCTGGCCGCAGAAGAAGCTGCGCCGCCTGTTCTCGCACGCCGGCACCGCGACCACCCGCCGCCCGCCAACGCCCGGCCCGAAACCGAACGCCGCGCGTCCCCACTGATCGGCGCGGCGCGCGCGTCCCCGCTGACCGGGGCGAAGGCACGCGTCGGGTACCCGCCGACCGCCGGCCTGGCCGCGCCAGACGAAGTTGCTAAGCTCGGCCGCATGAGCCCGACGCATTCACGTACGACCGTCGTCATCGGTGGCAACCGCGGCATCGGCCTGGCGCTCTGCCGGCGCCTCAAGTCGCTGGGGCGGGAGGTGATCGCGACCTGCCGCAGCTCTTCGCCGGCGCTCGATGCCCTCGGCGCGCGCGTCGAATCCGGCGTCGACGTCACGACCGACGACGGGGTGGGCGCGCTCGCGGGGCGGCTCGAGGGTGTCGCCATCGACGAGCTCATCTGCAGCGCCGGCATCTTGCGGCAGGACGATCTCGACGGCGTCGATCTCGACGACGTCCGCGCGCAGATCGAGGTCAACGCGCTGGGACCGCTGCGCGTGGTCAAGGCGTTGCGGCGGAACCTCGGCCGCGGCGGAAAGATCGCGCTTCTCACCAGCCGCATGGGATCGATCGCCGACAACGGCTCGGGCGGCTATTACGGCTACCGGATGTCGAAGGCGGCGCTCAACGCGGCCGGCATGTCGATGGCGCGCGATCTCCGCGGCGCCGAGATCGCCGTCGCGATCCTTCACCCGGGCTACGTGCGCACCGACATGACCGGCGGGAGCGGCTCTGTCGATCCCGACCAGGCCGCGCGGCAGCTCTGCGATCGGATCGAGGCGCTCACGCTGGAGACGACCGGCACCTTCTGGCACGCGAGCGGCCAGGTTCTGCCCTGGTGATCCGGCGCCGACGTCGTCGCCGTCGGAACTGCCCCCGTCAGTTGGTGAGGACCATGCTTCGGGTCCCCGTCACCGTGTAGCTGCGGCCGGCGCTGCCCGCGTCGGGATCGTCCCAGGTGCCGGTGGCGGTCAACGTCAGCTGGTAGGTGCCGACAGGAAACGCCGCCACCTCCGGGTTGCCGGTGTCCGAAGGCCCCGACCAGTTGCGTCCGTCCCAGGCGATCGTCGTGTCGTAGGCTCCGGCGGCGGGCGCGGTGGTGAAGGTCGTCGCGGCGCAAAGGCCGGTATCACAGCGACAGTATTTCTGTCCGTTCCCGTCGAAGCTGAACCCGACGATGAGGCCGCTCGCGTCGGGTGCCTGGCAACCTCCGGCGTCGCCGGGCGTCGGGTGAACGCCGGAAAGAGACTGTGCGACCACCACCTGGTACGCGACGTGGATCCCCGCCGCGGCCTGCGCGAGCGAGAAGGTGCACGGGGCATCCGCAAACTGGATCGAGACGCCCGGCAGGTTGGACGACGACGGCAGATCGCACTCCCGCGGGATGGCGTTCTCGCAGATCTTGTCGGTCCCGGAAGCGAGGCACATGTCAGACGGCGACTGGCAGCAGCCGGTGGCGGCGCACGACGCCCCCGAGGCGGAGCAGCCAGCGTCGCCGGACTTCCCACCGTGGTTCCCGCTGCAACCCGGACCGATCGCGCTCACCAACGCGGCGAGGACCAGGGCGCGGAAGACCGTTCCGACCGTCATGGGGACTGGCCAATGCAGCCCACGGGCCAGGTTGACATCGGACCAGAGCCCGCCCGCGTCGCGGCCTTGACAGGAATCGCCCATCAACTATTTGCGACCGGGGCGACAGACATGCCGCGGTCAATATCGGGCATCGACGCGACGTCTATCGCTAACGCGTCGCGAGTCGCGCGATGAGCCAGATCGTCCCGAAGGCGGCGATCACGCCGGAGCCGAGCTGCAAGCCCCAGCGCTCGAACCGCCGGGGCGCCCGGCGGGCTGCGGTGACGATGATCGGAAGCGCGAGGCCGACGACCAGCAGCTGACCGAGCTCGACGCCGAGATTGAACGACACCAGCGACAGCACCAGGCCGCGGCGGGGCAGGCCGATCTCGCGGAGCACCGAGGCGAACCCGAGCCCGTGGACCAACCCGAACCCGAAGACCAGGAACCAGCGGCCGCGCGGACGGCGCGGGATCAGGTTTTCGAAGCCGACATAGGCGACCGAGAAGGCGATCGCCGGTTCGACCCAGCGGGTGGAGATCCAGCCGGGGTGCAAGACCTGCGTGATGAGGGTGATCGAGTGGGCCACCGTGAAGGCGCTGACGATCGTCACCGTGCTGCGGACGGCCTGCCGTGGTGAAGCTGCGATCGCGATCCGATCGCCCCTGCTTCGCTCGCGCAGCCCCGCCGCCAGCAGCAGCGCCATCAAGAACGATAGGTGGTCGTAGCCGCTCAGGATGTGCGCGACGCCGAGGCGCAGGTAGAGCGTCGCGTTTCTCCACAGCGATTCGGGCGCGCGCACGTCGACCGCGATCTCGCGCAGGCGATCCTGGAAGACCGCCACGGAGGTGGAAGGATCGTCGGGGCGCTGCCCGTCGCCCAGCGCCAGACGGGTGAAGCTTTCGTGCAGGGGGTCGCGGTCGAAGAACAGGTCGTACCGGAGGTGGAGCGTGCGTGCGCCCGGCCCACAGACGAACGGCGCGACGAAGAGCAGCATTGGCTCGGACGCCGTCGGATCGGGAGCGAGCGTCGCGGTGCCGGGTGTGCAGGTATGGACCACGTCGCCGGCCGTCGCCGAGACGCGCAGCCCCGCCCGCAGCGTGTCGACGGCGCGCGCCCGTCTATTGGCAGTCCCACCGACGCCGCCCGCGACGCCGCCCGCGACGCCGCCGATTCCGCCCGCGGCGTCGCGGTCGAGCAGGCCGGCGAGATCGATCACCCGCACGCGCAACTTCCAGGACAGATCGGCGCCGTCCGCGCCGGCTTCCGGGTAGGTCACCTCCCCGAAGGTCGTCGTCTGCTGGTGCGCCAGCGCCCGTCCGCCGCCCGCGCCGAGCCAGATCCAGAACGCGGCGACCGCGGCCAGCCGGCTCAACGGAGCTGCAGCTTCTCGATGGCGGCGTTCACGCCGCCGATGGTACCGACGCCGGCGCTCGGACGCTACGGTGGGAGCTGGCAGGCGGGATCCGCCGGATCGACGCAGCCGAGGCAGGTCACCTCGGTCACGGCGGAGATGTCCTGGGGGCAGAACCCGGAGTCCCGCTCGACGCTGAAGGCCAGTTTGCCTGGGCACTCGCTATCGCCCCGCGTGAACGCCCAGCAGGGAGGTGCCGAGACGTCACAGCTTTGTAGGAGCGATTCTGACCGGAAGCCGGCGGTCGAGGTGACACTGTCCTCGACGACGCAGTCGGCCTGCAGGCCGGGTGTGGCGGGGTCGGTGTCGCGGATGCCCGTCTGGCACCTGGGCGGCACCATTTCGCCGTCGTTGTACAGCAGTGACCCCAGGTCCGAGACGAGATCGCCTGCGGTGCACCCTTCGATTCCGTTGAATCCGAATGCCGAGACGAACGCCGATAGACGAGGCGCGGTGGTCGTCGACCCGCCCACGCAGCTTCCCGAGGGCGCAATGGCCGACACCAGAATCTGATAGGGATCACCCTTGAGGCCCCGCACGTACGACGCGAAGGCCGTGACGTCGGTGAGATCGTCCGACGGTCCGGAGGCGTCGTCCTCCCCGGCGACGAAGATCAAGAGGAGATAGGCGTTCGGTCGAAGGAAGCCGGTCCAACCGGAGCCCGGGATCGAGGAAGCGGTCAAGATCTCTCTCGCGACGGTGAGCGGCTGCGCCGGCGCGCAGCCCGTCGTACCAAGATCGCCCAGGCAGGACAGCGCGTCCGCGAACGATCCGGTGAAGCTCGGGTTGTAGCCGCAGGAACTGGTGGTCAGGAATTGGTTCGGGTCCGCGCCCGTCACGGCGCAAACGTTCGCCCGAGTTCGTGGCGGGCCACCGGCCGCGACCTCGCACGACGGCGGCGAGCCGACCGAGGCGGCGACGACGCCGAGATGAATCGAGGGCAGCCCGCCGGGTAGGCCTTGGAGGATCTGCGCGATCTGCGGATAGGCCGCCGCGAGCGCCGTCTCCTCGCCGGCGATCGCGCTCGTGTCGTCGACGACGAAGAGGATGTCGAGATCGTGGTCGTAGGAGGCGGTCACCACTTTCCAGATCACCGTCTCTTCCGAGCCGCAAGCTCCGTCCCCGCAGACCGGCGGTGCGAACGTCGCGTCGCCGCAGCCGGTCGCCAGCAGCGCCAGCACCAACGGGCCTGTGTATGACGCCCGACTCATCGGATTCCCGCTCGTCGAAGTGCAAGGCGCGCGCCCAGCAAAACCCCGTCAGACCGCGATCTCGTCCGGCCCGTCCGTCAACCGAGTTGGCGTTTCGGCCAACCAAGATCGTCGCCGAGGTCAGCCGATGTTCGCGAGCGGGGTCATGCGGCGGTGGCGTCGCGGCATCTGCATGACGATCACGGTGGCGTCCTCGGCGCGAATGTCCGGCCCAAGCAAGGCGGCGCAGATGCTCTCGGTTCCGAGGCGGGCGCGCCCGAGCCGCGCGATGAGGCCGAGCTGGCCGAGCGGATCGTCGGCGCTCCCCAGGCGATCGGTGATCCCGTCGGTGACCATCACGACCGCGTCCTCCGGCGCGAGATCGACCGAAGTCTCCCGGTAGGTTTGGCCCCCCAGGATCCCGAGCGCGAGACCCACCGCGCAGGGCAGCTCTTCCGCAGCGCCGGTCGCCCGCTTCACGAACGGGCCGAGGTGTCCGGCGCTGGCGATCTCTGCGCGCCCACCGACGACGTCGATGCGCACGCAGACGGCCGTGACGAAGCGGTCGTCGGCCTTCTGCTGGACCAGCCAATCGTTGAACGTCGCGAGCACCGTGCCCGGCGATCCCCCGCTGGCGATCTGCTGCCGCAAGATCCAGCGCAGATTTGCCACCGGTGCGGCGGCACTGGGGCCGTTCCCGCAGACGTCGGCCATCACGGTGGTCACCCGTCCGTCGCGCTGCTGGATCACCTCGAAAAAATCGCCACCGTGGCCCCCGATCGCCCACTGCTTGGTCGCGACGTTCAGTCGACTCCAGGTGGGCAGGTGGACCAGCGGAACGCCCCGTCCCTTGGTCGCAACGTTTTCCCGGGCCTGCCGGTTCGCCTTCATCTCCCCCTCACCAAAATCGTCCGTGACCGACATTTGAAACGCTCGAGCTCCCCCCAAGTTTCGCGGCCTGGTCGGCCGCCCGATGAAATCAACACTTATCCAGTCGTCTGACTGTTTGAAGCACTTAAATATGTATTTTAACTTAATGATTATTACAACAGATAGGGCGTAAATGTCAGCAGAAATCCGAAAAGTGGGCCCCGGCGCACCCAGCCCATCCGGAAGCCGGTCCGGGAGCTCAGCCGGAGGCCGGCATGGCCGCTCAGCCGCAGCCCACGGGCCGGCTCACCCGAGTGCCCGCGCCGGTCACCCCGAAGTCTTCGCCGATCACCCGCACGGATGTTGCGCGCCGTGGCGTCGCCCCGTAACGTTCGCCGCCATGTCGAACCTCACCCGCCTCTCGTCGTCGATTTTCTTCCTCTGCTGTGCCGCCGGCCTCGCCCGCGCCGATCTCGATTTGCCGCGTCCCAGCCCGTTCGCGAAGGTCGTGCAGACCGTCGGCCTCACCGACATCACCGTCGATTACAGCAGCCCCGGCGTGAAGGGCCGCAAGATCTGGGGTGGCGTCGTCCCCTACGATCAGATGTGGCGGGCCGGCGCTAACCAGGCCACCAAGCTGACCTTCAGCCGCGACGTCACCTTCGCCGGCAAGCCGGTTCCGGCCGGCACCTACGCGTTCTTCGTGATCCCGAGCAAGTCGGCCTGGACGGTGATCCTCAACAAGCGCGCCGATCAGGCCGGCACCGGCCGCGATTACAAGCAGGCCGACGATCTCCTGCGCGTCCAGGTTTCAACGAAGGCCGCGCCGTTCCGCGAGCGACTCGCCTATCTCGTCACCGACTTCACGGACGACAAGGCCTCGCTGGATCTGGAGTGGGACAAGCTGCGCCTGCCGATTCCAATCACCGTCGGGACGGCGGCGCAGGTGTCGGGCAACATCACGGCCGCAATCGACGGCACCTGGCGCATCTACGCGAACGCCGCGCGCTACATGCTGGAGACCAAGAAGGACTACGACGCGGGGATGAAGTACATCGATCAGTCGCTGGCGCTGAAGGAGGACTGGTTCAACGTCTGGATCAAGGCCGAGCTCCTGGCCGCCAAGGGGAGCTTCAAGGACGCCCGGGCACAGGGCGATCGCGCCTACGAGATGGGGAAGAAGTCCGAAGGCTTCTTCCTCGAGCCCGAGATCACGAAGACCCTCGCGGAGTGGAAGAAGAAGGGGTAGGCGCGATCGCGCGCGGGGGCGCCGGTCAGCGCAAGACGCGCCGGTAGACCGCCAAGTAGCGGTCGACGGCTGGCTCGACGCGGAATTGCGTCCCGGCACGGTGGCGGGCCGCGCCGGCCATCCGGCGGCGGAGCGGCTCGTCGTCTATCAAGCGCGTGGCGCAGGCGGCCATCGCGTCGACGTCGCCGACCGGCCGCAGGAAGCCGGTTTCTCCGTCGAGGATCACCTCCGGCAGACCGCCCACCGCGGAGGCGACCACGGGCAGGCCGCAGGCCATCGCTTCCAGCGCGGCCAGGCCGAAGCTCTCCGTCTCGCTGGGGAGCAGGAAGAGGGCGGCGCCGCGCAGGACCGTCGGCAGGTCGATCCGCTCCCCCAGGAATTCGACGTCGGCGGCCAGACCGAGCGCCGCGATCTGCGCTTCGATGCGGGGGCGCTCCGGGCCGTCGCCGACCATGCGCAGCCGGACCGGACGCGCGGCGCGCACGCGGGCGAAGATGCGGACCACGTCGTCGACACGCTTGAGGGGACGGAAGTTCGAAACGTGGACCAAGGTTGGCGTCGTCGTCGAAACGGCCGCGCCCGGGCTGAAGCGATCGGTGTCGACGAAGTTCGGAACGACGTCGATCGCGAAGTCGGGCGGGACGTCGAGCTTTTCATGCGTCGCGGCCGCCAGCCAGGCGGACGGGGTGGTGACCGCGTCGCTGGCCAGGATCGAAAACCGGGTGAGCGGCAGGAAGCTCGGGTCGCTGCCGACCAGCGTGATGTCGGTGCCGTGAAGCGTGGTGACCAGCTTGGGCGCCTTGCCGGGCGTTTCGGTGGCCAGGAGCGCGCGCGCCAGATACGCGCTCGTCGCGTGGGGGAGGGCGTAGTGGGCGTGGATCAGGTCGAGCGGCTCGCGCCGCGACACCTCGACTATCTTGGAGGTCAGCGCCAGCGGGTAGAGCGTGTGGGTGAGCGGCGGGTACGCGAGCGGTACCACCGGGTGGAAGGTGATGTTGGGGCGCGTCGTGTCGAGGCGGCCGGGGACGTCGTCGCTGAACACGTGCACGGCATGGCCGCGGCCGGCCAGCGAGGTGGCGATCTCGGCGGCGATCACGCCGCTGCCGCCGAAGGTGGAGAAGCAGACCACGCCGACCCGCAAAGTCTCTCGGCTCATAGATCGATCTCCTCGAGGGTGGCGGAGAACGGTCCGACCGAGGTCAAGCGATCGAAGACGGCGCGCTTCAGCGCCGCCGGCCCGTGCCGGCCCGCCAGCCACGGCCAGGCGTAGACGCGTTCTTGCGGGTGGCCCCCGGGGGCGAGCGCGGCTTCGAGACGACCGAGCCGCGCCAGCGCGACCCCGTCCCGTTCCGCGAGCTTGCGGGCGTAGCGATCGGTCAGGCGGCCGAGAGCGCGCGCGACACCGGCGCGGGTGCGCTCGGCGGCGCGCGCGAGATTCTTGTCGGCGGGGAGGGCGGCGGCGATGGCGTCGGCGATCTCGGCGACCCTGGGCGCGATCTCGTTGCGCGCGCGGGCGGCCAGCGCGGCCGGATCCGGCGCGCCGGGCGGACGCGCGGCGCGGAGCCCCGCCACGAGCTCGGGCCGCGGGCGTGCCAGATCGTTCGGCGTGAGCGACAGCTCGGCCAAGAGGCGGCGGCTGTGGGCGTCGAAACAGCGAAACCGCGCGCGCGGGACGATCAGCGGCAGCGCCAGATGGAAATGCTCGTAGACCGGCCCGAGCTGCGCGAAGTAGCTCACCTCGGCCGGGCCCCCGACGTAGGCCGCGGTGGGCAGCAGCGTGTCCTGGACGATCGGACGGAGCAGCGCCGAGGTCGAGAATCGGAGCGGATCGCGCGCGAGCGCCTCGGTGACCGCATCGCCGGGCACGATCTCGTCGCAGCCGGAGAGCGCCCAGCTGTCGTCGGTCTTTGGACCGCCCGGGGGTTGCCGCGCCAGCCGGAAGCGCGGCCCGGTCGCCGAGGCGCGGTGAAAGAAGACCAGCGCGCAGCCCGGGCGCGCGGGGATCTGTTCGTCGAATCCGGCGGCGTCGAGCGCGGCGCGCCGCTCTTCGAGGCGCCGTTCGATCGCCTGGGCGTCGTCGATCGCCGCTCGGTAGATGGGCGCGGCCAGCGTCGCGATGGGCGCCACCCGCGGGTCGAGGATCAGCAGACCCTCTTCGGCGAATAGCGCGCCCAGCAGGCCGGCGAACGCGGCCGCCAACGTCTGCCCGGGCCGGTAGTGCGCGCGCAGCAGCGCCAGCGTCTCGGTGGCCGCCGGCGATGGGCGCAGCGCCTCCGCGAGCGTCTCCAGGAGATCGGCCACCTCCGGGCCGAGTCGCCGCTGGGCCACCGACACGCGCGCTTCGGCCTCGTCGCGCAGGGTGAGCGTCAGCGGCGCGCCGTCGGCGCTCGCCACGGTCGAGGCCGCGATCTCGGCGAAGTCGTGGTCCTCGGTCTGCAGCCAAAAAAGAGGCACCGTCCGCACGCCCGACTCGGCCTCGAGCGCGCGGGCCACGGCGACCGCGGAGGCGGCCTTGTAGAACGAATACAGCGGCCCCAGAAAAAGCCCGACCTGCTGGCCGGTGGCGACCACCGCGGTGTGCCCGGCGCAGAGCGCCTCCAGGTTGGCCGCGCGCGCGGGGCTCGCCGGCAGCGCCGCCTGCTGCGCGCGAAGGACCGCCGCCAGCTCCGGCGCGATCCGCCGCGTTGCCGCGGCCCGCGTGCGGGCGATTCGTTCCTTGGGCGCCCGGAAGTCGAGTGCTATGAACGCGCGCGCGTCCGCCTCGCCCGCGAGGTATGAGCTTGAGAATGGGCGACCCACCGGACGCATCAACTATACTCCGACGCCACCGCCCGATGCCGCCACGTCTCGTCGTGCTCACCCTCACCTTCGTCACCGCCGTTTCCGCCAGCGCCAGCGCGGCTGGTCCGCCACCGCAGCCGAACGCGGCCCAGATCGCGCTCGGCCTGCGCAAGCTGGGCGTGGTCGGCAGCGTGCTCTACATTGCCGCCCACCCGGACGACGAGAACACGGCGCTGCTCGCCTACCTCGCCAACGGCGCGCTGGTCCGCGCCGGGTACCTGTCGGTCACCCGCGGCGACGGCGGCCAGAACCTGATCGGCTCCGAGCAGGGGCCGGAGCTGGGTCTCATCCGCACGCAGGAGCTGCTGGCCGCGCGGCGCATCGACGGCGCCGAGCAGTTCTTCACCCGCGCGCGCGACTTCGGTTTTTCGAAGAGTCCCGAGGAGACGCTGCGGATCTGGGGGAAGGAGGCCGTGCTGGCCGACATGGTGACGGTGATCCGGCGTTTTCGGCCCGACCTCATCGTCACACGCTTCTCGCCCGGGCCGGCCGATACGCACGGCCACCACACGGCATCGGCGATCCTGGCGATGGAGGCGTTTCGCGCCGCCGCCGATCCCCACTTCCACGCCGAGGAGCTGACCGGCGGCGTGACGCCCTGGCAAGCGGGGCGTCTGCTGTGGAATCGATCGTCCTGGAACATCAAGCCGGGGGAGGATCTGTCGGGGGAGATCAAGCTGGATGTGGGCGGCTACAACCCGCTGCTCGGCGTCTCATACGGTGAGATGGCGGCCGACAGCCGCAGCATGCACAAGAGCCAGGGGTTCGGCGTCGCGCGGTCGCGCGCACCGACCATCGAGTACTTCAAGGCGCTCGCCGAGGTGGGACCCCCATCGAAGAAGACCGCCGGGGGTCTCTTCGACGGTGTCGATCTTTCGTGGGCGCGCATCGGCGGCGGCGCGCGGATTCGCCCCCTCGTCGACAAGCTGGTGGCGAAGTTCGATCCCGCCGCCCCCTCGGCGTCGATCGCCGGCCTGCTGGCGCTCGACGCCGCCCTCGACACCGTCGCCGATGCCGGCTGGCGCGCACTCAAGAGGCGAGAGGTCCGGGAGCTCCTGCTTGCCTGCGCGGGCATTTTCGCCGAGGCGACCGCCCCCGATTTCCGCGCGGCGCCGGGGACGGAGATCGAGATCGCCGCCAGCGCCGTCGGTCGCTCGCCGGTGCCGGTTCAGCTGGAAGAGGTGCGGTTTCCGTTCGCGGCCGGCGCCGACAAGGTCGTGCACGCGCTCGTCGCGCCCAAGGGCGGGGGCGCGGCGACGGCGTTCGAGATCAAGCGCAGCGTGCGTCTTCCCGCCGATCTGGCGCCGTCGACCCCGTACTGGCTGGAGACACCGCCGGAGGCGGGGCTCTACCGCATCGCCGATCCGGCGCTGGTCGGCGCGCCCGAAGCGCCGTCGAAGCTGGAGGTCGATTTCACCTTCGCGGTCGCGGGCAAGAAGCTCACCGTCGTGCGGCCGGTGGCGTACAAGTGGACCGATCCGGTGATGGGGGAGCGCCTCCGGCCGCTGGAGGTGACGCCCCTGGTCTCGGTCGCCCCCGACACAGCCGTGATGTTGTTTCCGGGTGGGGCGGCCAAGACGCTGGGCGTGCGGCTTTTGGCCGGCGCACCCTCGGTCACCGGCACGCTGCGCTTCGAAGCGCCGCCGGGCTGGTCGGTCACGCCGCCGAGCGTTCCGTTTTCACTGGCCGCCAAAGGGAGCGAAGCGACCTTCAGCTTTCAGGTCGCCGCGGCTGGGAAGAACGGGCCCGTCGCCGCGGGCACGCTGCGGGTGGTCGCCGACGTCGACGGCCGGCACCTCTGCCGCGAGGTGGTGCGGATCGAGCATGCGCACATCCCGATCCAGACGCTGCTGCTGGACGCGGACGTGCGCCTGGTTCCGATCGATCTGCAGACGGGCGGCAAGAAGGTCGGCTACTTTCCGGGGCCGGGGGACGAGGTGCCGGCCGCGCTCCGTGGCGTCGGTTACGACGTCACGCTGCTGGGCGACGAGGCGCTCGCCGTGGGGGCCGGCGCGCTCGCCCGTTTCGACGCGATCGTGATCGGCGTGCGCGCGTTCAACACCAGCGAGCGGCTGCGCGCCGCGCACACGACTCTGATGGCCTACGTCGAGGCTGGCGGCGTGCTGGTCAGCCAGTACAACACCAACAACCGCTTCGCGCCGCTGGCGACGCCGATCGGCCCCTGGCCCTTCGACATCAGCCAAAAGCGCGTCACCGACGAGACCGCGGCGGTCACCTTCGCCTCGCCCAAGCACCCGGCGCTCACGACGCCCAACGCCCTCGTGCCGCAGGACTTCGACGGCTGGGTGCAGGAGCGCGGCCTCTACTTCCCCGACAAGTGGGATCCGAAGTACGAGACGCCGCTGTCGATGCACGATCCCGGCGAGGCGCCCCTTTTCGGCGGCCTGCTCTGGGTGCGCGCCGGCAAGGGGACCTTCGTCTACACGGGCCTGGCTTTCTTCCGGCAGCTTCCGGCCGGCGTGCCGGGCGCGTTTCGCCTGTTCGCGAACCTCCTGGCCGGAGGCGCGGGACGACATGCGCGATGACGGCGCCGGCGCGGCTGGAGCCGGCGGGGGCGCGGCGGGTGCGGCGGGTTCGGCGGGTGCGGCGGGTTCGGATAGCCCGCGCGCCGAGATGGGAGACGCGGCCCCCTTCCTGAGCTGGCGGGCGATCTACCTCATCGTCCTCGGGGCGCTGGTCGTCGAGGCGGTGCTGGGCGTCGTGCTGACCGTGCTCTTTCGATGAGCGCCCTCGACTGGGTGGTCCTCTTCGGGACGCTCGGGGCGATCGTCGCGTACGGCCTCTGGAAGACGCGCGGCCCGTCGGACATGGCGGGTTATCTGCACGGCGGGTATCGCGATCGCTGGCTGACCATCGGTCTGTCGGTGATGGCGACGCAGGCCTCGGCCATCACCTTCCTCTCGATGCCCGGGCAAGGGTTCGAGGACGGGATGCGCTTCGTGCAGTTCTATTTCGGCCT
>Ga0209863_10000404_pt1 | contig 22874 bp, 15 predicted proteins | sample OrgsoiDNA2013046_FD_185796 | JGI IMG/M metagenome (GOLD analysis project Ga0209863, IMG submission 185796) | Permafrost soil microbial communities from the Arctic, to analyse light accelerated degradation of dissolved organic matter (DOM) -... | ecosystem: Environmental > Terrestrial > Soil >...
CCACCCTTCCCGAGCGCTTCGACGCCCAAGTGATTGAGAAGAAATGGTTTGATCGCTGGGCCTCCGATGACAGTCAGTACGAGGCCGAGAAGGATCATTCCAAGCCCAAGTACTACGTCCTCGAGATGCTCCCCTATCCATCGGGTGTGTTGCACATGGGCCACGTACGCAACTACGCCATTGGAGACGTCCTGGCTCGCTACATGTGGATGAACGGCTACAACGTCCTTCATCCCATGGGCTGGGATTCCTTCGGCTTGCCCGCCGAGAATGCGGCCATCAAGAACAATACCCCGCCGCGGCAGTGGACGCTTACCAACATCGCCAGCATGAAGAAGCAGTTTAAGCGCCTCGGCTTCGCCTACGACTGGAAGCGCGAAGTCACCACCTGCTTCCCGGACTACTACCGCTGGAACCAGTGGTTCTTCCTCAAGATGTACGAGCGCGGCCTGGTCTACCGCAAGAACAGCCGCGTCAACTGGTGCCCCGACTGCGCCACCGTCCTCGCCAACGAGCAGGTAGTCGGCGGTTTCTGCTGGCGCCACGAGACCACCCTCGTGACCCAGAAAGAACTCGAACAGTGGTTCATGCGCACCACCACCTACTCGGATGAGTTGCTGCGCGACCTCGACCAGCTCGACGGCTGGCCCGAAAAAGTCCGCACCATGCAAAAGAATTGGATCGGCCGCAGCGAAGGCGCGCTCGTCGATTTCAAACTGGATGGCGTGGCAGGTCCCTCGGGCACGACGATTACCGTCTTCACCACGCGCGTCGACACCATCTACGGCGCGACTTCGGTTCAGCTTGCGCCTCAGCATCCCCTCGTCACGGACCTGGGTGCCCCCGATGCTTCCCTGAAGGCGAAGGTCGATCAGTTGATCGCCGAGCAAAGAAGCGCTCGAGAAGCAGGAGACATCGGCGCCATTGAAAAACACGGCGTCCCCACCGGACGTTTCGCCATCAACCCGTTCAACGGCGATCGTGTGCCTATTTGGGTAGGGAATTACATCCTCATGGACTACGGCACCGGCGCCATCATGTCCGTCCCCGCGCACGATGACCGCGACCATGAGTTCGCGAAGAAATACGGACTCGAAATCCGCCAGGTCATCCAGCCCGTGCCCGAACCTGGAGCAAGTGTCGACTCTGCGATCGACGTACAAACCGCTCCCTTCAGCACCCACAACGGTATCCTCATCAACTCAGGCCCTTTCACGGGATTGAGGTGCGACGAAGCCCTCGTCCGGATGGCCGCCCACGCCGAAAAAAACGGCTTCGGCAAGCCTACTGTTACCTATCGCTTGAAAGACTGGGGCATCTCCCGCCAACGCTACTGGGGCACGCCCATCCCCATGATCTACTGCCAGAAGGACGGTATCGTCCCCGTTCCAGAAAAAGATCTCCCGGTCATTCTTCCGGACAACATTGACGTTAGCCAGACCTCCGGTTCGCCTCTAAGCCACGTGCCCGAATTCATGAATGTGACCTGTCCAAAATGTGGAGGCCCCGCCCGCCGCGAGACCGACACCATGGATACGTTCGTCGATTCGTCCTGGTATTTCTACCGCTATACCGACGCGCACAACGACAAGGCCCCGTTCGATAGCGCCATCGCCAACTACTGGTTCCCCATCGACCAATACATCGGAGGAGTCGAGCACGCCATCCTGCACTTGATCTACTCGCGCTTCTGGACCAAGGTCATGCACGACATGGGCATGATTAAGAACGACGAGCCTATCCAGCGCCTCTTCACGCAGGGCATGGTCATCAAAGACGGTGCCAAGATGTCGAAGAGTCTCGGCAACATTGTTTCGCCCGATGAGATGATTGCCCGCTACGGCGCCGACGCCGCGCGAACCTACAGCCTTTTCGCCGCGCCGCCCGATCGCGACCTCGACTGGCAGGAAACCGGCATCGAGGGCGTGCAGCGCTTTCTCGGGCGCGTCTATCGCTACGTCATGCGCAACGCCCAACCGCAACACCCCGACTGGCACAAGCCCGTGCCGACGGAGTTGTCTCCTGAAGCCCGCGCGCTACAACGCAAGCTCCACCAGACCATCAAGCGCATTACCGACGACTTCCAGGGACGCTGGCACTTCAACACCTGCGTCGCCGCCATCATGGAATTAGTCAACGCGATGTACGCGGCCGAAGAAAAGAAAGACGAAAAAGGAGATGACAGAGCAGCCCCCGCCAAAGCGCCGGTGCCATTCCTCGCTGACGCTCAGCGCAGCCTCGTCTTATTGCTCGCACCTTTCGCGCCCTACCTTTGCCACGAACTCTGGGAGACCCTCGGAGAAACCTCCAGCCTCCTCCGCGCCCCGTGGCCCAAATACGACGCCGCCCTAGCCAAGGAGGACGAAGTCGAACTCGCCGTGCAAATCAACGGCAAAGTCCGCAGCCGCATCGTCGTCCCCGCTGACTCGCCCGAAGACCATGTGAAAGAAGTCGCTCTCGCCGACGAAAAAGTAAAGGCCGCCATCGCAGGCAAGCAAATCGTTCAAATCCGCGTAATCCCAGGCAGGCTGGTAAACATCGTCGTGAAGTAAGCTCGCGTGGCCGCGGCCACCCCCGGCTGCGAGTAACGCCTGTAATCAGCAGCTTCCTCGACTTTCATTTATCCTTATGCACTCTGAAGTCTGATTTCTGCAATCAACCCTTGCCCCCACCCACCCCAATCCGCGAAGGCTTCCGCGCCATCTGGCGCCAGCCTTCCATTTTCCTGGCCGAACTCGCCTGGCGCTGGAGCTGGGGAGGCGCGGCCCTGATCCTCACCGGACTCGCTCTTTTTGAATACCTGCACACGCTCGTCGTCACCCCCACCGAACTGATGCTTCTCCGCTTGAAGCACCCGCTGGCAGTTTCCCGCGCCATGGCGGACATCTTTCACGGCAGCGGCCCGCGCGTCGTTCTCACCGCCCTCGTCCTAATCCCTGCCTTCGCCCTGCTGTGGATCCTCCTCGGTGCCTTAGGCCGCTTCACCACGCTCCGCGCCCTCGTTGCACAAGTAGAGCAAGACTGGACTCCGAACCGCGGCGCCATCCGCTCCCTGATCGGACTGCACGGCTTGCGCGTTGCGCTCGCGCTGGCCGGCCTCCTCAGCTTTCTGGGCGCTGCTCTGGTTGCGTCGTCGGTCAGCACTCGGAATAATCCCCACCTCGGCTTCGCAACGCTTCTCTTCATCCCGCTAGCGGGCTTGGTTTCCGTCATCTGGTCCTGGGTGAATTGGTTTCTTTCTATCTCCACTATCTTCACAGTTCGCGATGGCGCAGACACTTTTGGCTCGGTGGCCGCAGCCCTCGAGTTCTGCCGCCGCTCCGGACGCAAGACCACCCCTGTCAGTTTCTGGTTTGGCGCGATGCACCTGGTCGCCTTCGTAATTGGAACCACGGTAGTCGCATACCCGCTGGCTCTGGCCTCGCTGATCCCGCCCGGAATCACCCTGCTGCTGATGGCATTTGTCTTGCTAGCCTACTTCGCAGTAGCGGACTACCTCTACCTGGCCCGCCTTGCCGGATATCTGGCAATCGTCGAGCGGGACAGCAATCCGCGCTCCGCGCTGGAAACAGCAGTTCCAGTTCTGAGAACGCAGCCGGCACGGCAGATGCTAGCGCCTTTGCAACCCCAGCCGGCGCAACCAATGCCGATAAACTCCCCGGCCAAACCGCCAACTCCTGCGGACGGTGAGATCCTAGCCGAGACTCTGGCCGACGAGCCGCTATTCTCCTCCCGTCCGCTCGCGGACGAAGACTGCGACGAGCCCGTAATGCCCACCTTCTCCCCAGGCGAACCACTCTCAGGCAGATAGCCCGCTCAATCAGTCGCTGTTCTCGCGCGCGAACCATCCCTAAAATGAACTTGTCATCTTGAGCGCAGCATTCCCGCGCCCACGCGCGGGATTGCGCAGTCGAAAGACCCCTTCTTCACCCCGTGAGCCGCTCCCCCGCAAATATCTGGTCATTCACACCCGGCCCGAGCTCCGCCCCAACTGCGCCAGCGCCCCTACCCCTCTCGAATCTGATAAACTCATCCGTGGAACCTCAATCGATCGTCATCCTCGACTTCGGTTCGCAGTACACGCAGTTAATTGCGCGCCGCATCCGCGAACAGAACGTCTTTTCCGCCGTCCTTCCATGTAACGCCCCGCTGGAAGAAATCCGCGGCTACAAGCCCGTCGGTATCATTCTGTCCGGCGGCCCCAGTTCGGTATACGACGCCGACGCCCCACCCTCCGACCCGCGCGTACTCGAACTCGGCCTCCCCGTGCTCGGCATCTGCTACGGCCTGCACTATATGGTGCACACGCTCGGCGGAAAGGTGAAGCCCGGCGTAAAGCGCGAGTACGGCCACGCGCAAGTGCAAGTAATCGAGGATTCGTCTCTGTTCCAAAGCATGCCGCGCGAACTCTCAGTTTGGATGTCGCACGGGGACGAAGCCGAAAAACTACCCCCGGGCTTCCGAAGAATCGCACAATCGCCGAACGCCCTGGCCGGAATCGAAAACGCCGAAAAGAAGATGTGGGCCGTGCAGTTTCACCCGGAGGTCCACCACACTCCGCTCGGCGCCGACCTTCTGAAGAATTTCGTATTTGGAATCTGCGGAGCGAAGCCCAACTGGACCCCGCAGCACTTCATCGACACCACCATCGCCCAGGTCAAGCAGCAGGTCGGCAACGGTCGCGCCATCTGCGCCATCTCCGGCGGCGTCGATTCCTCGGTAGCCGCCGTCTTAGTCGATCGTGCCCTTCGCGACGAACAAGGGAATTCCCGCCTGACCTGCATCTTCGTCGACAACGGCGTCCTCCGCAAAGACGAGTTCACCAAAGTCCAGCAGAACCTCCGCGACAAGCTTGGCCTGCGCATCGAGGCCGTAGACGCCAGCGCGCGCTTCCTGCGCCGTCTGGGCGGGGTGACCGAACCGGAAGCCAAACGCAAGATAATCGGCAACGAATTTATCGCCGTCTTCGAGGAAGAAGCGCACAAGATTTTGGTAGCTGCCGCCCCGAAGAAGAGGCCATTCGCGCCAAAATCAAAAGAAGGGAAGTCGGAAGCAGAAATCTCCGGCGGCAAGCTCGACAACTTCTGGCTCGTGCAGGGCACACTCTACCCCGACGTAATCGAATCGCGCTCCGTCCGCGGCCCCTCGCAAACCATCAAGTCGCACCACAACGTGGGCGGCCTGCCGGAAAAAATGCAGCTCAAGCTCATCGAACCACTGAAAGATCTATTCAAAGACGAAGTCCGCCGCATCGGCCGCGACCTCAACATGCCCTACGACATGCTCCAGCGCCAGCCATTCCCCGGCCCAGGTCTGGCAGTGCGGGTTCTGGGGGAAGTGACAAAGGAGCGTTGCGATATTCTGCGCGAATGCGACGAAATCGTAGTCGACGAAATCAAGCGCGCCGGACTCTACACCAAAATCTGGCAGTCCTTCGCGGTGCTTCTTCCAGTCAAGTCCGTAGGCGTGATGGGCGACCAACGTACCTACGCCTACACCTGCGCCATCCGCTGTGTCCATTCCGAAGACGGAATGACAGCCGACTGGGTTTTCCTGCCGCACGAAGTCCTGAAGACAATGTCGAGCCGCATCGTGAACGAAGTCAAAGGCGTAAACCGCGTAGTCTACGACGTGACCTCAAAACCCCCCGGGACGATTGAATGGGAGTGAATTTTGGCCTTTGTGGTCACCTGCTATTCAGTCGATCTCGGCAGACCGGCGCCAATACTCGCCCGGACGAATAATCGGAATTCCCTGAATTGCCAGCATATCCAGAAGATCGCGATCGACGCTGACCAGGAGCGCGCAGGCCCCGGCCACCGCTGTGCCCAGAACCGGTAAGTCTGTCGGATCTCGGCACAGGTCTGGCGGCAGATTGGCGGGCTGTACAACAATGCCGACTTGGCGAAGGAAGGCGCAAACCCGATCGGCATCCCTGCTAGGCAGGTTGAATTTTTCAACTAGTTTGCGCCGCAGTTCCTGCAGGATGAAAAGGGATGTCACCAACTCATGGTGTAGCAGAACATCCTCAAGCAGTTCCGCGCACACTCCAGCGCGGCTGATGTGCGCGGCGATAAGTACCGAGGAATCAAGCGCGATCTTCACTTTTCAGCGCTTCGAAAACCTCTTCATCGGTATTGATTCCGCCGGCCTGCGCGCGAGCCACCAGCTTGGTGCGCAGCGTTCGAAATTCCGCGACCCGCAGATAGCGCTTCAAGGCTTCACGCGCAAGATCGCTCTTGGAAATTCCAAGCGCCGCGCTCTGGCGTTCAAGGGCCCGGTCCAGTTCATCCGGTACACGAAGCGTCAAGGTGCTCATGTATTACAATATACTACAGACTCGAATCTCGTGTGGCGCGGGCGCCCTCGCCCGCGTAGTCTTAAGGTTTTCGAGCCCAGCCCTACCGCCTCTGCTCCTGAATCCTTCGCGCCACCGCTGCCGTCCACGCCCTCGGCGCAAGCCTCGTAGACTGCGCCACCAGCCAATTCATCGCCCCAGCAATGACAGTAGGCTTCCCCTTCAACATCGCCCGATACCCAATCTCCGCCACCGACCTCGCATCCATAAACGGCGCCTTCATCATGTTCGATAGATCCATCGCGGCCCGTTTGTGGAACTCGGTCGTAGTGGGCCCAGGACAAAGACAAGTAACCGTCACACCAGTTCCCCTCAACTCATTCGAGAGCGCCCCAGAAAACGACAGCACATATGCCTTCGTCGCGTAGTAAACCGCCATCAGTGGCCCCGGCTGAAACGCCGCCGTCGACGCCACGTTCAGCACGCGTCCCCGCTTCCGCGCCACCATCGGCCGCACATACAGCTTGGTCAAGTGAGTTAAGGACGCAATGTTGAGCTGAATCTGCCCGAGTTCTTCCTGGAGATCCGTCTCAACATAGAAACCAAACTGCCCGAAGCCAGCATTGTTGACCAATACATCGACCTGAATGCCCGCCTTCTCGGTCGCAGCAAACACTTCCTCCGGCCCGCTCGCCAGCGCAAGATCCGCGGCGATCACGGTCGCGCGAATCTTGTACGCCTTCTCCAACTCTCCGGCAAGCTGCGCCAACCTGTCGCCGCTGCGCGCCACCAGCACAAGATTGCTCCCGTCTCGCGCAAACAGCTTGGCCAGTTCATAACCGATTCCCGCGGATGCGCCGGTGATGAGAGCGGTGGAACCCATGGTTTATCCTTCGCCTCCAAAAAGTTGGTCGTGCCGCTTTACTTGCAGCTGAACTTCCCCGAATTATATGACTTCCGATCAGCGCGAAGGCATTCCCGCGCCAGATTCGCCACGAAGTTGTCGCAGGTCATACTTGCCCTTCACCCGCTGCTCATTCTTCCAGTTGTGATACTCATGGCATTCGAAACATCGGCCCTCGGCAAACTCTTTCGCCGGACCCTGCGCGCGATGGCATCCCCGGCATGTCTTGATGCCGGGGAGAAGGATGTCCGCAGTTTCGTGGCTGGAAGTCGCTTTTGTATGGCAGGATTCGCAGGTCATCATGCGATGCGAATCGTGGCTGAATTCCGCATGCGGCATCCATCGAGTAGTGATGTTCGATTTGGCAATTTCAGGCAGCGCTCCAGTCCCGCCCAGCAATGTGTGGCACTCCTTGCAGGTCTTGCGCCAGAGCAGGTCCTCCGTCTCTTCCACCCGGAATCCCACCCACTCCCGCGCATCCCGCGCAACCCTGACAACCGCGAGCCGCTCCGGAATCTGCCGGTCGAAGCGGATCGCTTCATGAATCTCGCCAGGATGCGCCGCAATATATTCCGAAAAGCGCTTCTCGAGAAACGCATGCACAATCTCCGGCTTGTCATGCGGAACCTGTTCCTGCGCAAAGCGCTTATCGAAGTCGAGCAGGTGGCACCCAGCGCAGTTCTCTACGAATCTCGGAGGTGCCATATAGGCAGTTCCGTGCGAGAGTCGCACCGTCGCAGCATCCGGTGCGGCGCTGCCAGCCCGCGATTGCACTCCCGCATAGGGCCAGCTCTCCCTGTCTCCGCCCGCACCCCGGTGGCAATCGTCGCAGGCCAATTGCACTCGTGTATGGTTCAGTCCCAGCAAAGACTGCATGTGCAAAGAGTGATTAAGTTTGATTCCACCAATGTCCCGGACCCCCTCACGCGACGCCGAGAATTCAGGATGGTCGCCGTCAAACCGGCCAATGGCCCGAGCGATTTGTAGATTTGCGTTGCTGGAATGCAGATCAGCATGGCAGGGTGTGCAAACAACATCCGCCGTAGTAGTCAATAGTAAGGCGCCCTTGTGCTCGACATGGCACGAACTGCACGCCGGCGTAAAGGCCTGGCTCGCTTGATGTGGCGGCGCGTCATGGCAGGAAAGGCATGCCTTGTCCGCGACGCTCTGAAAATATCCCGCCTGGCGCAGATGACACAACTCGCACTGCCGCGTAAACACAGCATGCGATCGTGACAGCGGCCCGCTGCTGAAGGCTCTCTGTCCGCCCTGCGCATGCATCGTGAACAACCAACCTAACGCCAACAGGGGGATTGCGCAGGACAGCCAGAACCTCCATTGCCGTAGCCAGTGCGGCCGCGCAAAGTACATCAAGTCAATGCGCCGCGCCCGTTCTTTGGTTGTTCGTATGCGCTGCATCGGTTTTCGAAATGTTTCTCTAGTACCTCAACGCCATCACCGCATGCACAGCTCCCAACAGCAACACCGCATACGAAAGAGGAATATGCACTAGCAGCCACCCGTGCAAAACCAGGTGATACTTCCTCTGCTGGTCCAGCTGCCTTTTCTCTTCACAAATCGTTTCTATATCGGCGATGGTCGAATGCAACGACGCGGGCAACAAAATCCGCAATTGCTGGAACATCCTATGGGCCCGCATCGAATCCGCCAGCGCCATTCCGCGCGCCCCTGCTTGCTCCAAGTAGGGAAGGGTCTGGTGCAGGAAAAAGTCCCGCAACTGCCGGCTCGCCGGCTCGTTAAACCCCAAACCATCCGCTACTGTTACGTCCCAATCCGTTCCCGCGCTCGCCGCCGCTGCGAGCTGGCCCACACTCGCCCGCGAAAGTTCGCCATCGAGCGCATCGCACGCACTATCCACCAGTCGCCCCGCCTCGGTCGCCAGTTGATCGCGCACGTGATCGATCTGCTCGTAAATCGTCTCCATCGGAAGCTGGGTAGTATGCATTCTTGGCATGAAGTGCTGAATCGCAGCGCCAAGAATTCCGCTCCCAAACACAACCGTGAAAATCCACATCATCACCCGTGTCAACGGCCCGCCAAAATGGAACGCCCCGTGCAGAAGAATCAGAGGGTAAGAAAGAAATCCCAGCCACAGATGCGCCCGCATCCACGTCTGCGCTCTGCCAATGCGCCATACCGGAAACTTCTTCCGCAATCCCAACAACCCCGCAAAAATCATGAAGCCGAAGCCGACGCTGCCATAAATCAACCCAATCGCACTGCTGCCGCTCGGCCCAGGCGTTCGCATCGCGTAGGGAACATAAATCGCAGTGGCAACTCCCAGCGCGACCACCGACCCAATGAACCAGCTGCGATGCGTGCGATCGATGCGCAAGCTAACTCCTCTCCGCCACTTCCTGCCGCTTCAGCAGGCCGCCAAAGAATTCCGGAGGGTTCACCCGATGCGCCGCATCGTGAGGACAGGCATACACACAGCTCGGCTCTTCGTGGTCATGGCACAAGTCACACGAAGTCGCCTTGTGCCGCGTTCCGGCAATCATGCGTCCCGGGTGTTGCGGGTCCTCGAGTTCAACCGGGAAGGGATGGAGATTAATGTTTCCGTAAGGGCAGTTATTCGCGCACAACCCGCAACCGATGCACCAGTCTTCAATAATCACTTCCAGCGTGTTCCGCCGCCGGATCGAACCCACGGGGCAGCCCACCATGCACAGGGGATCACGGCACTGTCTGCACGACGTTGCGACAAGGTACTTATCGAAACGCAGCCCCTCGCGCACCAACCGGCTCACGCCCTGATGCGCATCCGCGCAGGCGCGGACACATTGATCGCAGCGCGTGCACTTCTCCAAATCCAGAACAAGCAGACTCTGTGCTTCCATCAATCCCTGCGCGAGGAACGTATCGACCGGAACTTCGCCGACTTGCTGAACGTGCTTTCGGTTTTCCTCAACTCGCCCACGAGCCACGCCTTCCAGGCTTTCCCGAACCTGCGGGAAGCGCTCCAGCATCGCCTGAAAATCTTCGCCGGTAATGCGGACCACTTCCACGTGATCCAGAGCCGTGCAGGAAGCCGTGCGAGTACCGCCCGCAAGCAGCCCAATTTCCCCAAAGAACCCGCCGCGCCCCAGGTACGCCAGAATCATTTCCCCGCCCGGGCGCTGCTCTGAAATCTTCACAAAACCAATACGAATCAAATAGAAGCTGTCCGCCGGATCTCCCTGCCGGCAAATGACCTGCCCCGGCTGATAGCGAATGAGTTCCACGCGGTCGCGCAGATGATCAATGAAATCCTTTGTCAGCGGCGCAAAAATCGGCACGCTCCGCAAGTGCGAATCCAACGCCCGAGCACGATAATTGCGTTCCAGTTGCGCCCTAAAAGTCTTATTGCGCTGCAAGATGTCGAGCACGTTACGCAGCATTTCCAGCATCACGCAGTCGGTCTTAGCCCTCACCGTAGCCGATCGCGGATAATAGTTCATGCACGTCATCTCGCCGAACAAATCACCCGGAATCAGCTCCGCGACCGGGCTTCCGTAAGGCAAGTCCACCGACGCATCAATCGGGATAAACGCTCGCGTCGATTCCTCCGCCCGCTGATCTTCCACCCGGGGCGCGAGCAGGGAACTGAGCCGCTTGAAGAATCCCCCGCCAGAGTCTTGTGTCTTGACGTGAGCAATCGGGCTGGAAAGATAAACCTCGGCCTTGCCCTCCAGGATATAAAACGCAGTCGACCCAAAATCGCCCTCGCGGCAAATAATCTCCCCGGCTTGAAAGTGCCGCTTCACGATTGCCTTCTGGTTCAGTTCCAAAAATGTGCCAGACACATTCTGGAATATGGGCAAATCCAGCAGCTCTTCCGGATTCACTACGTCCCCGGTCCCCAACTCCGTGCCCACAATGCGCTTATTGGTCAGCGCGCCGGTCGGGCACGAAACCATGCACTCCCCGCAGGAAACGCAGGACGAACTCCCCATCGGCAGGTTCGTATCAAAAGCAATCCCTGCCTGATACCCCTTGCCTCGCCGCGCCAGAACCCAGTTCGACCGAATCTCATCGCACCCGCGAATGCAGCGATCGCAGAGAATGCAGGCCTCGTGATCCACCGCTATGGCCAGCGATGAATCATCTTTTCCTCGCGGCGTGGCTCGCTTAAGAAATCGCGGATTCGTGACCCCGGCATCGACGGCCAACCGCTCCAGTTCACAATCCCCCGAATGCTGCTCCCGCGCGCACGGCGAAGGATGATCCGACATCAGCAATTCCACCAGCGTCCGCCGCGCGTTGATTACGCCCTCGGTGCTGGTCTGAACCTTCATGTTGGGCTCGCAGGGACGAATGCAGGAAGCCGCGTACACTCTCTGCCCAACATCCACTACGCAAACCCGGCACACACCCACCGGACTCTCGTTCTGCTGGTGGCACAACGTGGGAATCGGAATTCCATTCATCCGCGCCGCATCGAACACCGTCGTCCCAGCCGGCACGCTCACCGCGAGGCCGTCAATGGTCAACGAAATATCGCCAGCGCGAATTTCAGCCAAAGCACACTCCAGCCGAGCACCGTCTCTGCTCCACGTGCTCTTTCACCACATCCGGAAAATGCTTCATCACGGAAACAATCGGCACCGGCACAACCTGCCCCAAACCGCATATCGACGTCATCTTCATGGCCGTCGAAAGCTCTTCCAGTAATTGCAAATCCCCTGCGCCCGACTTTCCCTGCGTCCATGCCGTGAGCATGTCGGTCATCTTCTGTGACCCCACCCGGCAGGGAACGCACTTCCCGCACGATTCATTGCGGAAGAAGCGCACCGCGTTCAGCGCCATATCCAGCATGCAGCGCCCCTCGGCGCAGACCACTATCGCCCCGGATCCAACCATCGACCCCGCCGCCGCGACCGCATTCCAATCCAATGGCAAGTCCGCCATGGACGCCGGCAAATACCCAGCCGACGGCCCCGAAGGTGCAAACGAAAGCATCGCCTGCGCGCCCAAAATCCCGCCGCCATACTGATAAATCAGGTCCGAATATTTCGTCCCCATCGGCACTTCATAAATTCCCGGACGATTCACATCCCCGCTGATCCCAACGAACTTCATCCCCACCGACCCATTCACGCCCTGCGCTTTGTACCACTCAATCCCGCGAGCAAGAATGGCTGTGGCAAATGTGAATGTTTCCACGTTGTTAATGACGGTAGGTTTGTTCCATAAACCATTCGTCCCCGGAAACGGTGGCTTATTGCGCGGCTCCGAACGTTTTCCTTCAATCGCCTCCAGTAGCGCGCTCTCTTCACCGCAGATGTATCCGCCAGGACTGACGAAAATCTCCAGATCAAACGTCAGGTCGCTTCCCAAAATGCTCTTGCCCAGCAATCCCTGCGCGTAGCAGCGCGCAATCTCCTCCTGCAAAATCTCCCGCGGCCCCTCGTATTCATGGCGGATATAAAGAATTCCCTTCCGTGCACCCGTCACCAACCCTGCCATGATCATTCCTTCAATCACCAGCCACGGCACCTGCTCCATGATGAAGCGATCTTTAATCGTCCCCGGCTCGCTCTCATCCGCATTGCAGACAATGTACCGTTCCGTTCCCGGAGCATTCCGCACAATCTCCCACTTCATCCCCGTCGGAAAGCCCGCCCCGCCCATGCCGCGCAGGCTGCTGTTTTTCAAGGTCGCAATCACGCCCGCCCAGTCTCGTGTCTCGATAAATTGCCGTATCACCGCATAACCGGGCTTTCCCTCGTAAGGGTCCGAGGCCACGCGAACCTTCCGCCCGTCCCGGGGTTCCGCCGGAAGCTGCCTTCCCGCCAGAACATCCCTCGTCATGGCTACCGTTCCGCTGGAAGTCATCTCCGCATAAATCAGCTCATTCACGCACACCGCCGGAGCTTGATCGCACCGTCCCAGGCAGGAAACATCTCGGATCACGACATCGTCCGTCCCCCGAAACGCCTGTTGCAGCGCCGCTTTCACTTCAGGCCCGCCGCGAATGTGGCACGTCATGTCTCCGCACACCCGCACATCGACCCGCGGCGGTGGCGTCAGTCGGAAGTGCGGATAAAAACTGGCGACAGCATGAATCTGGCTCAGGGGCTGCTGAATCCTTCCCGCGAGCAACTGCAACTGCTCCACCGGCAGGTACCCAAACTCGTGCTGGATTTCGCGCAGTTCTTCAAACAAACGGAATTCTCCCTAGCCCCGAATCATAACGGGGAACGAACCGCTTGAAACTTATCGCGCAAGGTTCCCTTGCCAACCCGCATCGAACCACACTCTTCATTGATTTCGGGCCATGGAGTGGGTATAAGCGAATCGACTCCAAAATCAGGGAAACCGAACCATGAAGTCGACGGTAACGCGAGCTGCAATCTGCCTCGGAGCGCTTCTCCTGGTTCCTACCGCAGCCGTGCGCGCAGCTGACACGGTTGTGGGTAAATACAACGGAGCCGGAGGTTGCGCCGCCAGTAGTTGCCACGGAAGCATCCAGCCCAAAACCGTGACGCGTGTTCCGCAAAATGAATACAGCATCTGGGCCGGACAGGATAAGCACGCCCGCGCCTTCCAGGTTCTCTCCAATCCCGTTTCCATCCGCATCGGCAAAATCCTCAAGCTCGATCATCCCCCCAGCCAAACCCCCCGCTGTCTGGCCTGTCACGCCTTATCTGTTCCGCAAGAACAACGCGCCGAGACCTTCGACATCACCGATGGAGTCAGCTGTGAAAGCTGTCACGGCCCCGCCTCTGGCTGGCTCGGCCAGCACACGGTCAAAGATTGGCCCCACGAGCGATCCGTAAAAGAACTCGGCATGATCGACCTGCGCGATGTGGCCGTGCGCACTCACATCTGCCTGCATTGCCACCTCGGCACCGCGGAAAAATCCGTTGACCACGAACTCATCGCCGCAGGCCATCCCGATCTCACCTTCGAGCTCAACCTATTCAGCGCAGTCATGCCGCGCCACTGGAAAGATCCAAAAGACACCGCGGGGCCAGGAACGAATTGGGTCGGCACCAAGGAGTGGGCCGTGGGCCAGGCCATGCAGTTGCGCGATGGCCTTGATCGTCTCGCCCGTCGCGCCCGCAGTTCCACGTGGCCCGAGTTCGCCGAGGCCGATTGTTTCGCCTGCCACCACAGCCTGACCAAGCCGGAAGAAAGCTGGCGCTTGGTTTCCGAGGATTATTACGGCGACCGCAAAGTCGGCGTTCCACCATGGAACACGTCGCGATACGTGGTCTTCCGGTACGCAGCAAAGGAGGTCGATGCCGCCAGCGCCGAAAAGCTTGAGGCCGAGGTCGCCACCCTCGCGGCGTCTATGAACCAGCTCAGCGGCGATCGCGAAAAAATTGCCGGGTCGGCAGAGCAGGCGTCCACGCTAGCGCGCACGCTCGCGGGCGAACTCAACGACCGCCAATATGACGGCCCTTTCACGTTACGTTTGCTGCGCCGCATTGCCACCGACGGCGCTCTGATCTCTGACAAAGGCCAGCGTGCGGCCGAACAAGCCGCAATGGCTCTCGATTCCCTCTTCACCGTCTATAAGCAAAACGTGACACTCCCTAACGACCGCGAGCTGCGTACCGCCATCGACCAGCTTTTCCAGCAACTCGATAACCCCTCCGCTTATGACGCCCCGCGTTTCGCAGCCCAAATGCAGAAAGTCAGCGCATTGCTGCCGCGTGTCTGAGCCATGCCCGCAAAACCTCTCACCCCCGAGCATCAGCGCCTCACGGAACCCTACCAAGGTCACGTTGCTCCGTGGCGAAAATGGGGACCCTATGTGAGCGAGCGTTCCTGGGGCAGCGTCCGAGAAGACTACAGTCCTGATGGCAGCGCCTGGGAATTTCTCCCTCACGACTGGGCCCGCAGCAAAGCCTATCGCTGGGGCGAAGACGGCATCGCCGGAATCTGCGACCGCTATCAGCTCCTCGTCTTCTCGTTAGCGTTATGGAACGGTCGCGACCCCATCCTCAAAGAACGCATGTTCGGCCTCTCCGGCAACGAAGGCGTCCACGGCGAGGATGTTAAAGAATACTGGTTCTACCTCGACAGCACGCCTACGCACAGCTACATGCGCATGCTGTACAAATACCCGCAGCGCGAGTACCCGTATGCCGACCTGATCGAAAACAACCGGCGCAACCGCCCGGGCCCCGAGCACGAGCTTCTCGACACAGGCATCTTCGACGACGACCGCTACTGGGACATCTTCGTCGAATACGCCAAGGCGGATACCGAAGACATTTGCATCCGCATCGAGGCATGCAATCGCGGCCCCGCCGCTGCCGAACTGCATTTGCTTCCGCATTTGTGGTTTCGGAACACGTGGGCCTGGACCGAGCCGCCGTTGCGCGAGCCGCAAATCCGTATGGCCCCCGCTGGCCTTGATGAAATCCTCCTCCTCGCCGACGACTCGCAAGCCACTTCGCTTCGCAATCTCCAATTTTCCTACAAGCTAGGCCAGCGCTATTTCTACGCCCCGTCCGGCGGCCGCCCGCTTTTCACCGACAACGAATCCAACGCCGAACGCCTTTACAACTCGCCCAGCCGCAAGCCGTTCGTGAAAGACGCCTTCCACCGCCATCTTATCCAAGGCGAAGCCTGCGTCAACCCCGCGCTCACCGGTACAAAAGCTTGCATCGACTACAAGGTCCTAGTCCCGGCGGGAGCGTCCCACGTCCTGCGCCTCCGTCTCTCGCCTGAGTCGCAGATGCTCGCCCTGGAGTCGGTCGACCAAATCGTCGCGCAACGCAAGCAAGAGGCCGACGATTTCTACGCCACCGTCCACGCCGCCAAAGCCACCGAAGACGAAAAGCTTATCCAGCGTCAGGCCTTCGCCGGCATGCTCTGGAGCAAGCAAATCTATCTCTTCGATGTAACCCGCTGGCTCGAAGGCGACAACCCGAACTCTCCCCCGCCAGAATCCCGCAAATATCTCCGCAACCAGCACTGGCGCCACCTGAATTCCATGCGCATCCTGTCCATGCCGGATAAGTGGGAATTCCCCTGGTTTGCCGCGTGGGACCTGGCTTTTCAGTGCATCACGCTCTCGCTAGTCGATCCCGAATTTGCCAAGGAAAACCTCTGGCTGCTCCTCTTCGAACAGTTCCAGCATCCAAACGGACAAATCCCGGCCTACGAATGGGAGTTCTCCGACCTCAATCCGCCGGTTCACCCTTGGGCCTGCTGGCGTGTCTACCAGCTCGACAAGGAACGCACGGGCAAGGGCGACACTGTCTTCCTGGAAAAGTGCTTCCACAAGTTGCTCATCAACTTTGCCTGGTGGGTCAACCGCGTCGATAGCCAGGGCAACAACGTCTTCGAAGGCGGCTTTTTAGGTCTCGACAACATCGCCGTCATCGACCGCGGCGAAAAACTACCCAACGGCGCGATCCTGGAACAGTCCGACGCCACCGGCTGGATGGGCCTTTTCTGCCTCTACATGATGCGTATGGCCCTCGAACTCGCCCGTACCAACCGCGTATACGAAGGCATGGCCACCAAGTTCTTCGAGCACTTCATCTACGTCGGCGCCGCCATGAAGCGCCTCGGCGGACGCAAATATGCCCTCTGGGATGAAAAGGACGGTTTTTTCTACGACACGCTCCGCTACCCGAATGGCGAGTTCCACAAATTCCGCCTGCGCTCGCTCGTTGGGCTCATACCCCTCTATGCCGTCGAAGTACTCGAGCACGAAGAGCTGGAGGCGTTTCCCACGTTCCTCAGCGACATCGAGTGGTTCATCAACAACCGCTCCGACCTGGTAGGTGACGCCTGCTACAAATTCGGAGATGGGAAGACCAGCTACGTTCTCGCCATAGCCGATCGGAAACAATTCTCGCGCTTGCTCACCCGCATGGCAGACCCCGAGGAGTTTCTCTCCCCCTACGGCCTGCGCAGCCTATCCAAGTTCCACAAGGACAATCCGTTCAGCTTCGGCGAAAGCCGCGTCGGCTATGAGCCCGGCGAAGCCGAAGTCAACATCAAGGGCGGCAACTCCAACTGGCGCGGCCCCCTCTGGTTCCCAACCACTTATCTTCTCATCCACTCGCTCCTCCGCTTCAGCGACGCTCTAGGCAAAGACTTCACCGCGCCCCAGGCCCGCGGCCAGTCGATTTCTCAGTCGATCACTCCCCGCGCCCTAGCCGAAGAAATTGCCAACCGCATGATCTCCATCTTCAAACAATCCGACGGCAAGCGCCCTGTCTTCGGCCCTTACGCCAAATTCCAGCAAGACCCGCACTGGCGCGATTGCCTTCTCTTCCACGAGTACTACCACGGGGACACCGGCATGGGCCTCGGCGCCAGCCACCAAACCGGATGGAGCGGCCTCGTCGCCAATCTCATCGACGAGTGGCGTAAATGAACCCGTACAAGCGCCTCCTTTTCGCCGGCGCCATCTTTTTCGGCCTCATCGCCTTCAGCGTAGTCGGATATCTTGCTCTCGGTGGCCACGCCGTCAGTTTTCTTCAGGCCCTCTACATGGCCGTCATCACCGTCTCCGGCGTCGGCTACGGAGAAATCGTCGAGACCGCCAACCACCCCGCTCTCCGCATCTTCAACATGTTCATCGTGGTCTTCGGCGTGGCCACCACGGTCTATGTGTTTTCCGTAGTCACCGCCTTCATCGTCGAAGTCGAAATCGCCAACCCATTCTGGAGACGCCGCATGCAAAAGCGCATCAATGAAATCACTGGCCACATCATCGTCTGCGGCCTCGGCGACACCGGCCGCCATGCCGCCCAGGAGCTTCTCAAGACCGGAACTGCGTTCGTTGCGATCGAATCGTCCGAAGAGAAAATCAAGCGCCTCAAAGAAACCCATCCGGGCTCTTATGATGGCCTGCTGTACGTATTCGGAGACGCCACGGAAGAAGATGTTCTTGAAAAGGCAGGCCTTTCCCGCGCCAAAGGCCTCATCACTGCTCTACCGCAGGACAAAGACAATCTGGTCGTGACGGTCGTCGTCCGCCAGCGCTATCCCAATCTACGCATCATCGCCCGCTCCGCCAGCCGCCGCTTCGCCGAGCGCATCCTTCGCGCCGGGGCCAACTCCACCGTCTCCCCCAGCCATATCGGAGGCCTCCGTATGGCCAGCGAACTCATCCGCCCCCACGTCGTCGGCTTCCTCGACCTAATGTTGAAAGAACAAAGTAAGACTCTACGTGTCGAGGAAGTCGAAGTCCGCGCCAAATCGCCATGGGCAGGGAAGTCCCTCCGCGAACTGGATCTTCATGGCCGCTATAACCTTCTCCCGCTGGCCTTAAAGGAATCCTCCACCGCCAAAGATCCAAAAATGGAAGTCAACCCGCACGACCACACCATCGTCCAACCCAACGCCGTCGTGATTGTGATGGGAGACGCAAAAGATGTCCTGCAAGCCCGCAGCGACGCAGCAGGCGCCGCGTAGATCCTCGTGGGGACGGCCGCCCCGGCCGTCCGGGCACTAAGAAACAAGAACTAGACTTGTCATCCCGACCAATGGGATGAGCTGAGCTTGCCGAAGAAGATCTGCAGTTTTTGAAGGTGCGTATCAGGGCACGCCTTCAGGCGTGCCGCAGAGCGTGACAGCGCGGCGCTCTTAGGCGCTGGTACGCGGTGGTGGCTTTGGGTGGAGCAGCGCTTCAGCGCTGCAATAAACTCCCCGTATGCGCGGCTTTAGCCGCCGAGGTCAGGCGTGGGATCTACCGCTTCAACTGCGCCACATACCCATTCTGCTTCTCATAGCTCTTCGTCGTATCTTCCACAAATTTCAAAAAGAACCGCAAAGTATCCCGGTCGCCGGCATCCATATTGGTGTATTTCAGCCGCACACCAAACGTGGGATTGTTCTCCGTTACCACGCCGTTGATCACTATGCCCTTAACCCAGATCTTCCCATTGTTCGCCCAAAGCCCGACTTCCAGCTTTGTGCTCTTCCGCACCGGTTCCAGGGTTTCAATGAAGCAGCCGCTGGCACTGACGTTGGCCAGGTTGCCCCAAACTGGAACATCCCAACCTTCGCACTTAAGCTCCACTGCGATAAAGCAACGCAAGCGTGGATAGCTTCGCCGATCCTGCCCAAGCGATGGCGTGAAGAAGTCCGGAACAAATGGCGGCTGGGCTGCCCGTGCGCCTGCCTCCAAATTCTCTGTCTCGGCATCCTTTGATTGAGGCGTTATCGATGCTTCCGCCGCGGGCTTCTGCGGGGCGGGTGCCGAAGTCGCGGCGGCCGCCGCGTGCGATCCGCCAGATTGAACCGAGGTTGATTTTGCGGGCTGTCCCGTGGAACCAGCCGCTTCCTTCCGGATATTGCGCATCGCCGCCAGCAAAGCTTCCTCTCGCTTGTCCGGAGCGGCTTCCCGATAGGCCTGCAACAGCTTTCCGATGTGCCCCACAAGCTGAGGGTCGGTCAGGAGGTGAGTCCAGTCTTGCTCCGGGCTTTTTGGCAGGACATTCATGGCAGACTTCTACGCCAGCGGGCAAGCTTTCGCCAAGGGCCAGATTGAACGAAAAAGTCACCTGGAGCAAGATGACCAAAGTTTCGGGCCTTGCGGCGACAATCGCACGCAAGAGCTATTCGAAAATCGACTAACTCTCGGAACGCCTGTCGTTTCGCGAACGCAACGTCAGCAAGGTGACTTCCGGCGCCGCCAGCACGCGGATCGGTACAATGATGGTGCCGATTCCCACGTTGGTGTACAGCGACGTTCTCCCCACTTTCCGCAAACCGCGCGGATATTTCCTCGCCATCTCCGGAAGCGCGGGCGGTCCCACAAAGGGGAGGTTCACCTGTCCGCCGTGCGAGTGTCCAGAGAGTTGTAGATCCACTGGGTACCGGGACGTCTCGTCCGCAAAATCCGGCTCATGGGCGAGGAGGATTTGAGACTCAGAAGCCGGAATAGGCTTCAGAGTGGCCTCGAGTCGGGCGAATCCCGTCAGCACATCGCCCACGCCCGCCAGCCACAGTCGGGCGCCCTCCCGTTCCAAAGGCACAGCCGCATTGTGCAAGACCCGGATTCCGCGATCCTCCAGCGCCTCGGTTACCAACCCAGGATCGGTGTGGCTATCGTGGTTGCCCAGCACCGCGAACACGCCCAGCTTAGGCTTGAGCGGAGCCAAAAGCTCAGCGCACGGGACCGCTCCCTGAGCCGCCCTCCGGTCGTAACTCCGGAACGCCGGAACAGTAACGAAATCCCCAGTCAAAGCCACCAGATCCGGCTTTAGCTCTTCGACCAGCTCCACGGCTTTCCGAATCACACCCGCGCTAAAGTAAGGATGATAATGCAGGTCACTCAGTTGCGCGATGGTGAGACCATCGAACGCTTCGGGCAGCCGTTCGAGCGCGACCTCTACCCGTCGAACAACAACCTGAGTACGCTCGAAAAACCCGCCATAGACAGCCGTCGCCAACCCGGCCCCGGCCGACCACTTCACAGCAGCCCGCAGAAATTCCCGCCGCGTCCACGGTGCCGCCTTTTCAAGACTCATAGATATACGATGTTGTGATGCGCGGGAACCCGCGAAGCGAGCGGAAATGGTGCGCCCGAAGGGATTTGAACCCCTAACCTACGGCTCCGGAGGCCGGCGCTCTATCCAATTGAGCTACGGGCGCGCCTGTTCAGTGTACATCCCGCCACGCTTGCGTTCAATCGACGGCACCTGGTTCACACGACGCACGATCTTCACACCCGTCTCACGGACGGCCGCCTCGGCCGTCCGCAGGGCTGCGTCGCGAATCCTCAGCGCAATGTAGCCATGTCAATGACAAAGCGATATCTCACATCGCTCTTCACTGTTCTCTCATAGGCATCATTGATGTTCTGAATCGCAATCACTTCCACATCGGATGCGACATTGTGCTGCCCGCAGAAATCCAGCATCTCCTGCGTCTCGCGAATCCCGCCAATGCACGAGCCCGCCAAACTCCGCCGACGTCCTACCAACGAGAAAGCCCGCACGGGAGACGGGTCAGGAATGCCCACCAGCACCATCGTGGAATCCCGCTTCAGCAGTCCCAGATAGTCGTTGAAATCGTGCGGCGCCGAAACCGCATCGAGAATCAAGTCGAAACGCCCGGCGTTCTTCTTGAACACCTCAGTGTCCTTGGTAGCGATGAACTCGTCCGCACCCAGGCGGAGAGCGTCCTCGCGCTTGCTCGGAGAATGGCTGAGCACCGCAACCTTCATCCCCAGCGCCTTCGCCAGCTTCACGCCCATATGTCCCAGGCCGCCCAGCCCAACAATCGCCACCGAATCGCCAGCCTCCACCTCGAAGTGCTTCAGCGGCGAATACATCGTGATCCCCGCGCACAGCAGCGGCGCCGCGCCGGCCAATGGAATTCCCTCGGGAATTCGCAGCACATAATTCTCATCTACCGTAATCTGCGTGGAGTACCCGCCCTGTGTCGCCGTTTTCCCGTCGCGCTCGTATCCGTTGTAGGTGAAAGACGGCGTGTTGTCGCAATACTGCTCCTCGCCCGCCTGGCAGGATTCACACTGCCGGCAGCTATCGACGAAACAGCCCACCCCGACCGTGTCACCGCTTTTCCACTTCTTCACTTCGCTGCCCACTCGGGCAACTTTGCCGATAATCTCGTGCCCGGGAACCATCGGCCAGGTCGACTGCCCCCATTCCCCGCGCGCCTGATGAATGTCGCTATGGCAAACGCCGCAATAGAGAATCTCAATCAATACATCGTGCGCCCCAGGCTCGCGTCGGCCAATCGTAAAGGGCGCCAGTGGTGTAGTAGCCGATGTAGCGGCATAGGCTGCGGTCGTGAGCTGTTTTGAGGGCATGGTCGAAGCGGGAGAGTCGGCAGTCAGCATTGGAAGTTCCTTTCGATAAAGAATAAAACCGTAGCTCTTTCGATTCAGTGCGCCTGAAAACGATCCTCGAAGCCCGGCAGAAAGTTTCTCTTAGTTCAACACGGCAACGAGCCCGAAGAGGTACAACCAAAGGCCGGCCATGAAGTGCCAATACCAGGCCGTGACATCCACCACAATCCGCCGCGAATCCCAGGACGCCTTCGCAACCGCCAGAACCGCCGCGCACAGCAAGGCAACCAACCCAGCCCCTACGTGGATCGCATGCAAAATGGTAGCCAGGTACACAAACGTAGCATTCGGAGTCGTTGCCACATAAATCCCGCGCGTAGCCATCTCATGCCATGCCAGCACTTGCCCTGCAACGAAAGCAAATCCCAGCGCAATCGTCGTTGGCAGCCAGGGAAGGCTCCGCTCCTTACCTAACGAAATGCCTGGAATGCGCTCAACGGGGGCGAGCGCGGCCCTCTTGGTAACCTGACGCCGGGCCATCTCCATCGCCGCGCTGCTGAGCAGCAGAACCGTTGTATTCAGGAACAGTAGCCCGTACGGTAACCGCAAATGTGTCCAGTGCGCGACATGTACCGGCACGGAAGAGTCCACTCCCGGCCAGGTTTCGAACCAGCGTCGAAACACAAAGGTCACGGTGAAAACCGCGAAGGTCATCGTTACCATGGCTAGCGCCAAGCCCAGTCCAATACGCGCCCGGCGCAAGCGGCTGGCGAAGTCTGGAATCTCTCCACCCTGCGAACTGCCGGCTTCGCGTCGTGTTCGGATCGGGCTCATCTGGGAGGCGTCACAAAATAGGAACTCTTAAAATAAGAGCTCAGAAATATGAACTCACAAAACGGTTACGGTAGGTCCCGGCTTGAGCCGGGACATTC
>Ga0209863_10000406_pt1 | contig 22807 bp, 25 predicted proteins | sample OrgsoiDNA2013046_FD_185796 | JGI IMG/M metagenome (GOLD analysis project Ga0209863, IMG submission 185796) | Permafrost soil microbial communities from the Arctic, to analyse light accelerated degradation of dissolved organic matter (DOM) -... | ecosystem: Environmental > Terrestrial > Soil >...
TTGTTAAGCCAGTCCCAAAAGGGGACGATGAGGCAAAAATCCATTCTTGGCGAAAACGGTTGAATCTGTACTATAATGGTCTTGTATTCAACAGCATTCATTTTCAAGGAGAAACGCAATGGCAACCACAACCACTCCGGAAGTCGGAACTCCGGGAACTCCGGCAAAGACCCCAGTTACGCTGACTCCCACTGCGATCTCAAAGGTGCGGGAGATTATGACGCAACAGAACCCGGTTCCGGCCGGACTGCGCCTTGGTGTGGTAGGCGGCGGTTGCTCTGGATTCTCGTACTCCATGTCGTTTGAAAATGCTCCCGGCATGATGGACAAGGTCCTGACGTTTGATGGTCTCAAGGTGTATGTTGATGCCACCTCGGCCATGTACCTGGATGGCTGCACCGTGGATTTCGTCGAAACGCTGGAGGCATCCGGCTTCAAGTTTGAGAATCCGAACGTGAAGAGCACTTGCGGCTGCGGATCATCGTTCAACGTTTAACATCTAGCGCCAAGCTGACCAGTTCGAAATTAAAAAGCCCTGCCAGATTTGGCGGGGCTTTTGTTTTGTTGAGCTATTCGTTGCAGCGAGATTTTCTATCGCGGAACCTGGGGCGCAGGCGTTGCGGGCTGGCCATTCGTTTGCGGCGTTGTGCTGCCCTGCAATCCGGCTGGAGTGCCCTGAGCGGCTGCACCGCCGCGAGGAGCTGCGATCGTCAGGCCGCCGTTGGCAGAGCCGATCTGGTTCGGGCCCTGCTGTTCCAGACGGGGATCGTAAACGAAATACCATTGGTCGTATTCGTTCTTGTCATTGAATTCTTTGATCGACGTCTTCTTGCTGGTGCTGGCGAAGCCAATGATTTGTCCGCCACCAAAAGTCTGTCCTACTGGATTGTTCAGGCCAATGCCGGAAGTTTGAAGAGAGCCTGAACCACCGGGACTAGCAACTCCACCTGTCTGAGCGCTGCCTGAACCTTGTCCGGGAGTGGTAGAGTTTCCTGACAATCCTGTGTTGCTGCCGCCAGACAGGCCAGTACCGCCGCCAGAAAGGCCGGTGCCGCCGCCGGAGAGCCCCGAACTGCCTCCGGAAAGGCCCGTACCGCCTCCGGATAACCCTGTGCCTCCGCCTGAAATTCCTGATGAGCCGCCGGAGAAGCCACTGGAGCCCGTGGTGCCGCCGCCGGGATTGATTCCTGCTGTGCCAGCAGGCTGGCCACCCGGGGTTGCGCCACCGGTGAGACCGGGATTGGCGCCCTGCAATCCTTGTGGGCCATTACCGGCTGGGATCTTGATCTCCGCTTCATTCACATGCACCAGCTTCCACTCTGATTCGCCGGTCATGGGATCCTTGTATTCCTTGCGCAGGAAGCGGATGTGGTTGGTGTCTTTCAACTGCTCAATCGAACTCGGATACTGGTTTGACTTGTGATGGAAGCGCTTCACCGCGCGAGCGTAGTCCATCCCGCGATGCACGAGTTCTTCTTCTTTTTCGCGCTTGACCTGCTGGGCGATGCGGGGGAGTTCCACGCTCAAGGCGACCAACATGAGCGTGATCAGCAGCATGACCGAGAGCAGAATGTAGCCCTTCTGGTTCCTGCTGCGTGGCCGGCCTTGATTGGATCTTTGATACATAACGGCTACATCTCTTCCTATTGCTGCGGCGTACGCAATTGGATGTCCTGCTTGTTGTTGGTGAGGACATCTTCAATGGTCACGGAGGTTTTCTGGATGGAAACCACACGATAGCGACGGTCAATAATGTCGCCCTGCTTGGCCACAAAGACTACGTCATTCTCGGCCAGGAAAATTTGTTTCTGATCGTTCGTTCCCCGGTTCTGGAAGCCATAGAACTTGAGCGGGATCGGTGGTGGCGTGGGCGTGGGCGTTGGAGTTGGTGGAGGCGTCGCTTCTGGCCTCACGGACGTGTCCACTTTAAGCGGCGGTGCTTCCATCATGCGAAAGATATTGCGGCCCGGCTCATATTTCACGCGACGGCTGGCTTCCAACACGCCGACGTGCAGCGTTGGATCCAGATTATTTTGTGCAGCCTGTCCTTTTTTATCCAGGATTGCAGGCTTGGTGGCGCTGGTAGCGGTGGTGGTGGAAGAGGCAGGCGGCGCGGCGGATGTGCCACCCGGACCGGCAAAATTATAAATGCCAATGACCAGCAAGATGGCTAGCAGCACCGCCATGGTGATTACCTGCTTCTTATTTTCCGCGCCTAATTTCACTTAGCTCAAGTCCTTCTTCCGCGAATTTCGTTTGATTATGCTTCTTTCAGGTATGTATGCAGCCTGATCTGCAACGTTACAGCACCGCCCTGCTGACTGCTGAGCGATACCTGATCAATTATGAACATTACCTTGTCCTGCTCAATGGCGTTGATGAAATGTGCCAGGCTGGGATATTCACCAGTGACAGCCGTGTCTATTTCCAGCCGGTGGAAGCCCGGCAGGTCGTCCTTTTCATTCGTTTTCGTGTTGAAGTGGACACCCTGGTTCTGGACGCCGGCAGACTGGCTGATCCGTTCCAGCCGCAGTGAAATCTCTGACGCGCGGCTGGGAATGGAATCCTTGTACAGGTTGTTAATGTCTGCACGGGTCTGGACCAGCTTACCTTCGATGCCGTTCAGCGGAGCAACTTCATCGCGCAAAGTGTTGTATTGCTGTTGCAGGCTTGCAGCCTGTTCCTTCTGCGCACTCACGCTTGATCCCGGCCATAACAGATAGGCCAGCAGGCCGATGGAAATCACGCCGAGCACGGCCAGAACGGTGAAAACCCGCTGCCGAATCTGCTGAAGGTCTCTCATTTAGAAACCCTCCTTCGCGGTGCGCGTCGTTCTGGGCCTGGGTTGAGCACTGGGCGGTATATAAGCCGTCTCAATCGCAATTTCAAACTGGTCCGCGTTGCCGCCCTGCTTATCTTTCATTTTGCGTTGGTCAATGATCTGGGTACTATGAAAACGCTCAGAGGTTTCCATTCTCTTTACCAGATCAAGTGCGTTTTCGTATTTTTCGCCCACGATCACCAGTCTGACCCTGAACACGCCGTCATTGCCCATGTTTGGAGAGACGGAGGAAACGTACGCCCTGCCGGGCATAAGTTTTTGCAGGTCGTTCAAGACCTGCGTCCAGGAAAACCGTTTGCGATCGATCTCGGCATTCCAGAAGTTCTTCTGCTGGTTTACTTCACGATTTTCAGGGCGGTTCTCCACGGCTTCCGCGGCGGCACGCTTTTCCTGGAGCGCAGCCATGCTCTGCTTCAAGTCCCGGATGCGCGCGCCTGATTTTGTGGTGTCATTGAAATTGATCCACGCCAGGCCAGCCAATATGAGGACCAGTAGGCTCATGGAGGTAATGCTCATCCAGGCAATGGAGAGAAAGTGGCGAACATCTTCATACTTCTGTGAAGCGAGATTTAGATTGACGCGCATTAGCCCAGCAGCGCCCCCACAAGGCCGGACATCATTGCCGGCGGAATCACTTCTCCACTCAGATTCTGTTCTGAAGTTAAGCTGGGCGCCAGTTCCTGTACCTGCGCGCCAGTGTGTTCATGCAGCAAAGGCCCAATCTCCGCCAGTTGGGCAACACCACCCACATAAATCTGTTCAATTCGGGCGTTGAAAGTGTCTTCAAAAAACATGATGGAGGGTAGCACGCCTTCGGCGAGTTCTGACGCCGAGACATTGGCTCCCTGCGGATTATCCAGTGTGCGAATCAATTTCAGTTGATGATCTGCAGCCGCGGTGATGGTGATGGTGGAAGCGTCTACCTTCAACATAAGGGTTGGACGGGAACCATCAACAATGCCCAGTGCCGCCACGGATGATGAAAGCACCACGCCGGGAATATAGCCTTCATCGCGAAACGCTGCCTCGTATTCTTGAATCACGCTGCGCGGCGAAACGGCGGCAACCACGCTGACATTGCCGTTGCCGCGAATGACCTCATAAGAAAGCGCGGCCTCATCCACGTCAAAGGGAAGAGATTTTTTCATGCGGAAGCGGATGACCGGCTCAATCTCCTGGGGCTTGGCGGGCAGGGAATCAAAATCCAGTAAGAGTGTGCGGATGGCCGTATCAGGAATGACAACGATTACGTCCTTTGATCCGCCACCCACTGCCTGCAAAGCGCCGGCAATGGCGGTCCGCAAGGCGGCAGGATCCACCACGTTGGGGCTGGCAAGCCCGGGGACGACTGCTCCCGGCGGCAGTTGGCGCGAAGTGTATAGCTCCACGCGAGGAAGCTTGTCTGAGGCGCGCGCGGCGATCACGCGATTGCTGGTGATTTCGCAAGCCAGCCGCGGCCGGACCGCTTTTTGGTTGGTTCCTGTCATCGTGTGGTCTCGATGAATGTGACCTTATTGATCTCTTTCATGGTGGTTAAACCCGCCCTGACTTTGCGCAGCGCCGACTCACGCAGAAAATGCATACCCTCATCATGGGCTGCTTTGCGGATTTCCGACGACGGACGTTTTTCCAGAATCAGCTCGCGTACGTGATCTGTGAGATCCAGCAACTCATGGATTGCGGTACGGCCGTGATAGCCCGTTCCGGCGCATTCGATACATCCTGGCCCGTCATAAAAGGTTACGTTCCGCCATTCTTCAGGAATCAGGCCATAGCTGTCCAGTTCTTCATCGGGGTACCGGACCACGACCTTGCAGTGCGGGCAGATCATTCTCACCAGTCGCTGGGCCAGCACGCAGTTCAGGGCGGAGACAAAGTTATATGGCTCCACGCCCATGTTCAGGAAGCGTCCCAGCACGTCCACCACGTTGTTGGCGTGGACGGTGGTGAAAACCAGGTGGCCGGTAAGCGCAGAGTTGATGGCAATTTGAGCGGTTTCCTGGTCTCGTATTTCGCCGACCATGATCTTGTCGGGATCGTGACGGAGAATCGAGCGCAGTCCGCGGGCGAAGGTAAGACCCTTTTTCTCATTCACCGGAATCTGCGTGATGCCGTGAATCTGGTATTCCACCGGATCCTCAATAGTGATGATCTTGTCTTCGTCGGTCTTGATTTCATTCAGCGCCGCGTAAAGGGTTGTGGTCTTGCCGCTGCCTGTAGGGCCGGTGACAAGCACCATGCCGTAGGGTTCGGCAATGTAGCGGCGGAATTTGCGCAGATCGTCTTCATCAAAACCCACCACGTCCAGAACCAGGTTCTTGAACTTCTCACTCATGGACTCCTTGTCCAGAACGCGGAGTACAGCGTTTTCGCCGTGGATGGTGGGCATGATGGAAACGCGGAAATCGATGAGGCGGGTATTGTATTTCACGCGGAAACGTCCATCCTGCGGCACACGCCTCTCGGCAATGTCCAGTTCGCTCATGACCTTCACGCGCGTGATGATGGTGGAGTGATGTTCCTTGGCCAGGTTGAGGGCCTGTTGCAGGACGCCGTCAATACGATATTTGATGACGACCGAATCACTCTCCGTCTCAATGTGGATGTCACTGGCGCGCTTCTGCAGCGCGGTGAAGATGGTGGTATCCACCAGGCGGATGATCGGGCTTATGTCAGCATCCTGCGCGCCGGTGATGCGATCAATGGTGATGTTGTCATCGCCGCCACCCTCGTCATCACGGACCACGTCCAGCACAAAGCCTTCACTGGCTTCTTCCAGCACGCGCTGGGACTGCTCGGTCTTCTTCAGGATGTCATTGATCTGAGACAGCGTGGCTACTTTGGTCTTAACGCGGCGATTGAGCAGCAGGCCGATTTCATCGATCATCATCAGCTTGCTGGGATCAGCCAGGGCAATCCAGAGAATGCCTTCAACCTCTTCCAAGGGAACAAAGCTGTAACGGAACATCAGGTCAACGGGAACGGTCTTGAAAAGCTCCGCATCCAGGTGGTAGTCACGCAAGTCGACAAACTCGCAGCGATATCTAGCCGCAAGGTCACGTGCGCGCTGTTCCAGGTCAACCGGCACACCGTTCGCGCCGAGTCCGTTCTCAATTGCGGATGTAACTGTTCTTTGGTCCATATATTTCCTACTGACCTAACTGCGATCCAAGCGAAAAGATGGGCATATAAAGAGAGATCAGCACAAAGGCCACAGTAATGCCCATAAAAATCAGAATGACTGGCTCAATGAGTTGAAGAGCTGCCGCCAGTGAGTTTTGTACGTCTTCTTCAAAAAATTCCGCAACGGAGTTCAACATGGTGGGCAGGGCACCGGTAGATTCGCCCACTTCCACCATTTCCACGGCCAGGTCCGGGAAAAAACCTGTTTCTTCGAGACTGCCCGACAGAGGCTGGCCTTCACGAACGCGACGGGAAGCATGGGCGACGCTTTCCGCAACTTTAAAGCTATTGATGGACTGGCTGGCGGTCTCTAATGAAGGAACCAGAGGCAGACCACCAGAAAGCAGCGTGGAAAGCGTGCGGCTGAACATGGCGACCTGGTACTTCAGCCAGACCTGGCCAAAGAGGGGAGCTTTGTAGCGAAGCGAATCCATGGTCCGTGCGCCAGTGTCTGAACGCATCCAGAGGAGAAAGCTAGCCACAAATGCGACCAAACCACCGAAGATCAGATAGTAATAAGCCCGGACTGCCTGACCAATGCTGAGCAGCATAATCGTGCTGGCTGGAAGTTTAGCATTCAGTCCGGAATAAAGATCAGCAAACTGAGGCACCACATAAACCATTAGAAACGAGAGCATGACGCCCAGAGCAATGAACAATAGGGCCGGGTACCACAATGAGGAAAGTAACTTTTTGCGGAAGCTGATGGTAATGCGCTGGAAGGCAATGAAGCGTCCCAGTACTTCTTCCAGATTACCGCTGCGTTCACCCGCCAGCAAAGTGGTCGTGTAGATCTTTGACATCTTGCCCTGAGCGGCAAAAGCGTCAGAAAGCAACGCGCCGCTGCGCACTCTCTGTTGCACATCTATCAGCACTGCCTTGAAATATGCATTGCGTTGGCGACGGCCAAGCAGGTCAAGAGATTTCAGGATCGGCAGGCCGGCTTTGAGCAATGTGAGGAATTGCTGGTTGAAGATAATGAACTCGTCAGCCTTGATCTTTTTGCGTGGACCGAAAAGATTCAGTCCCAATGCACCGCCCTGCCCCTTGACCGAATAGATCATGAAGCCCTGCTGGGCGAAGCGCTCCCGTATCTCCTGCGCGGAGGCGCCGTTCTCCATCTGTTCGAGCACGTGTCCGCGCTCGTCTGCCATTTTGACCAGGAATTCAGCCATGAATTATCTGCAAAGGGGAAGTCCCTGCTCCTTGTCCAAGTCTAGCATTTGAAGGGCTTTGTAGCCGTACTTCTACAGAATGAGGGGCCGGCATTATTATTGCGCGAATTGCCGATTAATTTCCTTAATTCTCTGTTGACCAAGGTAACAATGTATCTACTGGGCCACCTTGTCATCCTGCAGGGTTTCCACTCCGGGAGGGGGTGTGAAGCGGAATAGGCTGTCCTGGACAGGTATATTCTCTTCCATTTGTGAGAAACGAAAGTCCGTGCTGGTTCCATCCACCTCACGTATGAGGATGCGAACGATCTGCTGCCTGGGCGTTATTTCCAGCAGCAACTCTGACACTCGATCTCTCATAGTCTTAGGAATTCCTCTAAGGACCAGGTTTCCGGGCTGGAGAGGCTGGATATCGGGAGCAAAGGACAACCCATCCAGCTCTTTCTGTAGCTTGGTTTTGCCCAGCAGATAGCGAAGAGGGGACCGGATATCGTCAAGCTTTTTGATGGCCGTCTTTCTGGCCTGATGATCGCCAGGAACATAGAAGTAGGCCGTCTGTGAATCCGTGAGGAAAAGCTTCTCACGAGGTTGACGGTATTCCCACCGCATGCGGCCTGGTTTCTTAAGCCAGAGCACGCCACTCTCATTGCGATTGATACCGCCGCCCTGGTAGATCTCGGTAAAGGATGCTTTAAAGCTCTTGAGGCGGTTGTAGTGATCGTCAATGGCCTGGGCAGTGGTGTTGATATCAGCGGATGGAATACTTTGCGCAGAAGCGGCGCCGATCCACGAGAGGAGGAAAAGCCCGAGGCTGAAGGTAGCAATCTTCAAAGTCCTGGATAAATGAAAGTGCACTGGGCTAACTCTAACGCGAGAACAGGCAAGGGGCTACTGATTTCGCCATTCATTGAGGAACGGAAACTGTTTGGAATCCTGGACGCCGATAACGCCGTTACGCTTCAATACATACGGATTGCCGTGCGGGTCTTTAGGGACGCCTCGAAGCACGCCCTCGCTGATAAGAGCGTCCCAGCTTTCCGGGTAGGTTCCTTGCCTCTGATGGTACTGATTCACGATCCGATCCAATTGCATGATATCAAGGTCTGCCTGAATCGAGTCCAGATGGCTGAGGGCTGTTTGTTTGATGTCCTTATCGCCCGTCGTTGTATAGACGGCCTGCCATAGAGCGATGGCCGTGTTGACGTCTTTGCGGTTCTCCGCCATTCGAGCCGCCAGAACCTTCATCCATGAGAGAGCCCCTGGCACTTCGGAACCCTTCTCAAAAGCCTCCTGGGCTGCCTTGTAATCGTGGCGATCCATGTAATGGACGAAGCCCAAAGTGACGTAAAGACGCCAAAAGGAAGGATTTTCGCGAATTCCTTTTTCCACCAGCTCAACCGCTTTATCAGGCCGTCCTGCACCATTGGGAGGCTGGTCTGACAGAAAGATCGATCCGAACTGGTAAACCTCAACGATGTGCGGGTCAAGATCAGAGGTAATGTCGAGGAGGGAAGGGAGCAGTTCGTAATGCATTCCTCCAACAACATGCCTGGTACCAAAATATTGCACGGCCCGGGTCCAATAAATATCAGCCAGCAGACTGGAGTAGCCAAGACTTAAGCGCTTAAGCACCTTGCCGGATGGGAGATATAAGACCTCTTCCAGCGTGGCTTGCAGGCCGCGCTCCTGGTCGAGCAGTTTCATGGTAAATACCGAACCGACAAACATGGCCAGTATCACAACCCCGAGCAATACCGAGTTCTTGCGGCTGCTGTTCATTTGAGGTTACGTCGTTCAAAAACCATGATGGCGGCGAGCGTGGTGGCGCCGGCATAAAGCAAGACATACAGGGTATTGAAAACGATCAACCGGCCGCTGATGGACTGGTCATGTGCCACTTGGCCGATTACGTTGAGGGACGCAAAGTTCGGCACCAGATAAGCGATACCCGTTGCCAGGGTCTTGGTAAGACCGTGGGACAGAGCGGCAAATCCGCGCAGATCTTCAGCGAAAGTGCCGATCACAAACAGCGCAAAGGTGAAGATGGCAGAGAAAATCGGCGATGAGAAGGAAGAAAATAACAACGTAAAAGCTGTAATCACGGCCAGTTCGAGCACCATAAAGTAAACTGCCACCAGCAAGCGGGGATCGCCGGGATTCTGGCCGTGCGCAAATGTGAAGAGCGCAATGTACAAGCCCACTGTCATCAGCGCGGTGTTCACCACCAGAGTGAGCATTAAGCCCAGGTACTTTCCGGCAATGAATTCCCAGCGACGCACCGGACGGGACAAGATCGTGTAGAGCGTACGTTTTTCGATCTCCTTGGACACCAGACCGATGCCGATGAAAATCGCAATGATCACACCAAAAATCGAAATGGAAGTGAGCCCCACATTCACCACAATCAGCCGCTCCATGCCGATGGAAATCTGGCTGAACAGAGGCGCGCTGGCCACCAGCAGCAGCGCAAACACAACAAGGTTATAGAGAACGCGATCACGGACCGCTTCACGGAATGTATTGAGAGTAATGGCTGAAATTCTTGACGTCATACCTGCACACTCTCCTGGTCTGTGGTTCTGGAGAGGAAGTATTCCTCCAGTGTTCCGTGCAAGGGCGTTACAGAAATGAGGCGGGCGTGTTCCTGACGCAGCTTGTCCAGAACGCGGTCAAGAGTATCGGCCGCGACGGTGGCCCTGACCATGTCTCCGGTCACGTGCGATTCCAGCAGATCACCAGCCACCGCGGCGAGCGCCGCTGCTTTCTGCCATATGATCTCGCTTTTGCCACCTTCCGAGCTGCGAAGATCATTCACCACTCCAACGCCCCGCAATTCGCCCTTGTGGATCACGCCCACACGATCGCATAAAGCTTCAGCGTCAGACAGGATGTGCGTGGAAAAGAAAATGGTCTTGCCGGCGTCCTTCAAACTCTGGATCAACTCGCGGATTTCGTGACGGCCCAGTGGATCCAGACCGGACATCGGCTCGTCAAGGAAGAGCACTTCGGGATCGTGGACGATCGCCTGGGCAATGCCAACACGTTGCAGCATGCCCTTGGAGAATTTGCGCAGCTGCTTGCTGCCGACATCGCCGAGTCCCACACGTTCCAGCAGTTGGGGAATGCGAGCTTTGCGCGCGGCGGACGGCATTCCAGACAGGTTGGCGTAATAATCCAGAAGTTCCGGAGCACTCAGATAGTCATAGAAATAAGGCTGTTCGGGAAGGAAGCCGATACGTTTCTTGACTTCGGGATCGTGGAAATCTTTCCCCAGGATGTTTGCGGAACCTGAAGTTGGGAAAACGATGCCCATCAGCAGCTTCAGAGTAGTGGTTTTACCGGCGCCATTCGGTCCCAGGAACCCAAAGGTTTCTCCCACGGCAACATTCAGGTTGAACGGCTTTAAAGCAGGTCTTAGCTGCTTTTTCCAAAAGCCCACTGGATATGACTTGGTGAGTTCTTTGATTTCAATTGCGTTCATGGGTTATTCGGGAAATGAGGTGATCTTAGCGTAGATAGTGAGGGAATCGCAATCAGGTGGTGGTATTACTGAAGGCCGTAGTCGCTCCAGAGTTACTGGTGCTGCACGGCACAGACGGAAGGGGAGCAAAAAAATGAAGGGCACAGCATTTCTGCCGCGCCCTTTTTGTGGCTTATGCCCTCCCCCACGTACTTGCCAAAAAATTCAAAGTGGGTTTACTGGAGCACCACGTACTTCGTGACGTCAGTGCAATTGACGCCCGTTTCAGGAAGTGTGATAGAGGCCGTGGGCTGAGCTGCCAGTCCGGCAGTAGAGCGAACCACAGCATCCGTGACGGAGCAGAAGCTCTTGAGCCCCGTGCTCCCCCAGGTTACCGGAGTCGAGCTAATAACATAGTCTCCTTGAGGGGTGGGAGCCGTCGCGGCCGTAATCACTTGAACCGAATAGCTGTACCCGCTCTTCGCGCAGGGCGCGGTGACGCAGCCGACAACGCTATCAACAAAGCAGCCAGCCGTGCTGTCGCAAACTGTGCTTGCGGGCTTGGGGCCCAGCTGTGCCATCGTGATGGCATACCCAACCGCAGGATAGGCCGTAACATAACTGACTTCGGCGGTGTTCAGTGTACGCATGGTCGCGGCTGCACCGGAATCATTGGCCGAAATACGGGCTCTCAGCAGGTTCGGAATAGCGATGGCGGCGATGATCAGAATGATCGCAACCACAATCAGCAGTTCGATCAATGAAAAACCTTTTTGTTTGCGCATGTTAAGAGATCTCCTCTGTCGTTTCTCCCCGCTGACTAGGGCAGCTTCGGGACGTCGACTCGACACCTTAGTCGCATGTCTAAGGCCATTTTGTCTCGAACGGATACAGTAGCCTTCTTACTTTTGTAAGCATTTGGAAACAAAAGACATCAACCGTTATAGGAGAAGGTTCGAAAAAACTTGATTTGCGAGCAGGGCGGGGAAATATGACACAATTTGTCAATCTTACTGACAAAATCGAATAGAGAAAACAATATTAAAAAGGGCGCTGCATGAATTGCAGCGCCCTCTTCTTGGCTTATACCCTCCCCCAGGTACTTGCCTACAACTTCGCTGCGGGTTTACTGGAGGACCACGTACTTAGTCACATCAATGCAATTCACACCCGATTCGGGAAGAGTTGCAGAGGCTGTGGGCTGAGCCGCCAATCCGGCGGTAGAGCGAACCACGGCGTCCGTCACGGAGCAAAAATTCTTAAGTCCGGTAGTGCCCCACGTGACTGGCGCCGCGCTGATCACATAGTCTCCCTGAGGGTTCGGAGCGGTCGCGGCCGTAACAGAAGTAACCGAATAGCGATATCCGCTCTTCGGGCAAGGCGCAGTAGCGCAGCCGATGACGTTGTCGACAAAGCAGCCAGCCGTGCTGTCGCAAACCGTGCTGGCGGCCTTTGGTCCCAACGCGGCCATCGTTACGGCAAAACCAACAGTGGGATAGGCAGTGACGTAGCCGACTTCTGCGGTGTTCAGCGTACGCATGGTAGCAGCCGCACCGGAATCATTGGCCGAAATACGGGCCCTCAGCAGGTTAGGAATAGCGATGGCGGCGATGATAAGAATGATCGCGACCACGATTAGAAGTTCGATCAGTGAAAAACCCTTTTGTTTGCGCATTCAAAATCTCCTCTTGGAATCCCTATACGTTGCCCCGGCCAAAGGCCGCGGTATGCAATGCCTCTGAAGAGCTGGTAGAGAACTCAATCTTCGGGCTTAGGTATTGCATGTTTGGTGCCTTTCGAGGAGCCCTTAGCAATGTAAAGAACCGTAATCTTCTTAAGCGATTGTTTACAAAGGATTAATACGCGGTTTCCGGTCGAGGCACGGATCCCAAATTAGCTAGTGACGAAGCTATTGTAGCCGATAGTGACATTTTTTGTCATCGTGAATGACACGAAGTGCTATCGCGGCCGATGTCATTGGCGGCAAAGGGCAAAATGAGCGTAAGGTCGAGTACTTTTGTAGCGTGTATTCCAGGAAAACCGCTCGGCGGTATTTATTCGGGTCTACCGCCCTGAGGCTCCGGTTGCAGTGCCACTGGCACGTGGGTGGCCTTGGAGGCTTGGCTCCGGGAAAGCACCACCCAACCCACGGAACTGGGTGACGTCCGTGATGTTGGGTGGGAAAAGGAACAGGAATGCGGTCTAGCGGTTAAAAAGGGATATCTTCGTCGGTAATTTCCGCCTGGGATGCCGTTTCATCCGAGTGCGAAGAACGCTGATCCATTCCGGCACCGCCGGATGATGATCCGCTACGCTGATAGCGTCCGTCGCCGCCGTCAGAGTCGCCACGGCCGCTGAGTAGAACAAGTTCATTCGCGACGATTTCAGTGCGATATTTCTTTTCGCCGCTCTGCTTATCTTCCCAACTGGAGGTAGACAGACGGCCTTCAATGTAGATTTTTGAGCCCTTTTTCACATATTCACCGACGATTTCAGCCAGCCGCTGCCAGACGACGATATTGTGCCACTCGGTGCGGTCCTGCCATTCACCGGCCTTATCCTTGTAGCGCTCGTTGGTGGCCAGACTGAACTTTGCCACGGGCGTTCCGGTGGGCGTGTATTTAACTTCCGGGTCCTTCCCCAGATTTCCGATCAAAATCACTTTGTTTACGCTTTTTGCCATGAGAGATCTTTTCCTTTAAATAATCCGGACAATATACCAGCCCAGACCGAGAAAGAAAAGCGAACTAAGCGTGCCCGCCATAGACCTTGTAAAGCATGAGGTAGACCAGCACCCCGGTGACCGAGACGTAGAGCCAGATAGGGTAGGTCCAGCGTGCAATGCGGCGGTGGCGATCAAACTTTTCGCGCAGAGCGAAGACCAGCGTGGTGATCACCAGCGGCGGTACCGCCGCAGCCAGCAGCGTGTGTGAGATCAGCAACGTGAAGTAGATTTTGCGGGCAATGCCTGTCCCCGGAAAGTGCACTGAGCCCACGTGTGCGTGATAGTAAAGATAGCAGCCAAGAAAAACGCTTGAAGTGGCGACTGCGGCGAGCATGCACGCGCGATGCATGCGGACGTTGTTGCGACCAATGAATGCCCGGCCGGTGGTGATAAAGATGGCGCTGGCGCCGTTGAGCGTAGCGTTGATCGCCGGAAACAGGGAGTAATCGGTCATGATGGTAGTGGGTTAGAAGTGCACCACGTTCAGCATCATCAGCGCGAACAAGACGGGTAGATAGATGACTGATGCCTGAAGCAGATTGCGGGCGAGGATGCGAGATTCCGGCGCCGTGGTGGGAAGCTTGGTGCGAGCGAGCCGGAAAACGAAGTAGAGGAAGCCCAGGCCAAGAACCAGCGCACCGGCGAGGTAGATGCGTCCGGACATGCGCAGCAAGGCCGGTAGAAGGCTGACGGGAAGAAGCGCGGAGCAGTAGGCAAACATCTGGCGGATGGTGCTTTGGCCGGCTTTGTCAACTACCGGCAGCATCTTGATTCCGGCGGCTTCGTACTCATCGCGATACATCCACGCAATGGCCTGAAAATGTGGAAACTGCCAGAAGAAGACGATGAGAAAAAGAACGATCGCTTCCGGTTCAATCTTTCCGCGGATCGCTGTCCAGCCCAGGAGCGGTGGCATGGCTCCGGGAAATGCGCCAATGAAAGTTGAGATCGGCGAGATTTGCTTAAGCGGCGTGTAGAGTAAGAGATAGGTTGCAGCGGTCGCCAGTGCCAGTGCTCCGGTCAGCAGGTTGGTGGTGAGCGCCAACGAGATCGATCCCAACATTGTGGCGGCGATCCCAGCAATCCAACCGGTGGCGACGTCCATTCGTCCGCCGGGAATAGGACGGTTGCGGGTGCGCTTCATCAGCGCGTCCAGCTTGCGCTCGACTACTTCATTCAGGGCGGCAGATCCGGCACAGGTCAGGCCGATGCCCCAGAGGGCGTTGAGCAACGTCCAGGAGAGTGAAGAAACATTGCTCTTGGAAGATGCCATGTAGCATCCGGTCCATGCCGTGACAACGATCAGTGTGGTGACGCGGACTTTGAAGAGCTGAGCGTAGTCGCCCAGGATGGAGTACTTCTTGATCGCGGAGGGAGAGGCGACGGTAGTGCTCATGCTTTGGCCACCTCACGCGCACGATCGAAAGACAGAACGTCCGCCGATTCGCCACGATGACGATACGCCTGAATGGTAAAGACAACCGTGAGCGCCAGAATCAACGCGCCAACGCCAAGATGAGAAACGGTCACGCCAACCAGCGCGAATGTCGGCTGGACATCATTCACGCCCTGCACCACGCGGACCATGTACGCTGCCAGGCCCAGAAGAAGTTGCAGGATCAGGAGCATGAGCAGTCCCATGGCCGGCTTTTTAATGTGAGGAATATTGGAGTGCTTGCTGAGCCCGCGCATGCCAAGATAAAGAATGAGGGCGGCAACAAAAAGCGCGTTGAGGATATGCGGATACAAAAACATGTGAATAATTTTGTGGACAGGCCAGTGGTTGGAGCCGACTGGTCCCCACTTGGTCCATACATGGCGGAAGGCAGCGCCGAGAATGAGTTGGATGTAGAGAAAGCCGATGAGCATCCATGAGTGGCGGATGAGCGGCCTGGCATCTTTCATGGTGATGCGTTCAATAGGTTCATCCAGCCAGCTCCTGCTGGTGAAAACTGCAATCGCGGCGAGAACACAGAACATGGTCTGGCCAACTACACCATGGGCGGTTGAGATGAGTGGTGGTGTGAGCTTAAGGACCGTTAGTCCACCCAGGATTCCCTGAAACACTACGCCCAGCACGGCGCCGATGGTTAAAGCGCGCATCCAGCGCCGCTTGTCGATGCGCCACGTCCAGATGGCGACGATGATGGTGAGCAAGCCGACGCCTTCGGCAATCATGCGGTGGCCATGCTCGAACTTGACGCCACCGATCATCTGCGGCATCCGATACCAGGATCCGAAGCTGGTAGGCCAGTCCGGTACGGCCAAGCCGGCGTTGTTGCTGGTCACCAGGCCACCGGCAATGAGCAGAAGAAATGCCAGTGCGGCGACAAAAACAGTAAAGCGATGGTGCGCAGCGTTATAGGCGACGGGGGTCAGAACTGCTCCTTGGGAGAACACCTATTTTAGCACCCGTTTAGGTCTGTGAAATCTCGAGCGAAGCGAGAGATCCCTGCCTTTTTTACGAAGAGTCGGGGCTCTTAAAAAACTAGTCGTTTCAAAGGAGCTGACCCGGAATGTTGCCTGATAGTCGCAGGCGAAGCGCAAGGTCCCTCACCCTTGCTTCCACCCCAACGCACGAAGCGTGCGCTGGGGACCCCGGTTCGCCAGCTGAAAAAAACGCTGGCTCGCTGACGGGGATTCGGGATGACGAATCAAGTTTTGTTTGGTAAAAACGGCGACGCGGGCGGCGCCGGCAAACAGATCCCGTTTCTCCTCTTGTACCCATTTTCACCAGCTTAATCAACCTATTGCGCTGCTGCGGAAAAATTGAACTGGGCTTTAATGTTGTCCTTGCCGGCGACTTTTACCTTTATTGTCTTCTCGCCGAACTTTTCATGCACCGCCGCCAGTGTGTAGTCGCCCGGAGGAAGGTTCTTGATGTCGAATTTACCCTCTTCGTCCGTGGTGGCAAAATACGGGTGCTGCATTACGTTTACATAGGCACGCATCCAGGGATGCTGGTTGCACTGCAGGGCCAGCATCATCTCCGGGTTAGGGAAGCTCTTGGTGATGGGCTTGTCGGTTGGCTGCTGCTCTTCATTCCACTGCGGATTGTGGTTGGGCATGTCATGAATGTTGTGATTGGCCTGATCGTCATTCACGATCTTGAATGGCTGCTTCACCATCACGCCCAACATGCGAGGAATGTAGCGGCAGTCCTTCTGGCTGAGGACCAACGGGGTTGACGGTGAAGGGAATGAACCCTGTGGGAGGCCGTCTTTGATGTAAACGAACACATTTGCCAGCTTGCCATTCTTTACCGCGACGGTCTCAGCCGGTTGCGATTTTTGCGGACACATGGGGTCGGCCGTCATGTCGATGGTGGAAAGTTTGGGCACTGCGCCGGAGAAACTGACCTCGCCCATGATCTCGCCGGTGGTGTTGGGATCGACGGTGACAAAAGTTCTTGGCGACGACGAATCAGCAGCAGGTTGCGAACGCTGGCTGCAGCCTGCGATTGCCAACAGGCAGAGAAGGGAAGAAGAAAGGATAATTTTCATGGCTCGCAGAAATGATATCGCATGAGCAGGGATTTAGGCGCTCCGCTTCGCTGCGCGCGCGCCAACGGCGTAACGAAGGGAGTCTTTTCTTCATTTCCCGGCACTTATCCCTCGGCTCACAAACGCTCGCCTCGGCAACGTGCCGGGCTATTGTCATTCGTCCCGCTTCGCGAGACTGGAGCTATGAGTTCTTTTCTATTAAGCCTGTTGCATTCCCACGTTACCTCGCGGCAACCGCCACTTCCAGGTTGGCGATGATTGCGTCAGTAAATTCCGTGGTGCCTGCGTTTCCGCCAACATCTTTAGTGGTGTGCAGTTTCTCTTTGTAGGTTTTTTCCAGAGCGTTGTAGACACGGTCTGCCGCTTCCCCTTCATGAAGATGACGCAGCATCAGAACGGCCGATTGCAGGATTGCGGTGGGATTGGCGAGGTCTTTGCCGGCAATATCAGGCGCGGAGCCGTGGACGGCTTCGAAGATGGCGTAGCCGTCGCCCAGGTTGGCGCCGGGAACCATGCCGAGGCCGCCGACAAAGGCGGCGCAGAGATCGGAGATGATGTCACCGTAAAGATTTTCCATGACCAGCACGTCATACTGGTAAGGATTCATCACCAGTTGCATGCAGGTGTTATCAATGATGTGTTCGCCGTAAAAGATTTCAGGATAATCCTTGGATACGTCACGGCAGCAGCGCAGGAACAAGCCATCACTCATCTTCATGATGTTGGCTTTGTGGATGGCGTGAATCTTTTTGCGTTTCTCGCGGCGCGCGTATTCAAACGCAAAGCGCGCAATGCGCGTGGATGCCTTTTCCGTGATGATCTTCAGCGCTTCCACGACGCCGGGCACCACTTCATGTTCAATGCCGGAATATTCGCCTTCAGTGTTTTCGCGCACGATCACCAGATCAACGTTGGGAAAACGCGTGGGCAGGGAAGGCAGGCTTTTGACGGGACGGAAATTGGAATACAGCTCAAACTGTTTACGAAGCTGAACGTTGATGCTGGCAAAGCCGCCGCCAATAGGCGTGGTGACCGGGCCTTTCAAGCCAACTCTGGTGCGCTCAAAGGATTCGGTAAGTTCTATCGGGATGTACTTGCCATATTTCTCAAAGGCTTGTGCGCCGGCATTCACGGTTTCCCAATCAACTTTTACTCCAACAGCTTCAATCACGCGTACCGCTGCATTGGTAACTTCTGGACCAATACCGTCGCCCGGAATCAACGTTACTTTATGTGCCATTCAATCCTGCCTTACTGATTTTGATCTTACTGCTTGGAAGGCGTCTTTGCCTTGGCTGATTTCTGCTTCTCTGGATTCGCGTTGAGGAGTTGTTCCAGTTCGGAGTGGAACTCATTCACGTCCTGGAAATCGCGATAGACGGAGGCAAAACGTATGTAAGCGACCTTATCGATCAGCTTCAGCCGGTCCATGATGAGTTCGCCGAGCTCGCTGGCTGTTCGCTCACGTTCGGGCGAATCGACCACAAACTGTTCCACATCATTAACGATCTGCTCCATCTTCCCCATGGATATCGGCCGTTTTTCGCAGGCCCTTAGTACCCCGGCAAGAACCTTCTGGCGTTCAAACTTCTCCCGGCGGCCGTCTTTCTTGACAACCATGTAGGGGATTTCGTCAATGCGTTCGTAGGTGGTGAAGCGCTTTTCGCACTTCAGGCATTCACGGCGGCGGCGAATGGATTCGCCTTCTTTACTCTCACGAGAGTCGACTACTTTATCGTTCTCGAACCCGCAAAAAGGACATTTCATGGGTGCTAAACACAACTCTGTCTTGAAGATAGGATACTTTTGATTGTATCAGACATAACCGGACACGCTACAGGTAGGGGCAGGGATGATTTTAAATTTGAAATTTAAAATTTGAAATTCAAACTCGCCGCTAGCTTTCTTCCAGGGCTTTTTCCTCTTCCACCCGGCTTTGATCACTCAGCTTTCGCAGGGAGACGTGCTCAAAGTGGGCAAGGACCAGTCCGGCGGGAATGACGGACATAAACGTGACCAGCCAGAGCATCATGCCGCAACTGATGGCCAGTTCCTTGGGGAAATGAAAGACGCCGACCATGGTGCCAATGGTGGCTAGCTGGGAACCTCCGCCAACGACGGGAAGCTGCAAAGTGCCTCCGGCTACGCTTGCTCCTGTGAGAAGCAGAGCGCTGGAGAGGCTCATGTCGGTGGCCATGGTGCTGTAGGCGTGAGTGACGCAATAATAGGTGGCGCCGATCAACAGCCAGAGGGCAACCGATATTCCGGAAAGCTGAAGGAATGACCAGAAGTCATGGATGGTGTCGAGGCCGTGACTGAAGGTGTGAACGCGGTGCGAGACAGCAGTGCCAAGGCGGGGTGATATTTTGCCGAAGATCCGCTCAATCATCCTTGCCGACCTCTGCGGGTTACTGCGGATCAGAAATGCGAACAACGCGCCCACCATCACGGCAAGAAGCAGGCCGAAGGCAAAAACCTCAAAGAGCTGAAAGGACGACAAATGGAACATGCCGATCTTCTTGGTGGTCCCGCTGGCGAAGCCGGGTAGGTACTTGAGATCGGGCGCCAGCAGGACGTTGACAGCCATGATCACGGCGAACGCTCCGACATCAAACAGGCGTTCCACCACCCAGACGCCGAGTTGCGAAGACATGGTGAGATTGGCTTTGCGGCCAATCAGGAACGGCCGCACGAACTCACCGGCACGGCCAAGCAATGCCATGGCAGTAAAGCCGATCATGGTGGGCGCCATCAGACTTGAGGTCTTTACGTCACACACGGGCCGCAGCAGGATCTTCCAGCGCAGGGCGCGCAGGTAGTAGTCGAAATAAATAATGCCGACGCCCAACGCGATCAGGCCGATGTTTACATCCTCAGTCTGTTCCTTGAAAGATTTCCAGTCAAACTTTCTCCAGGTTTTGATCTGGAGATAGATGAGCGCACCGAGAACGATGACGACCAGTGCGGTGATCAGGATTTTTCGCTTATTCATTCAGAATGGTTCGGATGCAGGAGACGGAGCATGTGCCTAATCACGCTCACTTGATCTTGAACATTGTAATGGAATTGAGTGAAACCGGATTTGGTAATTGAGTAAATTGGTAATGTGGTAATTGAGCGGCCCCGAAAACTGGGCGCGCAGTGGCTGCTGTTGAACGCGCCTCAAGAATTACCCATTTACGAAATTACCGATTTAACCAATGTATTTAAGCAGGCTTGTTTGCCTTGGAAACGCTGGCTTGCTGCGGCTGCGCGACTTTGATCTTTTTCTTAGTTGCAGGGCTGGCGCCTGCAGCTTTTGCGCCACTCATTTTGGATGAACCCGCCACCCTGGTGGTAGTGGCTGGAAGAATCTTCATATGCTCACGCTTTTTCGCGTTGAAGTCACGCACAATTTTGGCCACGTAGGCCCGCGTTTCGCGATAAGGCGGCACGCCGTGGTATTGATCCACACGATGTGCGCCGGCGTTGTAGGCAGCCAGGGCCTTCACGGGGTCGTCGTGGTAGAGATTTAGCAGGGAGTTCAGGTGCGCGGTGCCGGCTTCAATGTTGGCCTTGGGATCAAACGCGTCCTTGACGCCGAGCTGTGCGGCGGTTGAAGGCATCAACTGCATGAGTCCACGCGCGCCTTTGGGCGAGACAGCATGCGGTTTGAAATTGCTTTCAGCACGGATCACGCTGGCCACGAAATCAGGATCAAGGCGGTTCTTTGCCGCGGCATCACGCACAAACTGATCAAGCTCGGGCTGCGTCACCGGCTTAGTAGTGGTCGCGGGGAGAACGCCTGCTGTCTGCTGCTGATTCGCCGGCTGTGAAGAAATGGTGGCGACAACAGGGTTCACCGGTGTTTCTTCTTTTTCAAAGGACTCAATGTCTGCTGTGGGCAGGTCAAGGTGTCCGCTGGCCATGTAGAGGCGCGTGGTATTGGCGTCAATCTGCTCTTTGCGTACAACGGTGATCTGTGAACCGTTGCGGAGCACGGCAATTTCCGCCGCGGAAGCAGAGAGCTGCGCCGTCAGCAGAAGAATTCCGATCGCAAATGGTCTAAAAAGAGACATCTCGGGCCAAGATGCTTATTGTCCTCGAACTGGAGCCGGAAAGCCAGCGCCAAAAAGCCTTTCAATGGCCAAAGCCACGCCACTTTCAGAGTTGCTGCCGGTGATGTGGAAGCCACGCTGTTTCAGGTCTGGATCGGCGTTGGCCATGACAACGGGAACTCCTGCGTATTCAAGCATTTCCAGATCGTTGTAATTGTCTCCGATGGCCATGATTTCGCCGGCAGAAATAGCGTGCTTCTCTGCATGTCTCCGGAGCGCATGACCTTTGGAGCAATCGTTGACCAGAACGTCAAGAATGCTCAGGTCGCGATGGTCATATTGGGTGCGGAGAACGGTGAGTTCGCCGAAGAAATCAGCTTCGGAAAGGCGCTGCTGTGCGCCGGTCATCCTGCTGACGGTGCCACAGTACATCGCCTGCAACGGATCTTCGATAAGAGCGTCTTCAAGCGGGGAAACGATCTTTATATAAGGACGGTTTGCGTCCATCCAACGGGAGATGCTCTGGTTCAGTTCGTCGGCTGTCTCCAGAACGAGCGAATCACTTGCCAGAGGAGGCCGGTCAAAGGTGAGAACGGCGCTGCCGCGAAACTCCTCCATGTGGCAGATCAGCTTCCGCGCAGAGTTTGCGGGCAAGCGATCAGTAAAATCCGTTTCGCCGGCGCTGGACCTGACCAACGCGCCGTTGGAACTGATGAGCCATATCGGAAAGCCGAGTTCGCGCGCGACGGGCATGGCATAGTCATGGCGACGTCCGGTGGCGAGAACGATCTCGATCCCTGCGCGATGAGCTTCGCGCAGCGCTTCGTAGTTGCGAGCAGAGATTTTGTAATCGGGATCGGTGAGCGTGCCGTCAATGTCGACGGCGATGAGACGGATGGAAGGCTTTGCCACAGGCTATTGTAAGCCCGCGGGTGGTTGGGCGCGAACGATCATGCGCTGAAGCAGCGAGTTGACGGGGATTACGTGAGTAGTTTTGTCTCGTTGAAATTCCCTGACGCAGTCTGATCGCGATTTATATTCTCGGGGTTCCTCTCTCGCCGTCGCGTTGCTCCGCCATCGCTGGGAATGACAGACGGTGAATATTTCGTAAAGGGCGAGGCCGCGGCCACAGGAGCATGCTTAGTGCGACCACGAGATCTGCATGTCGCGCGGTTTGGAGCGGAGCGACAAAAATGAAGACAAAAACGGCAGCGTCGATGTGACTCAACGCTGCCAATCCATTGTGAGTTGTGTTGTAAGGAGACTGATCTTTGGTCCTGGTGTCCCCGGCCTCTGGTGTCTAGCCAAAGATGGCGTAGAAGCTGTTGTCAGGCTGCTGCTGTTTCGGTTTTGTTTCTTTGGCTTTCTTCGCGTGCTTGTCCGCCTTGGCAGACTGTGCGGTTTTCTGCTGGTCATTGCAGGATTTGGTTTCGGCCACCGCCGAGCCCACGCAGCCTGACATGATTGCGATGGCAAGAGTACTTGTAAGAATGGTTTTCATTGTCGACTCCTTCATTGTTGAATCGTTGTTGCACTGTTCATAACCAGCAGGGCGGTTTTTTATTCCTAAGCGACGCTGGAATTCACCGAACCAACTCACGAACAGGAGCAACAAAAGAGGACGCAAAATAGAAACAGGAGTCGGGAATATTCGAGACTCGAGTTAGTTGCCGAAAAGCCGACGAATACACCTATACATAGATCCTTCGTAGCTCCCTCGGCTTCGCTCGGGATTTCGCTTGCGGGCTCACACGCCCGCGGAACAGCTCAACTTCGAGTGCGCCGTCGCATTCACTCCGACTGCGCTTGATTTCATAACAACGACGGCCCCTCGCGAGAGCCGAGTAAACTTGAGTTTGCAAAGACCAAGACTCGGAACGAA
>Ga0209863_10000408_pt1 | contig 22689 bp, 19 predicted proteins | sample OrgsoiDNA2013046_FD_185796 | JGI IMG/M metagenome (GOLD analysis project Ga0209863, IMG submission 185796) | Permafrost soil microbial communities from the Arctic, to analyse light accelerated degradation of dissolved organic matter (DOM) -... | ecosystem: Environmental > Terrestrial > Soil >...
TTTTAAGGGTTCTTATCCTTGCCGAACGGTTAAAATTTGAACTCCGCCACTGATCAGGTACGGAAAAAAGTGATGGGATAAATGGAATGGGTTATCAATGGGGTTTCAACTGCGAGCCATGTCACAACCCTTACCGATCATCAGGCTGCCCTTTATGCTCCGAATGTAATTAACCCGGGTGGCTTTTACGACAGAACCGTAAATCTGGCCAGATAAATGATCAGGGTGTTTTGTACAACTTTATTTTTTTTACTTCTTCGCCGGTTGCCGGATACATACTGATGGCTGCACCACCGCCTGGAGCCAACCGGATATTTAATCTTGTATCGCTGTCAACAATAAATTTTTCAATAGTATAGGCTTCCGGATTTTCTTTCCAGTCCGCATTCGGCGCATCCCGGTAGATATTCGCGACATATTTGCTCCCTTTATCCAGGAACGTTAACGGGAGACTGGCATTCCGGCTATTCTCATCCGTGATGGCTCCGATAAACCAATACGAAGTTCCTTTTTCTTTTCTTGCGATATAAATATAGTCGCCCGGTTCGGCATCGATGATTTTCGTATCGTCCCAGTCCGTCGGGACATCCCTGATAAATTGAAACGCGTCTTTGTGGGGTTCATAGTTTTCTGGCAGATCGGCAACCATTTGCAGCGGGCTGTAAAGGGTCACATAAAGGGCCAGCTGTTTGCAGAGCGTGGTATGCATCTGTCTTGTCGGGGCGTGGGAAGTGTATCCCTTCATTTTAAAGATCCCGGGTGTATAATCCATGGGTCCGCCCATCAGGCGGGTGAACGGAAGTATGGTTTCGTGTTCTGGCGGACTACCGGTACTGAATGCGTTGTATTCATTGCCCCGGCCTGCTTCGGATGCCATCCAGTTGGGCCATGTGCGCTGGAGGCCGGTTGGCCGCACGGGTTCGTGGGAATCCAGCATGATCTGATGTTCGGCAGCCTTTTGAGCCACACGCAGGTAGTGGTCGATCATCCATTGCCCATCGTGATGTTCACCCCGCGGAATTATCCTTCCCACATAACCTGTTTTTACTGACTTATATCCAAACAGATTCATAAACCGGAAAGCGGTATCCATTTGCCGTTCATAGTCTGTCGCGGAACCTGAAGTTTCATTGTGCATGATCAGGTTTACTTTTTTTGAAGTAGCATAACGGGTCAGCTCCGAAATATCAAAGTCCGGATAGGGTTTGGTAAAATCGAATACCTTTTCTCTCCAGTTTCCAAACCAGCCTTCCCATCCCAAATTCCATCCTTCAACCAGCACACCCTGAATATTATTGGCGGCGGCAAAATCAATATAACGCTTAACATTGGCTGTGGTGGCTCCGTGGCGGCCATTGGGAATCATTTTACCATCTTTGGAAAGACTATCCGGAAAATCAGTATAATTCCAGGTGCTTTTATCAGTTTGCATTTCCCACCATATGCCCGCAAATTTCATGGGTTTTATCCAGGACGTATTTGCAATGACGGAAGGGTCGTTCAGATTCAGAATCATTTTGGAGGAAAGGATGTCAGCGGCTTTGTCGCTTACGATAATTGTTCTCCAGGGCGTTTTGAAAGGAGCGTGCAGATAGGCTTTGTTGCCATATGCATCCGGCACCAGGCTGGCTGTTAAAGAATAGTTTTTCCCGTCTACGTGCAGCTGCATGGCAGAATAATTTATAAGGGCCGCTTCGTGGATATTGATATATAAACCATCTGCGGTTTTCATCATGAGCGGTGTCTGTACGGCATAGGGATCCGGAGCTACCCGGACGGCAATATCCGTCGACGTTGCCACCATCTTCCGGTTATCGATTTCGCTGATTGCAGAAGTCGTGTAGAGGTATTCATTGGTATCAAAATCTCCGGGTATCCAGAAAGTTTTATGATTACCGGTAAGATTAAACTGTGTCAGTTCATCGGTAACAATAAAGTATTTTAACTTGGGCTGCAGGGGAAATTCATACCGGAAACCAACACCATCTTCAAAAACCCGGAAGATGATATTGAGCAGCACTCCCTGTTTGGATTGCAGGCGAACGGTCAGCTCCTCGTAATGATTTCGGATCTCCCGGGTTTCACCCCATACCGTCTGCCAGGTTTGATCAAATGAATTTCTTCCCGTTCCAATGAATTGAAAAGAGGTATAAAACAGGCTGTCCGTATTCAATTTAAATCCAAGCCGGGAGGGGAGAACCACGGGTTTATTATTATAGGATACTGCGTATTCCGGGGATCCGTTTTTATCCAGGCTAAAGACCATTTTTACCTTTCCTAATTGCAGGGTTTCCGGGGACTGGGCTCCAGCCTGCACGCAAAGGAAGATCAGGAAAGACGAAACAAGAATAATATTCAATTTCATATGAAGCAGATAGTTTTAAAAATTTAAGATACAGCATTTAGTATAAAAAGATATCCTCCGGACACATCTATTATTCAACCCCGTTTACCGTTGATCCTGAAGGATTCTCCGGAGGCTAAAAAGCAAATACGAAAACTTTCTTATTCAGCGGCTTTTTTTATGTTTCAGGTATACAAAATAGGCAGTTTATCAGGGGCTGTTATAGTTTCTTTAAATTTTTTTTGTCATGCAACACCGCTGATAAATAACTGCTTGAATTCAGGTATGATCGTGTATATATTTAGTGCGGCATCAGATTATCCAACTCAAAAACGATTATTTATGAAAACAAAACTTGCAGGTCTCATTTGCCTGTTTGTGCTTAGCGCACAAGTGCATGCACTTGCCAGCGGCAGTCCGGCAGCCATCAATGAAAAACTCATTAAAGCTTTCCAGGACGCCTTCCCACTTGCCGAAAAAGTTGACTGGAAAGAAAATGGCGATCATTACTTTGTTCATTTTAAAGAAAATGATGTCCTTTCCGAGATCGAGTATGACCATGAAGGGAATTTTATTGAGTCAGAAAGATATTATAAAGCCGTGACCCTGCTACCCATCCACCTGGCCTGGGAACTGCATAAGAAATTTCCCGACAAGACCGTTTTTGGAATTACAGAAACCAATACGGACGCGGAAACCTATTTCTATGTAAAACTGGAAGATAATAAGGAATGGATAACCGTTAAAGGTTCCTCAGATGGCATCGTGCAGGTGGTCGAAAAGTTCAACAAGCAACTTTGAGCGGGAAGCCTTTATGAGTTAGTCAATCGATGAGGTAAATGGCCGGGAGGTCGTTTACCTTTTTTTCGTTGCAGCGAACCCGCCTTAAATCACGTAGACCCCCTCCAGGGTATCTTTCTGAATAATTTTATCCAGCTTTTTGCACAAAACATTAAAGTCATCTGGTTTTGTCATAAACCATTTTGCCCCCAGTTGTTTCGTCCTGGAAATATCATTCAAATTTTTGGAGGTCGTGAATATAATAATCGGTATGTCCTTAAAATTATTCTGATTTTTCAAATAAACAAGGCATTCGAACCCGTTCATTACCGGCATATTCAGGTCCATGAAGATAAAATCCGGGGGAGGTGGAACTTCAAGCTGTTTGAAAGCCTGCCGACAGCTGGAGGCCAGTTCGCAAAAAAGACCAGGACTTACTGTCTGAACCGCATCCCGAAAGAAAAGCTGGTCGTCGGGATCGTCGTCAATTAACATAATTCTTTTAACGGGGTTCATTCCAGTTAGTAATTGGTGAGTATTTTATCTTCAGCTTTCAGATAAAGACGGAAAATACATAGAAAATACGGCTCCTGTTCCGATTTGGCCGGAAGCAGAAATAAATCCCTTATGGTTGCGCATGATTTTTTTACAGATGGCCAGGCCGATACCGGTTCCTTCATATTCCTGCCTGCTGTGTAGTCTTTGGAAAAGTTCAAAAATCTGATTTTCATATACCTGGTCGAAGCCAATTCCGTTATCGCGGATACTGATTTTCCAGTACTGGTCTTCGATATCCACCTCTTCAAAAAACAGGTTGGTACCTTCTATTTCTTCAGCCAGGATCTCTATTTTCGGCTGAACGCCGGTCCTGCTGTATTTAATGGCATTTCCGATCAGGTTTGTAAAAAGCTGGCTAATCTGTATTGGAATTCCTTTTAAAACGGGCAGCGTCTGACACTCGATACAAATATTTTTTTGTTCAATGATATCTGCAAATTCATTTTTTACTTCTCCAAAGATTGTATTGAAATCTGCTGGTTCAAAAATTGCGCGGGTATTGCTGGTTTGTGAATAGGAGAGAAAAGCATCAATGAGGTTTTGCATCCGGGTAGCAGCCTGGATGATACGGTTAAAATAATCCCTGGAAGGATCGGTTAAAGATTCTCTTTCCAGATCTTCAATGCGTTTGGAAAATGCTTTTATTTTCCTCAGGGGTTCCTGCAGGTCATGGCTGGCTATATAATTAAAAGAAGCCAGCTCGGCGTTGGTTTGTTCCAGTTGGCTCACGGTCAGCTTCAGGGAAAGGTTTGCAAAATTTAATGATTGGGTTCTTTCAAATACTTTTCTCTCCAGGTCCTGCATGAAATGTTTTTGCTCCTGGATATCCGTACTTGTGCCGATCCACATCTGAATATTACCTTCCCCGTCTTTTTGGGGTATGGCCCGGCTGAGTTGCCAGCGATATTCGCCATTTACATTCCTGAAACGATGTTCGAATATAAATTCACTCCCCGTTTTTACTGATTCTATCCATGTTTTTATATTTTCTTTTTGTTCATCCGGATGCACAATAGACGTCCAACCGCGTTTTTCGAGATCAGAAAAGCTCAAACCTGAAAAATCAAAAACTGCCTGATTGCAATAATTCAGGTTGCCTTTATTATCGGCCGTCCAGATCTGCTGTGGCATGGCATTGGCCAGCAGACGGAATTTTGCCTCACTCTCTTTTATTTCATCCAGGGCAATTTTTTGCGGAGTGATATCTACGACGGTTCCATACATTCTTTTTATTTTCCGGGCTTCATCGGCAAAGATTTTACCATACACATTGATCCAGTGAACGGATTTATCCGGCCAGATGATCCGCGCTTCATATTTTAATGAGCCGATCGTGAATGAATTATCCACGGCTTCGTCCCGTATTTGTTTATCATCGGGATGAAAACGGTCGATCAGATCCTGGTGACCGACCTTGCCGGCATCGTGATATCCGAAAATCTCAACAAGTCTTTCCGAACTGAGAAAATGTTGATTTTGCAAATCCCAGTCAAACGTTCCCATCCGGGCAGCTTCAATAGCCAGCCGGGAGCGGCTTTCGGCTTCCTGCGACTGGTAACGCGCATCGGCCAGCAAACGTAAACGGGTTTCACTTCGAAGTCTGAAATAGGTCCCGGTGACCAAAAAAATCGCTATAAACGAGAAAACCAGGACATATAATGGAATCAATAAGGCGGACCTGTCCTTTTCCTGAATTTTTTGCAATAGCTGTTCGTCCTCCACATGTCTCATTTCAACGAATAGCAGTTGAACCCTGTTCAGGATGGCCTGCCCTTCCGATATATAATTTGACAAATCTGCCGATGATTTTATGGCCCGGGTACGTTCATCATGAATATTAGCCTGCCACTTATGTAAGAGTGTGCCGAGCTGTAGGGTACCGGCCTGCTGGTGTTTGTCACCGTGCACTAACGAGTCCAGTTCATGGAGTATCTGATTGGCACGCAAAGAATCTTTTTGTAAATACACATTAAAGGCCTCCTGTTCCGCATGCATGGAATCCTGGATTCTTTTTTCAGCGCTCCTCAAAAAAGTAAGCGTTTCGCCGAGTTTGAATCTGACCAGGTTCGCATGAGCCACCAGGTTAGAAGCCTGATTTTGTTTTGTGATTCGCTGGTAAGAAATAAAAGAAGCAAATGCCAGGAAAAGGACAATGATTATAAATAGCAAATCAGAGAATGTCCGTCGATTTTTCATCTTTCCCCTTTCTTTGTAAGACAAAGTAAGCATTAAATCCAGTTGGGTTAAATATTCGGAAACTTTAAAATGAATATCTTTCCAAATAAAAAAAGTCAACATGATTCGTATTGGCTTGATCCGGGAAACGAAAATACCGGCCGATAACCGGGTGGCGCTGATCCCATCGCAGTGCAAGTGGCTGCAGAAAAATTTCACCTCCCTTAAAATATTTGCCCAGCCTTCAAACGACAGGTGTTATACCGACCGCGAATATGAGCTGGCGGGTGTGGGGCTGATGGAAAATCTGAGTGAATGCGATTATTTATTCGGTATCAAAGAGGTCGGGCCCGATCAACTCATTCCGGGCAAAAAATACCTTTTCTTCTCCCACACGCGTAAAATGCAGGCCTATAACCGGGATTTATTCCGCGCTATCCTGGATAAAAAGGTCACCCTGATCGACTACGAATGCATGGAGCATGAGGATGGCCAGCGTATCCTTGGTTTTGGATTTTTCGCGGGCATCGTGGGGGCTCATAACGGCATGATGGCATACGGAAACCGGACGAACAAATATGAACTTCCCCGGGTTTACAAGCAACCCAATTTTCGCCAGCTCATTCACGGATATTTCGGGATCAAACTGCCCAATATCAAGGTCGTCATCACCGGTTCAGGCCGGGTGGCTCACGGGCTGCTGGAAGTGATGAACCTGCTTGGCATTATAGAAGTAGAACCGGATGAGTATTTGTTAAGAAATTTTACTTACCCGGTATTCACCCAGCTTAAAGGCGCCTCATTGTACGGTCATAAAAAAAATGGGGGTTATCAGCGGGAAGAATTTCACAAAAATCCCGAAACCTATGCCTGTCTTTTCAGATCCTTTGCGGAGAATTCCGATATACTGCTAAACGGTATTTTCTGGGACCAGCGTATGCCGCGCCTGTTTGAATGGGAGGGACTGGCTTCCCCTGAATTCAGAATACAAACCATTGCAGATATTACGGATGATAAGGATGGATCCGTACCCTGCAACCTGGGAGATGGCAGTATGGAAGAACCGGTTTATGGGGTGAATAAAAAATCACACGAGCGTACCGCGCCTTATATTAACGGGTCCATTGATATCATGGCTGTCGGAAATCTTCCAAACGAACTTCCCCGCGACGCTTCCCGTTATTTCGGGGAACAACTGATCAAATATGTTTTGGAGGACCTTTTTAAGGAAGCGTCTCCGGTTATTCAACGGGCAACGATGGTTCTCGAAGGCAAAATCACGCCGCCATTTGGATATATGAAACACTATGGAATTTGAAAATTTGAAAATTTGGAAATTTGAAAATCAGGTACTTAATTTATTTCCAATTTTTCTTCCGGCTTAGCCGGGATCGACCTTCCAAATTAGTAATACTCTTTCATCAATTTTGAAAAAGCAAAACTTTTTTCCCCATTTTCGTCTTTGATAGTTAATTCACCCGACAATACATTTTCGGGAATGTGCCGGCTATATAAGCAAACAGTCCTGAATGGAACATGTTGGGGTGTTTGCCGGATGATTAATTTTTCATGTAGAAAAAAACCATTGACGGCCGACAGTTTTTCAAAATAATTTGTCCGGAGAAAGGGTAGCAGGATACTGAAAGCGCCGTTTTCATGCAGGCAGGAGCGGAGCACCGTAATCAGTTCATCCAGTGTCAGGGATTCACCATGTTTGGCATTATTTTTTTTTATTTCGGGTGAACGAAGGTCAGATTCATAAAATGGCGGATTGCTGATAATGAAATCATAGGCTGACGAAAAAGAATGTGCGCGGACGTCTCCTGCAATCAGCCGGATGCGATCGGACCACGGGCTCTGTTGAATATTTTCTTTGGCCTGCGCAAAAGACCCGGGGTCTGATTCAATGGTATCAATGAGCGATTCAGATTTCTGCGCCAGCATGAGCGGAAGTAAACCGGTTCCTGTGCCAATGTCCAAAATTCTTTTCGCCCCGGATAAACGTAAAGCCGTCCAGGCGCCCAGGATGCAGGAATCTGTGCAGACTTTCATCGTACACCTGTCTTGCTGAATGGTAAACTGTTTAAACCTGAAATACGAATTGGGCATATTCAATTTTTACCAGGCTGCCCTGGCACTAACGGTTACGGACAGAGGAGAAAAGGAACGTTCGCGATACTTATAATAACCGGTCAACGCAATCATGGCCGCATTATCGGTACAATATTCCATTTTTGGAATGAAGGTATTCCAGCCCATTTTGCTGCCTGTTTCTTCAAATGCCTTTCGCAATCCCCTGTTGGCTGCCACGCCGCCTGCCAGGCAAACCTCTTTAATCCCCGTTTGTGATGCCGCTTTTTTTAATTTATTGATCAGGATGGAAACGATCCGGCCCTGTATAGAAGCGCAGATATCTGCCAGATTATTCTCAATAAATAGAGGGTCTTTCGCTTTTTCGTTTTGGATAAAATATAATATAGCTGTTTTAAGTCCGCTGAAACTAAAATTCAGCCCGGGGATCTGCGGTTCAGGGAATTTGAACCGGAAGGCATCGCCATCTGCGGCATAGCGGTCAATCAGGGGGCCACCAGGATAAGTAAGTCCGAGTAATTTGGCCGATTTATCAAAAGCTTCCCCGGCCGCATCATCCGTAGTTTCCCCGATCACCTGCATATCAGATGGGGAATTACAGATCACGATCTGTGTATGTCCGCCGCTGACAGTCAAACACAAAAATGGAAAAGCCGGAACTTCAGCGGGATTATTTTCGTCCCGGATCAGATTCGCCAGCACATGGGCCTGCATATGATGAACAGCTATCAGGGGAAGATCCATGGCAACTGCGATTGATTTGGCGAATTGCGCACCAACCAGCAGGGAACCGATAAGTCCCGGTGATTGCGTAAATGCAATAGCATCCAGATCTGAAAGTCCGGTTCCGGCATTCAGCAGGGCCTGGTCCACCGACGGAAGGATATTTTGCAGATGTGCGCGGCTGGCTAATTCGGGAACGACTCCGCCATAGCGGCTATGAATTTCCTGGCCCGCAATGATATTGGATAAAATGACGCCATCACGACAAACTGCCGCTGCCGTTTCATCACAGGAAGACTCAATACCCAAAATAGTAATTGCCAAAGTGAAAAATTAAAGCTGCAAATATACCGGAGATCGCCGGGAACTAATTGGTCGAACGGATGGCGACCACCGGATCGAGCCGGGATGCAATCACCGCTGGTATGATTCCGGCGAGGATACCCACCGTCAGGCAAATTCCTATTGCCAGTGCGATGATGTCTACTGGAATGGTAACGTTAAAATGGAACAGGGCGGTAAAAACACCCGCAAGAATAAATACGGCAACAAGACCGATCAGTCCTCCAATGATACACAGAAAGGAAGATTCCAGCAGGAACTCTGAAACGATTGTACTCTTTTTGGCACCCAGTGCCTTTTTCAATCCAATCTGGGATGTGCGTTCGCGGACCGTAACGAACATGATATTGGCAACACCAAACATACCTACGATCAGTGACAGGGCGGCAATGGCCCATCCCCCGATATTGAGATTTGTAAAAATGACATCCGTGGATTTGGTTAAAGTCTGAATATCATTGAGTGAATAATTATCGTCCTGACCGGGAGAAAGTTTGCGGATCGAACGCATCGCACCCGTCAGTTCATCCTTTAAAACAGGGATACTTATATTTTTGCCGCCGTCAACAATAAGCACCGGGTTGGCATCATCGTCGCGGATCATCTGCTTTAGAAACTTATACGGCATGATGATACAATCATCAAATGCCCACATATCCAACAGGCTCGAGCCTTGTTTCTCGATAACACCCAATACGATGGCCGGTTTCCCGCCTTTCAGACGGATGACTTTACCGATCGCTCTTTCCGGATTGGAAAATATTTTTTCTGCCACATTGAAACCGAGGATCACCGAATTGGCGCCGCGGTCAAAATCGGTTTGCTGCAGATAACGTCCTTCTCCGATATTAAAATGTTCGATCTTCGAAAAATCTTCTGTCACCCCATAATATTTGACATTGTCGAGCTTATCATTTTCATATTCCAGCACCGATTGATCGTTCATCATAAATGCAGCGTTCTCTATGATCGGAACCCTTTCGTTTAACTGTTTTAATTCCTCATATTTTGGTGAGGGTCGTTTATAATAACGCCACCAGGGGAATGGGCCGTCATTTTCGTATTGCCATTTGTCAATAAAAACAGAATTCGATCCAAGCGCATTAATATCATTCTGGACAGCTGTTTTCATGCTGCTGACCGTAGCCAGCACGCTGATGATGCAAAATATGCCAAACGTAATTCCGAGCAGCGACAAAAAAGTACGCAGTTTATTGGAACGGAATTCCTGCAGTGCCATTTTCAGGCTGGTATAGATGATATTGAAGTAGCGTGACAATTCCTGGTATTGGAGCTCAATATCGCAAATATTCAGCGAACTTCTTCGCCGCCCATCCCGATATTAACGTGGATTTTAAATTTAGTAAACCTTGACGCGCCATTGGCGGCTAAACATTTTTCCGGGTGCCATTTTCTCCATTCCTTCTTTTTGTTCCAGTTGCTGATTGCTGTTCACGCTGTCTGCGATGCCGCACCAGGGTTCGAGGCAGATAAAATCAGCATCCCTGGCCGACCAAATGCCGAGGAAAGGAAATTCACCCATTTGAAATTGTATGCCGTGGTTGGTTTTGCCGGAAACCAGGGAAATTTCGGATGAAGCGGGATATTTAAAGACCAGGGCATCCTGATAAAATAAAGATTTCTGCAGTTTGAGCCGGTTTGTGTCTTCCAGCACGGGAATGGGTTGGTTTTCAATCAGGCCGTCTTTGGAAATGGGCCAGCGGGACAGGTTCTCCGTTTCCTCAAAGCGCAGATAATAATCTGAAAACTGGGTATCTGCCGTCAGGGGCAGTCTAAAAGCGGGGTGGCCGCCAACAGAAAAAAACAGGATTCCACTGCCAGTATTGGTTACCATGTATTCGGTACTGAGCTCATCCCCCTGAAGTAGATAACGGATGCGGAATTCAAAATCAAAGGGATAATTTTTTTTTGTTTCCGTATTGCTTCGCAGAAGCAGGGTAATTTCTTTCTGGCTTTGTTTGTCCACCTCGAATTCCATGTCCCTGGCAAATCCATGCCGGGGAAGCTGATAAGATTTTCCCTGATAAGTATAGCTGTTATTTTTGAGGGCGCCGACGATTGGAAATAAGACGGGGGATCGTTTGACCCAGAATGCGGGATTTCCATTCCATAAATATTCTATTCCCAAAACTGTATTGACGATACTTTGAAGTTCCGCGCCTTTCGAAGCCACTTCAACTCTCAAAACTTCATTTTCCAGAATGAACATATTTTGTATTTGGAATTAAAAAAATGCTTTCAGCAAAGTTAATGTCTGCCCGCTGCCGGTGAAAACAATTATCTTGCAGCCTGATGAAAACTACTTTCTTTCTTGTTTCCTTCCTGGGCTTGTTTTTATTAAATTCCTGCAGCAAACCGGAAGCGCCGGAGTACCTGGGCTTTCGCGATTTTTCCATTCAGAATCTGAGTATGGATTCGGCTTTATTGTATACGCAGCTGGCTTTCTACAATCCCAATCCTTTCAATATGGAATTAAAAAGGGGAGACGTGAATGTTTTTCTGGATAACAAACTTGCCAACCATTATGTGATGGATTCCACGATCAATATACCCCGAAAAGATACTTTTTATGTTCCCCTGAACCTCCGGGTTAGTCCCAGGTTATTGCTTGGCAGCGCACTCAGCATGCTGATGAACGACAATAAAATTAAAGTGCGGCTGGAGGGCAGCATCCGCGTGAGGCGCGGCGGCGTGAGTTTTACGGTTCCGATAAACTACGAAGTCTTACAGTCTTTACGATGAACGCCTAACGCTTAACGCTTAAATGTAATAATGTAAGGATTGTGGGAAATAAAAAAAATATACAAATACACTTCTTATACTCATTACATAATCTACATTGCGTTCAGCGTTACGCGTTAAGCGTTAGGCGTTAAGCGTAAGAAGTATCGCAGCAATCTTTTCCTCCGTATCAGACTTTTTCTTCTTTTCTAAATCAACCACTTCGGGTTTTGCATTTTGAACAAAACGGGCATTGGTCAATTTCCTGTTCAGTGTTTCGAGGAAGCCCTGATAATACACCAGTTCTTTTTCAAGTTCTTGTTTTCTTTTTAAATCGTCCTGTTTTTGCGGACTTTCGAAGCCTGCCTGGAAGGATAAAAAAGGGACCACTTGTAGGTCGGATCTGTTGGGAATGGAGCCGGTGGAAAATTCAATTTTTGAACAGTTCAGCTGTTTGCGGATGATGGCGTACAGGCTTTCATTTTCGCCAAATATTTCTTTGGGAATGATTAAAGAAGCAATCGCTTCACTGTTTTTTAATTGCTGTTGCTGGCGGAATTCACGTCCAACGGTGAGGAATAAACGAAGTTTTTCACCGGTTTCAAGAATGGAATTCTGGAAGGGATCTATAGGTGGAAACTGTTTTATGCAAATGTCATCGCCCATTACCCTTTCCCTTAACAGGTGATAGATTTCTTCCGTTATAAATGGCATGAACGGGTGTAACCACTGAAGCAGGTCCTCAAAAAATGAAATCGTTTTTTCATAGAACTTGGGATGTAAGGATTGTTCAAATCCCGGTTTAACCCATTCCAGGTACCAGCTGCAGAAATCATCCCAGATCAGCGAATAGATCGTCTTTAAAGCCTCACTGATTTTATATTCTGAAAACAGGCGGCTGATTTCCGATTTTGCCTGTTTGAAACGATTGTCGAACCATTGAATGGCAAAATATCCGGGATCGGTTTCCAATTCGCCATGACCGGACTGATCCACTTTATCTCCCCAGAGGCGCACCAGTTTTAGTACATTCCAGAGCTTATTATTGAAATGACGACCCTGTTCCAGTCCTGCTTCATCAAATAATAAATCATTACCCGCGGGTGCCGCGATCATGATTCCAAAACGAACTGCATCGGCCCCGTATTTATCAATCAACTTCAGGAGGTCGGGGGAATTGCCCAGGCTCTTGCTCATTTTTCTTCCCTGCTTATCCCTTACCATACCGGTAAAATACACGTCCGGGAAAGGGATCTTGTTTTCAAAAGTCAGGCCGGCCATAATCATCCGGGTTACCCAGAAAAAAATGATATCCTGGCCCGTAACCAGCACTGCTACGGGGTAGTAATATTTGAAATCCTTATTGCCGGGATTGGTGATCCCGTGGAATACTTCTATTGGCCAGAGCCAGGAAGAGAACCAGGTATCCAGGACGTCTTCATCCTGCGTTAATTCTTCATGAACGGCAAGTAGCCCGTATTGGTCCTGGTAGGCCTCGAGTGCCAGGGATTCGTTTTCGGCCACAACAAAATTTCCCTTGGAATCGTACCAGGCAGGGATGCGTTGCCCCCACCATAGCTGTCGGGATATACACCAGTCCTTTACATTTTCCAGCCAGTATTTATAAGTGGCCAAGAATTTTTCTCCCGGATGTATCCGGATTTCACCGGATAACACGGCGTTAAGCGCGGGCGTTGCCAGGGGTTTCATTTTTACAAACCACTGAGTGGATATTCGAGGTTCCACTACCGCCTGGCTTCGCTGCGAATATCCCAGCCTCGTGGAATAACTTTCTTCTTTCAGAAGAAGTCCTTCCTCTTTCAGTTTTTCCACCACTTTTTTCCTGGCCTCAAAGCGGTCCATACCCACAAAAATTTCGGCCGCGGCTGAAAGGGTTCCGTCTTCATTCAGCGTGTCTATGATCGCCAGGCCATGTTTCAAACCCAGGTTATAATCATTGATATCATGCGCCGGCGTCACTTTCAAGGCGCCCGTCCCAAAATTCATATCAATATACTCATCCGTTATCATCGGAACCTTCCGGTTTACCAAAGGAACAATGACCTGTTTTCCAATCAGGTGTTTATATCTTTGATCATCCGGATTGACGCAAACAGCCGTATCACCCATAATGGTTTCAGGTCGCTGTGTGGCGATGATGACACATTCCATGGAACCCACAACCGGGTATTTAATATAATACATGGTTCCCTCCACATCCCGGTATTCAACTTCCTCATCACTGAGGGCCGTCCTTGCTGCCGGATCCCAGTGGATCATCCGGGCGCCGCGGTAGATCAGTTTTTTCTGATAGAGTTCCACGAATACTTTCATTACCGCATGGTAGAAATGATCATCCATCGTGAACGTCGTCCGGTTCCAGTCCACGCTGCATCCGAGCTTTGCTATCTGGTCATAAATAATGTTCCCGTATTTCTCTTTCCATTCATATGCGTATTTCAGAAAGGCTTCGCGCGATAAATTATTTTTATCAATGCCTTTTTCTTTCAGCATGGCCACAACCCTCGCTTCTGTTGCAATCGAAGCATGGTCGGTGCCCGGTACCCAGCAGGCATTAAATCCATGCATACGCGCACGTCTTATCAGGATATCCTGCACGGTTTCATTGAGGGTATGACCCATGTGAAGTACACCCGTAACATTGGGCGGAGGGATTACAACGGTGTAGGGTGAACGCTGGTCCGGAACACTATTAAAATATTTGCGGGCCATCCAATGGGCATACCATCTGGATTCGATTCCTGCGGGGTCGTAGTGTTTGCTTAGTTCCATCCGGGAGCATCCTTTTTTAGGACTGCGAAGTTAATCAATCGGTAAGAAGCGGGAAAGGAGGTCAGGCTGTAAATAAAAAAGTTTCCATTGAACATGGAAACTTTTTTGAGGGAGAATATGAAGTCACCCTCTCATATCTTTCTTAAAGAGGTTTTGAAATCAGATCCGATGTCAGGCGTCCGTTACTAAGCAAACCAATACAGGTAGGAAAGCAACATAACCAGGCTAAGGAAGCCAAAAGCAAACAAAGCTGTCTTCGCATTTTCTCCCAAATGAAATGAATGCAAAATTTTTTTCATAAATGAAAAATTTAAAGTGAAACCATGTTAATAAAAACATTTGTTTCAAAGGGAGGACTTTCTAATCAACAAGGGTCGGTTTGTCGTACGAATTGGGTCTGCCAGACGGGATAAAATACGGGTGGCGGACCGTATCAGGACAAATATATATCGTTTTTTTGTGAGATGCTAGTGTTTTAGCAGATTTTTTAGGGTATGGAGGCCCTGGAAAGAAAAACTCCGGAAGATCCGGAGTTAATTGTCAATGGTTGATGGGTTAATTGTTAACGGGGCAAAGGTCAAGCTGGTAAGGGTTCCTGGCGATCCCATTAACAATTGACCATTGACAATTAACAAGTCTTCTCTCCTAGGCAAGAGTAAAGACATAAGAAAATAGCATGATGGCGCAGAAATACAACACGGCAATAACGGCTGCCAGCGTTGCCTGCTCTCCAACATGTCCAATGTGAATGTGTTTCATGATATGGATTTAAGGTGAATAAAAATACGGACTGCGCTTTCAAGGGGTAAGGACTGTTAAACTATCTTAAAAACGTTTTTTTCTTTTAACTGAAGGGTGATTATCCTAACTTTATTAGCAAAAGACTTCCGGAGGTTAACCGCCATGTACGCAATCGTAGATATCGAAACGACAGGTAGTTATGCCGCTAATAACGGCATCACTGAATTGGCTATTGTGCTGCATGATGGAAATAAGATCGTAGACCGGTTTGAAACACTGATCAATCCGCTGGCAGCCATTCCACAATATGTCCAGGTTCTCACGGGCATTCATCCCGATATGTTGAAGGATGCGCCTGTCTTTTCCGACGTTGCTTTCCGGGTTTTTGAAATGCTTAAGGATGCTGTTTTCGTTGCGCATCACGTGAATTTCGATTATTCTTTTATCCGGCACCAGCTGGAAACCTGTGGTTTCGAACTGGATGCAAAAAAGCTTTGTACGGTCCGCCTGAGCCGGAAGGTTTTTCCGGGGCTTCCGGGATACAGTCTGGGTAAGCTTTGCCGGGACCTTGACATACCCATTCAGAACCGTCACCGGGCAGGGGGTGACGCGGATGCGACGGTTATACTTTTTGAAAAAATACTCAGAAAGGATACCCAGGGCGCCATCAGGCAGATGCTTCAGGGGAAAAGCCGGGAACAATACCTTCCGCCTAACCTGCCTGCCGAACAAATTGGTTCGCTACCCTATACCCCCGGTGTCTATTATTTCCACGACCAGAAGGGCAAAGTGATCTATGTTGGCAAGGCAAAAAATCTCCGCAGCCGGGTTTGCAGCCACTTTTCAAATAATCATCCCGGTCTTCGCAAGCAGGAATTCCTGCGAAACATTTATTCCGTTACCTGGCGGGATTGCGGAACTGAATTGATGGCATTCCTGATGGAATGTGTTGAGATCAGGCGCCTTTGGCCCGCCTACAACAGTAGTTTAAAAAGATTTGAGCAGACTTACGGGCTCTATGTGTACGAGGATCAGTCGGGCTATCTGCGCCTGACCATTGAAAAGAAAAAACAAAACCTGCTCACTTACTATAGCTTCAACGGACTTTCTGAGGGCTGGCAGGTATTGCGCAAACTCGTGAGGCAATTTGAACTTTGCCCTAAATTATGTTTTATTCAGAAAGGAAATGAAACGTGCTCGGGCCTAAGCATAAACACCTGCCGGGGGGCCTGTGAACAAAAGGAGACCGCACCGGAATATAACCAGCGTTTAGTTGCGGCCCTGGAATCTTTGCAGGAAATGTTACCTTCTTTTATGATACGCGACCGAGGTAGGGATTCTTCTGAAGAAAGTTGTGTGTTGATAGAAAACGGGAGATTTTACGGAATGGGGTACTTGGACAAAGAATTACAAATTCAAAGTCTCGACACGCTGAAAGAACAACTCACGGCCTACCCTGAAAATGATTATATGAGAGGGTTGGTGTACACGTACGCTGAAAAATGGCCGGAGAAGAAGCAAGTATGGGAAGCAAGTGAGGTAGTGTGGAAGTATGGGAGTATGGGAGTGGCGTTAGGCTTTAGGCTTTAGGCGTTAAGCGTTAGGCTTTAGGCGTTAAGCTTTAGGCAATAGGGGCGTTAAGCGTTCGAACCAGATGTAAAAACTGGGAGCGTGGAATCATGCGGGCGCCCAGGGATTCGAGGTGGTTGGTATATACCTGGCAATCGATCAATTCAACCCCTTCTGACTTCAGTTGTTCCACATACATGATAAAAGCATATTTGCTGGCATTGCTATACCTGCTGAACATACTCTCTCCATAAAAAACTTTTCCCAGGCGGATGCCGTACAGCCCGCCAACCAGTTCCCCATTCATCCTTACTTCTGCGCTATGCGCATAGCCCGCAAAATGAAGATCACTATAGGCATTCCGCATTTCTTCCGTGATCCAGGTGCCGTCCTGTCCACGACGGGAAATGGCTTTACACTGACTGATTACTGCATTGAAATCGGTGTTTATGGAAAATTCAAAGGGCTGTTTCTTCAGCAATTGTTTCATGCTGGAACTTATTTTTAATTCAGAAGGAAATAAAACAAAACGGGGATCGGGACACCACCAAAGAATGTATTTGTTTTCATACCATGGGAAAATACCATTACGATAGGCATATAATAGTCTTTCGCGCGACAGATCGCCCCCAATGGCTAAAAGGCCATCTTCATCTGCCAGTTCTACCGAGGGAAATCGAATTTCCTTGTCAAGTGCGATTAATGCCATAGGGGAATAGGAATTTGGAAGTTAAGGTCAGGAGTTGGACAGTACTTCAATGGTTGCGCCGATGCCGCGATCCGTTATGGCGTCGCACATCGGTTTTAGTTCTTCATAACTTCCTTGTTTAACAGCATATTTTCCCTGGGTATGTATGATCATGGCACATTGTTCTGCCTGTTCGGTTGAATGATTGCAAACTTCAATAAGTGTTTGAATTACCCAATCAAAACTATTCACTTCGTCGTTCCATACCACCAGGCTATAGGGAGCTTCTACTTCCGTTATCGTATCGGTATCAAAAGCCTGCTCCTCATAAATCCCAGGTTTATTTAGCTGACTTGCCATGGTATAAAATTAAAACAATGATTTCTTTATGCAAAACCCCGTCAGATAAGCTTTATTTAAAATGTTTAGTAGAATACTCAAAAATGTTGCTGATTCTACCCATAAACAGGAATTGAGGGCTTGATTACGGGGATCCCAGGCTGGCGCAGGCTTTGAATACCCTGATTATCTGATCATTAAAATTGAACTATATGAAAGTATTTATTTTTTCTTCCTTTTTGGCCCTGGGGCTTGGATTAAGTTCCTGTGGTGACAATGCCAATAGTCACCAGGATACGGTAGATAGCGCAAAAGCAGTAAATAAAGAAGTAAAGGCAGTACAGCCCGACGCATCAAATTTTGCGGTGAAAGCGGCAGACGGTGGCATGATGGAAGTGGCGCTGGGTCAGGTTGCCCAGCAAAACGCATCCAGCCCGCGGGTAAAAGCTTTTGGCGAAATGATGGTAAAAGATCATACGGAAGCCAACAATAATCTCAAGGCAATCGCAACTTCATTGAACATTGCCTTGCCGGATTCGGTGAGTGATGATTCGAAGAAAGAAATCGAACACCTGAAAATGAAAAAAGGAAAAGATTTTGATAAAGCGTATGTCAGTATGATGGTTGACGATCACAAAAAGGACATCGCTGAATTCCGCAAATGCGCAGATAATTGTTCTGATTCCACCATTAAATCCTTTGCATCCACTACGTTACCCGTATTGGAAAAGCATCTGGATTCCATTCAGGCAATTGCCGCTAAAAAACCTTAGAAAGCGTAAATCTTAAAGCGTAAAGCCTAAAACTGATACAATAATTTATCAAATATTGACGAATAGTTTATAACATTTTGAATCTAAAAAGAAGTTTTCGGCTTTGCGCTTAAGGCTTTAGGCTTTAAACTATTTTTGCTTCCAAACGAAAAGCAATCATGGCAATTACGCGGAGGCATCAACTATTAAAAGATAACAACGATACAGGATTCGGTGGCAACCCGGAGAATTATGGCGGGCGTTTTGTAAATCGGGACGGTACGTTTAATGTAAGAAAAGAGGGTATTTCCTTTTTTCAACGATTCAGTCTTTTTCATAAGATGCTGTATCTGCCTTCCTGGAAATTCTTTGGGGCCTTGTTTGTATTTTATCTTTCTGTCAATTTTGTTTTTGGATGTATTTATTTCTTTATAGGAAAATCTCAGTTTCAGGGTATCATTGCGGTTACCCAGGTGCAGAATTTTAAAGAAATGTTCTTTTTTAGTACGGAAACCTTTACGACAGTTGGGTACGGACGGGTGAATCCCATAGGAGATGCGGCGAACGCAGTTGCCGCGATCGAATCCATGCTTGGGTTCTTATCTTTTGCTATAGCAACCGGGCTTTTGTATGGGCGGTTTTCGAAACCCAAGGCCTTTCTTTTTTTTAGTAAAAATGCGCTGATAAGTCCTTACCGGGGGGGTATGGCGTTCATGTTCCGGTTTGCGTCTTATAAGGATCACCATACGCTGACCAATGTGGAGATTAAAGTGAATGTTGCACTATTGGTGGAAGAACGTGGTAAAAAGGTATTCAAATTTTACGACCTGGACCTGGAAAGAAGCCATGTGGAATCCCTTCCGATGAACTGGACCGTGGTTCATCCGTTAAACGAGGAAAGTCCTTTATTTGAGTATACCCGGGAGGATATGAAAGCAGCAGATCTGGAAGTGTATGTATCCGTGCGGGGCTTCGACGACGTATATTCCAATGTGGTTCAGCAGCGGACTTCTTATACATTTGATGAAATCCTTTTTAACAGGAAATTTGTCCAGATGTACCGTGAAAGTCTGGATGGCAAAACAACGATTGTCGAACTGCACCGGCTACATGAATTTAAGGAAGCGAAGCCGGAAAATATAAAATTGGATCCTGATCCAACCGCCGCAATAGAAATATAGGATCGTTGACCTCAATAAACAATTGACTGTCATCTGTCATCTGTATCCGTAAAAATGTAAGAGGCACACTAAATGTGTATGAGGATGAAAAAATTTTCGCTTCTGATCCCTGCATGTCTCTTTTTCCATTTCGTCCACGCTCAAACACGGCAATTTATTGATGATCACGATTCAAGTTATTACACAACCTATCGTTCGATGCTCACCGCCCGTGGTTATCTTTCCAGAAAATATACTGTCCTTAGCTTTAATCCACCTGACCCGGCAGAGCCTTTCAAATACCGTTCCGTTACTTCTTTGAATGTCGGTATTGGAGCGACCTATCACGCATTCACATTGAATATCGGTATTGGGATCAACAAATTCAATCCCAATGAAGAGAAAGGTCATACCAAATACCTCGACCTGCAGGGACATTTTTATGCGCGTAAATGGAATATTGATCTGCTGGGAGAATTTTATAAGGGTTATTATTTGACCCCAGAGGGCCTGGCTGCTCCACCAGGTATGCCGTATTACCTTAGACCGGATATGGGTTTGAGCCTGATCGGATTTGCATTTTACCGCGCATTGAACGACAAAAAGTTTTCGTACCAGGCCGGCCTGCTGCAAAATGAATGGCAAAAAAAATCAGCGGGTTCTATTCTGTTGGGTGGTGAAATCTATTATGGTTCCATTTTCGGCGACAGCAGCCTGATGCCAGTGATTATAGATCCAAAAGCAAACGCACTGGCCATCAACAAATATCATTTTTTCAGTTTTGGACCCGGCGTCGGTTATGGCTATACGTTTGTTTATAAAGAGCATTTCTTTTTACTTGGTTCCGCTACTATTAATCTGGCATTCCGCTATTCGACTGAAATATCTTCAACACTCGATACAAAATCGAAACTGTTCGGGTTCAGGCCAAATTATATTCTGCATCTCGGCGGCGGATATAATGGAAATAAATGGAGCCTGAGTGTTCTTTGGATTGACACGGAGCTTTTCATGCTGGGAGAAAGTTCAGATTATCATTATACCGTTGACGTCGGTAATTATCGTCTCATCTATGCCAGGCGATTCAATCTGAACCGGAAGGTCAAAAAAATCCTGGCGCCGATACCGGAGATCATTGGCAAATAGGAAAGGAAAGTATGTAAGTATGGGAGTGTGATTATACTAATTAAAATTTTACTCCCATACTCCCATACTTCCACACTCACACACTTGTTTCAGCATAGCTCGAAACCGGTTCACAGGTACAAATCAGGTTCCTGTCGCCATAAGTGTTATTCACGCGGCCGATAGACGGCCAGAATTTATTTTTTCTAGTATAAGGCAGGGGGAAAGCAGCTTTTTCACGACCGTATCCGTGGTTCCACTCATCGGCTGTTATGATATGCTGTGTATGCGGAGCGTGCTTCAATGGGTTGTCGGCTTTGTCCATTTTGCCATTGGCGATATCCTGAATTTCATGATAAATAGAAATCATCGCATCGCAAAACCTGTCCAGTTCAGCCTTGTCCTCGCTTTCTGTCGGCTCGATCATGATGGTTCCGGGTACCGGAAAACTCAGGGTGGGCGCGTGAAAACCATAGTCCATTAATCTCTTGGCTACATCTTCCGCTTCAATGCCTGCCTGTGTTTTGAAGGGCCTGAGGTCTACAATAAATTCATGTGCGCAGGTATTATTTGGCCCCGTGTATAATATGGGATAGTAAGATTCCAACCGCGATTTCATATAGTTCGCATGCAGTATGGCATAAATCGTTGCCTGCCGGATACCGAATGATCCCAGCATTTTAATATAGGCATAACTGATGAGCAGGATACTGGCAGAACCATAACGGGCAGCACTAACCGCACCCGTACCCTTCCCCTCCGGATGGGTCCAGTGACGGGGCAGATGATCTTTTAGTTTTTCATTCACACAAATCGGTCCCATACCGGGCCCGCCGCCGCCATGGGGAATGGCAAAGGTTTTATGCAGATTCAGATGGCATACATCAGCCCCTATAAAACCCGGACTGGTTAGTCCAACCTGTGCATTCATATTCGCTCCGTCCATATAAACCAGTCCGCCGCTGTCGTGTATGATCCGGCAAATTTCTTTTATGCCTTCTTCGAAAACGCCATGCGTCGATGGATAGGTTACCATCAGGCCGGCCAGTTCATTTTTATATTGTGCAGCTTTTTCTTTCAGGTCCTGAATATCTACGTGACCATCGTCGTCACTTTTCACCACAACAACCTTCATGCCCGCCATCACGGCACTGGCAGGGTTTGTTCCGTGAGCGGAAATGGGGATCAGCATCACCTGACGGTGTTGCTGACCATGGGCAGCATGATAAGAACGGATGGCAAGTAATCCGGCGTATTCACCCTGTGCGCCACTGTTGGGCTGCAGCGAAGTTGCGGCAAAACCCGTTATGATGCTCAACCAGGATTCCAGTTCATGGATCATTTGCTGATATCCTTTCCACTGGAAATCGGGTGCGAATGGGTGTATTTTGCTGAAACCGGGCCAACTCACGGGTATCAGTTCGCTGGCTGCGTTGAGTTTCATGGTACAGGAGCCCAGGGGAATCATCGATGTATTTAATGAAAGGTCTTTATTCTCCAGACTCTTCAGATACCGCATCATCTCCGTTTCACTATGATGCGAATTGAAAACCGGATGGCTCATAAACGCCGATTTTCGGTTAAGGGTGACCGGTATGATTTCTTCGTGGCGGTCATAGTCAAATAATGTGGCGGCCTCGTCCAGTTCGCTATAGGCGGCAAATACAGAAAGAATGTCCAGGATATCGCGCTGGGTTGTGCTTTCACCAACTGAGATGAACAGGTTCCCTTTTTCTCCATAAAAGAAATTCATATTCCGCCCTTCGG
>Ga0209863_10000409_pt1 | contig 22497 bp, 18 predicted proteins | sample OrgsoiDNA2013046_FD_185796 | JGI IMG/M metagenome (GOLD analysis project Ga0209863, IMG submission 185796) | Permafrost soil microbial communities from the Arctic, to analyse light accelerated degradation of dissolved organic matter (DOM) -... | ecosystem: Environmental > Terrestrial > Soil >...
AAGTTCACCGACGAGACGCATGAGGGTGTCGAGCAGAGTCACATCGACCCGCAGCGTGGAGTCGCTGACCGACCCGCCGGCGCGTGCGTCCGCCAGCGCGACGGCCGAGGCGCAGCGCGAGGCCGCCCTTGCGCTCGTCCGACGCGAGCGCGAGCTCGGACACCGGGCCCGTGAGGCCGTCGAGTCTGCCATCGCAGAGGCGCGGGCGGAGATCCGGCAGATCGTCCGGCGGGCCCAGGAGGCCGGCACCTCGCGCGCCGCCGAGGCTGGCCGAGAAGGACTGGGACGCGCCGCCGCTCTCGCGCTCGGCAAGCTTCCGCGTCCCGACGTGCCGGCGGCCGCGGTGGGTGCCGCGCTCGAGATCGGGGCACGCGTGCGGGTCGAGCGCCTCGGCGCCGATGGCGTCATCGCTCAGCTCCCCGACGGGCGTGGCCGCGCCAAGGTCACCGTCGGCAAGATGACCGTGGACGTCGGCGCGGACGAGCTGCGCCCCGTCGCCGGCCCGCCCCGCCGAGCGGCCCGGGCAGCCGCGGCTGCCGAGACGACCGCGCGCGCCGCCGCCGCCGAGACGACCGCGCGCGCGCCCGGCGCGTCGGAAGACGCGTTGGCCCTCGTCTCTCAATCGACCTCCGCCACCGTCGATCTCCGCGGCCAGACCGGCGACGACGCGCTCGCCGTCGTCGAGGCGGCGCTCGATCGCGCCGCGCGGGTCGGCCAGAGTCACCTGATGGTCGTTCACGGTCACGGCACGGGCGCCCTGCGTAAGCGAATCCGCGGCTACCTCGACGACTCCCCCTACGTCGCACGCTGGGCCCCCGGCACCCCGCGCCAGGGGGGAGACGGCGTCAGCGTCGTCGAGCTACGCTGACCGTATCGCGGGCGAAGTCGCGCTCGTCGCTGCGCCACCGCCGCACGACGGTGACCAGCACGAATCTCAGATGTTCGTGTCCTCCGGTGGCAAAACAGCCGGATCCGGCAGATCGGCGGAGGGCCCGTCTCCACCGGCTTCTTTGGCGCAGTCTGCCGCCAACGTGTAGGACGTCATCGACAACGAACCGAAAGCGTAGCCGTCCACCAGCACCTGCGCGGGGCACTTGGCCACCGCCGCGAGGCCAGCCAGGTAGAGGGCCGGGATGAAGTGATCGGGCGTCGGCGCCGCGTGTTTGAAATCGGCATGTCGCTCCAGGGCCGGCAGGTCGCTCGGTTGGCCTTCGAGCGCGGCGCGCGCGGCGTCGTCGAATCGGTGGGCCCAATCGAAGCCGGCCTGGGGCCGCGACCAATCGATGGCCCGGAGATTGTGGACGATGTTGCCGCTGCCGACGATCAGGACGCCGCGGGCGCGGAGCGGCGCGAGCCGAGCGCCGAGATCGAGGTGGGTGTCGAACGGCTTGCGGGCGTCGATCGAGAGCTGGACCACCGGGACGTCGGCCTTGGGGAAGGCGTGGACCAGCACCGACCAGGTGCCGTGGTCGAGACCCCATCCGTCGTGGTCGAGGCCGACATGCGCCACCGGCTTGACGATCTCGGCCACCTCTTCGGCGAGGGCGGGATCGCCCGCCGCGGGGTAGTCGACGGCGAAGAGAGCCGGCGGGAAGCCGAAGAAATCGTGGATGGTGCGCGGCCGAGCCATCGCCGTCACGGCGGTCACGTTCACGTACCAATGCGCGGACACGACCAGGATCGCCCGCGGCTTCGGAACGCTGGCCCCGAAGCGGCGCCACGCATCCGTGTACCGGTTCGTTTCGAGCGCGTTCATAGGGCTGCCGTGTCCCAAGAACGCGGCCGGCATCAGAGATTCGGTCGGCTTCGCCATCGGCGAAGTGTACCCGACCCGCGCGGGCGCCTCACGACCGCTCTGGTCGCCAGCTTGTAACCGAATCGTCGCTCGACGGCGTGCGTGTGCGAGGCAAAAGTGCCGGTCTCGTCGAAAAATTTTCGGCACCCAAAACTCTGGAGGCTCCCGTGAAGCGATCTCTTGTTCGATGGGGTTTCGTCGCTTCGCTGGCGACGGCCGCGCTGGTCGGCGCCTGTGACGGATCTCGCAATCTCGGCGGCGGATCACCGGTCGACGGCACGGGCTCGGTCCAGCTCGCCCTGATGCTCGGTAAAGGCGTTGCGGTGTCGAGCGCGAGCTACGCCATCACCGGCCCGGGCGGCTTCACGCAGTCGGGGAGCCTCAACGTCGCCAACAGCGCCACCATCTCCGGGGTGATCGGCGGCCTGCCGGCCGGCGCCGGCTACACGATCACGATCTCGGCCACCTCCACCGATGGGACGACCAGCTGCGCCGGATCGGCCAGCTTCAGCGTGACCGCCGGGGCCACCACGTCGGTCACCATCCACCTCACCTGTCACGAGGCGCCCAGCACCGGGTCGATCTCGGTGACCGGCACGATCAACATTTGCCCGAACATCGACTCCGTCGGCGCGAATCCGCCCACGCGGAACTTGATCGCGCTCGCGAGCGCTGCCGACGATCCCGACAACGGCCCGCAGCCGGTCTCTTACAAATGGGCGACGACCTCCGGCACGTTGAGCAGCGCCAGCGCGCAGAACCCGACGCTGACCTGCAAGGCCCCCGGCGTCGCTTCGCTGACCCTCACCGTCTCCGACGGAGATCCGGGGTGCGCGACCACTTTCAACGTGCCGGTGACCTGCCCGGACGATTCGGCGCTCGCCGAGACGGCGTGGGTCGAAATCGGGGCGAACAACCAGGCCATCGCGCGGCTCCTCACGCCGTACACCGCGTGCCCGTCCATCGTCGTGGATGGGGTTTCGAGCTCGATGACCGTGCGGGCTTTGCCGGCCACCCTGCCGCTCCGACCGACCAGCACCGATACGACCCTGGCCGCGGCGATGACGTCGGGCAACTCGAAGCCGTCGATTTTCACGACGACGACCTGTGAGTTCCTCCTTCCCGCAGGCGCAAGCGCCGCTACCGTGGCCGGCATCAGCTTGCCGCTTCCCAAGCCGGTCGTGAACCGGGTGCTGATCATCGGTGACACCGGGTGCCGCATCTCGATCGGAAACGTCTACCAGGCCTGCGGCGATCCGACGATTTGGCCGTTCTCCGTGATTTCGTCGGCGGGCGCCGCGATGAAGCCCGATCTCGTGCTTCACGTCGGCGACTACCAGTACCGCGACAACCCCTGCCCCCCGGGCAACACCGCCTGCACCGGAACGCCGTGGGGTTACGGCACCGACACCTGGATGGCTGACCTTTTCACGCCGGCGGCGCCCCTGCTCGCGGCGGCTCCCTGGGTCATGGTCCGAGGCAACCACGAGACCTGCAACCGCGCCGGCCAGGGCTGGTACCGGTATCTCGACCCGAACCCGTACGACGCCACGGGCGTCAAGACTTGCAACGATCCGGCTAACGACAACTCGGGCAACTTCAACGACCCGTGGGCGGTCTCCTTCGGAGATACGCAGTTCGTCGTCTTCGACTCGTCGAACGCCTCGAAGACCGCCTACTCGCCCGCGGCGTTTCAGCCCTACACGAGCGAGCTGGCCGAAGCCGCCAGCCTGGCGACCCCGAGCTTGCTGAACATCTGGGCCGTGCACCACCCGGTCCTCGGCTATTCGGCGGCCAACCCGCCCACGATCGGCAACGCGGGTCTCCAGTCGGTCATGAACGCGGCCTATCCGGGCAACTACTACCCGCCGAATATCGGGATCGCTGTCCATGGCCACGTGCACGACTTCCAGGCCCTCAACTTCGCCAGCAACCACCCGGCGACCTTCGTAGCCGGCAACGGCGGCGACAACCTGGACTCTGCGCTCCCTGCGAACGGGACGGGGTTCAACCCGAACGGCGACTTGCCGGCGCCCAACACCGTGATCAACGCGTTCGCGTTCTCGCAGGAGTTTGGGTTCATGGTGATGGACCGCGTGGGCGCCGTGGGCCAGAAGAACTGGAAGTTCACGTCGTATCGCACCAACGGCACCGTCATCGCGGTGTGCAGCATGGCGGCTCCAATCGCCTGCAGCGGCACCTGCGACAGCACCCCGGGCACCCAGATCACCTGCACGGACGAGGGCGGCAACGTGGTGGGTACCTACGACAACATTCCCTAGCCGGCGGTCGTGCGGCGAGAGGCGATCTCTGGATCTGGAGTCGACGGCAGAGGCGCAACCTGAAAAAAGAAGCAGGATCCTGGCGGCGTCCCGCCAATTTGGGCGCCGCCGCGCTTATATTGGCTCTGGGTGCGTGCAGCAAGGGCACGCCTGCGCCCCCCAGCGCTCCCAAGCCGACCATTGCCGAGGCGTGGGCCGCGGCGAAGATCCCGAGCCTTCCGCGCTTGCCGGTGATTCCGGCCCGCCGCACCAACGTTCTTCCGGTTCCGCCCCGCCCGGGGCCGCCGGACAATCCGGTGCTGGTGGCGCTCGGCAAAAAGATCTTCGCCGACGAGCGCCTGTCGGAGCCGCCCGGGACGAGCTGCGCGAGCTGCCACGATCCGGCGCGCGCCTTCTCCGGAAGCCACGGCTCGCACATCGGCGTGCCGCTGGGGAGCCGCCCGGGACACTTCGCTCGGCGTTCGACGCCGTCGCTCCTCTACCTGCGGTACGTTCCCGCCTTCCACTACTTCGAGGACGACGAGGCCCCAGCGCCAGAGCCGCGCGGCGGTTACTTCTGGAACGGACGCTCCGACAGCCTCGTAGAGCTGGCGCGGCAGCCGCTGTTCAACCCCGACGAAATGAACGCGGGGACCCCGCGGCGCCTCGCCGGCAAGATCGCGCGGGGGCCTTACGCCAAGGAATTCCGAGCCGCGGTCGGGCCGTCCTCGGATCCGGAGGCGATTCTGCGCGGGGTGGGAGTGGCGCTCGAGGCCTATTTGAAGAGCGACGAGATGACGCCGGCCCGCTCCAAGTACGACGACTACGTGCGCGGTCAGGCGACGCTGACGGAGCAAGAGCGGCGGGGGCTGGAGATCTTCAAGGATCGGCGCCGCGGCGCCTGCTCCGGTTGCCACCGCATGGCCGAGACCTCGACCGACCCGGCGGAGTCGATGTTCACCGACTACGGGTACGATGCGGTCGCCCTCCCCCGCAACCGAGAGCTGCCCGGCAATCGCAACGCCGCGTCCTTCGATCTCGGTCTGTGCGAGCGGAAGAACGCGAAGACTCCGTCGAGCGACGAGAGGTTTTGCTCGACCTTCCGCACGCCGTCGCTGCGAAACGCCGCCGTTCGTGACAGCCTCGGGCATAGCGGCGTTTACAAGAGCCTGCGGGAGGTCGTGGCGTTCTACGCAAGGCGCGCGGTCGCGCCCGACCGCATCTACCCGCCGGGTAAGAAGTTCGACGACGTGCCTTCGAAGTATCGCCGCAACATCAACATCTACGCCCCCGTCTACAACAGGCGCGTGGGCGCCCCGCCGCCGCTTTCGGACGACGAGATCGACGCCGTCGTGGCCTTCTTGGGGACGCTCACCGATGCGCCCTCGCCCAGCTTGGCGGCGCCGGCGGCGGGCAGCGCACCGATCGCGCAGTCGCGGTCGCCCTGAGATGACGAGGTTCCTGGGCCGAGCGCTCCGCAGCGCCACCGTCCTGGCGGCGGCCGCGATCGGCCTCGCCGCGCTCGCGCCAGAACACCTGGCCTTCGCCCATGCGGTCGGCGTCTCCAGCGGCGAATATCGCCTGGACGGCAAGGTGCTCTACGGCGACATCGGGATGGCCGGTCGCGAGCTCGTCCGCTGGCTGCCCGCGATCGACACGGACCACGACGGGTCGATCGCCCCGGAAGAGCTGGCCGCGGGTCGCGACGCCGTCGCGCGCGCGCTGGTGGCGGGCATGACCGTCGTGGCCGACGCCAGAGCCTGCCCCGGATCGCTCGACCGAGCGTGGGTGCTGGAGGGCGAGGGCGGCGTCGTCTTCCAGGTCCGCTACACCTGCCCCGAGGTTCCCGATCGGATCACGCTGGCGGCTCCGATTCTCGACGCCCTGACCCCGGGTCACCGCCACCTGGCGCGCGTCTTCCGTTCGGGAAAAGCGCAGAGCAAAGTGCTCGATCGGGCCCACGCCACCTGGACGTTGGAGCGGGCGAGTCCCACCTCGACCGCGAGCTCGAACAAAAGCCAGATGGCTTGGTCGATGCTGAAGCTCGGCGTCGAGCACATCCTCACGGGCGCGGACCACCTGGTGTTCTTGTTCGGCCTCATCCTGGTGGGCGGCAGACTTCGCTCGCTGGTGGGTGCGGTGAGCGCCTTCACGCTCGCGCATTCGATCACGCTGGCGCTGGCCGCGCTCTCGATCTTCGCCCCGAGCCCCCGCCTCGTCGAGCCCGCGATCGCGCTGTCCATCGCGTACGTCGGCGTCGAGAACCTCTTCGTCGAGGACGCGAGCAACCGCTGGCGGATCACCTTTCCGTTCGGGCTCGTCCACGGGTTCGGCTTCGCGGCCGCCCTGCGCGAGATCGGGCTGCCGCACGGGCAGGTCCCGATCGCCCTCGTCTCGTTCAACCTGGGCGTCGAGATAGGGCAGCTCGGCGTCCTGTCGATCGCGTTGCCCCTCGCGCTCGCCGCCCGCAGGACCCCTTGGTTCGGGGACCGCGGCGTCAAGATCCTGAGCGCGGCCATCGCCATCGGCGGTGGCGTGCTTTTCGTCGTGCGGCTCGTCGCCTATCGGTAGTGAGACGTCGGGCGGCGAGAGCGCCCGACTCTCACGCTTTGCTGCGGACCTACTTCTTACAGGTGTCTTCGCCGAACGCCATGAAGCCCTTGCCCATGTCCATCTCGATCTTGTGGAAGGCTTCCTTGGGTCCCTTGGAGCTCATGGTATCGCGCGACTTGACCTTCATCCCCATCATGTATTGCTCGCTGGTGTAGGTGAGGCTGTCGCCGGTGATCTTCCCGACGCCCATAGCGATGCCGCCCATGTTGTCGACGGTGGTCGCGACGGCCTGCATCGAGCCCGGATCGAAGCCGATGTAGAGAACGCCCTTCATCGTCATGTCGAAGCCCTTCTGCTTCTTGACCTCGTACTCGCCCTTATAGACGAAGCCGTCCAGGTCCTTCTTGAACTTGACCGTCGACTTCGCGTTTATCTCGGGCGAGCCCGAGCCGAACGAGTTGGCGGCGAACTTCGTTTCGCATTTCCACGAGCCCTCGAACGGCTTCATGAACGCCTCCAGCTCCTTCGAGGGCGTCGGTTTGGGCGGCGCGGCGGGCGCGGCGGCGGGCTTCGCCCCAGCCGCGGGGGCGGCCATCGCCGCGGCAGGCTTGGCGGCCGGTGCAGCGGCCGGAGCCGCCGGAGCGGCCGGAGCCGCCGGTTTTGCGGTCTGTGCGTTGGCGCTGCCCGCGGCGACGAGCACCAAAAGGGCTGTCAGAGTGTGTTGAGTCTTGGTCATGGTTGTCCTCACCTTCTCCCTTGGGGAGGCGGGAGGGTAACCCCGTCCGGTCCGGGGGCAAAGCCGGCATTCAAGGCGCCCCAAGCGCGAGGCTCAGGACGCGGCGTACGACGCGAGGCTCGGTGGGCCGCGCCCCGGGCCGTGCGAGGCTCAGTGAACTTTTCGCTGCTTGCGGAAATCCGCGAGACAGCTGTCGCAGAGCTCCAGGCCCGACGCGGTGGCTTCATCCATCGTGCGGTAGATCGGCTCGCGGCTCGCGCCACAGTACGCTGCGGTCGAAGAGGCGGTGGCTCTCTCGACGCCGGCGGCACCGGCCGTACGGGTGCGTTCCGATTTCAAGGCCCGGAGATGAGCGAGCGACATGGCCCTAAGGCTACTCGCAAGCTGGCGATCGGGGACAACTATCGTCCTGCCACCCCCAATTAAGCGGCCGGCTTCAGACCGGATCCGGGGTGCCGTCGAAGTAATTCGGGGCGTCGACCGGCCGCTCGACCTTCTGCCGGGTACGGTAGAGCACCCGCCGCCCGGCGTTGAGTCGGACGAAATTCTGGTCGAGCTCGTGCTCGTCGTAGAGATGCTCCGGAAGGCAAAAGCCGTCGCAGAACGCGCAATAGACGACGCTGCCGGGCCGCCGGTCGGCCGGCTCCAAGAAGTCACCGTGCAGGTAGTGTCGAGGGGCGGTCATACTCGGGGGCCTCTCGAATCATCGGCGGATCCGGCTGACCCTTGATGACGTTCTAAGCCAAGCACGGTCAGGAGATACCACGGGCGGGCGGCCCGCTCCTCCCTTTTGTTTTATTCGACCCGCCCGTAACCTCATCGGTCATGAGGGTGTCGGTCCTGGTGGTCCCGGCCATCGCAGCCTTGCTGGGTGGCTCGTCGCACGCCCGCGCTTGTAGCCCCGGGCAACCCACGGCGCCGACGGCCCTTCCCAGGACCGGCGCGACCGGCGTGTCGACGGCGACGTCCATCGTCGTTCTTTCCCCGAACGAGCCTTTCGGGCTGAGCCTGCTCGCCGGCGGGCAGGAGGTCCCCCTCGCCGGGTGGACGGCGCTCGGAAGCGGCGCCGACGAGGCCCTGGGCGCCACCAACTTCTGGGAGCTTCGGATCGGCATGCTGCTCGGGAGCACCGAGTACGTCCTGTCGCTGCCCGGGGGCGACGGCGGCGGCACCGCGCTCAACGACTTCACCACCGCCGTAGGCTACGACAAGGTCGCCGGCACGGCGCCGAACCTGCGCGGATTTCAGCTCTGGCGCGTCCGGTACCCGGTGGCCGACATCGCTTCGGGCAACTGCGTGTTCGCCGAATATCAAGGCTTCATCACGATCGACTACGATCCGGCGACGGTGCCCAATACGCCCGCGTCTTCGGTCGTCCACACGTTTCACCTCGCCCCGATGACCGGCGGCGCCGCGCAGACGTTCGTCTACACTGGCTCGAACGCCTTCACCGGGCTGGCCCCTTCGGGGGCCTATCCGATCCCGCTCGGGCAGTGGCAGCCCGATCTCGATCCCACGCGGCAGTACTGCCTGAGCATCAGCGCTTCTGGTGACGGTGATCTGGCGCGGCCGATGCTCAGCAGCAATCAGGTTTGCGCCGACGTCACGCAACTTTCCGCGACGGGCGCGCCACCTGCGCCGGGGTTAACCGGCGCCGCGGCGGGCGGCGGCGGGGGCGGCTGCTCCGCCGCGGGCGCCCCGAATCTCCACTGGCCGCTGTCGCTGGCCGCGACGATTCTGATCGGGCTTTCGCTCGCGACACGCCGGGCGCGAAGACGACGCTGAATGGGTCAGTCTGCCCGGGTGGCCCAGGCGACCAGGCGCTCGGGTGACCAGGTGTTGGCGACGCAATCGGGGTCGACCCAGGCGCGCTCCGCGTTGAGCGCCGCGAAGCGGACGCGGTCGAGCTCCTCCGCGCGGTGCGCGTCGCTGGTCAGCACGTAGGTCACGCCTTTGCCGCCGGTGCGCCGCAAGGCCTCGACCGAGAGATCCAGCCGGGGGAGCGCGCCGTTGATCTCGAGGGCGGTGTCGGTCTCCGCCGCCGCGGCGGCGATGGCCTCCAGATCGAGCTCGATGGGCGGCCGCCCCCCGATCATGCGCGCCGACAGGTGCCCGATCATGCGCACCGACGGATCGCGCATCGCCGTGACCACCCGCCGGGTCTGGGCGGCCCGATCGAGCTCGAAGTGATCGTGCACGGACGCCAGGCACCAGTCGAAGCCGCGGCGGAACTCCGGATCGTAGTCGAGCTCGCCGGCCGGGCCGATGTTCAGCTCGACGCCGTGCAGGAGCTTGAGCGCGTCGCCGAGCTCGGCCTGAAGCGCCCGAAAGCGGGCCCGCTGCTCCAGCAGGACCTCGCGACTCACGCCCGACAGCGTCCCCTCCGCGTGATCGGTGATGGCCAGGACCCGGTAGCCGCGCCCGATCGCGGCCGCGACCACCTCTTCGAGCGGCGAGCGCCCGTCGCCCGAAACGGTGGTGTGCACGTGGAAGTCGCCGATGACGGAGGGCAGAGACCGCGGGAGGCGGCCGCTCTCCGCCGCCTCGATCTCGCCGACGTCCTCGCGCAGCACCGGCGGGATGAAGGCCAGATCGAGCGCGCGGTAGATCTGCTCCTCGGTCTCGCTGGCGACGACGCGGCCGCCTTCGATCTCGGAGAGCGCGTATTCATTCAACGTCAGCCCGCGGGCCAGTGCGCGCTGGCGCAGCTTGATGTTGTGCCCCTTCGAGCCGGTGAAGTAGAGCAGCGCCGCGCCCAGCTGCGACGGCGCCACCACGCGCAGATCGATCTGCGTGCCCCGGCGGGTGACCACGCTGGTCTTGGCGGCGCCGCGCCCGAGCACGCGTTCGGTGAGGCTCATCGACACCAGCGCCTCCATTACCGGCTCGGCCACGTCGGCGGCCACCACGATGTCGACGTCGCCGATGGTCTCGGAAAAACGGCGCAGCGACCCGCAGGTGGAGGCGTGACGGACGCCAGGCAGCTCGCGCAAACGCGCCACGATCCGTTCGGCCAGCGGCAGCGCCACCGAGATCGGCGTACGCCCGACGGTGCCCTGCGCCTCGTGGCGCGCCAGCGCCTGGGCCAGTTTCTCCTCGGACTTCGGGCCGAACCCGCGCAGCGGGCGGAGCTTGTGCTCGGCCAGGACCGCGCGAAGATCGTCGATCGACTGCACGCCCAGCTCGACGCGCAGCCGCGAGAGCGCCTTGGGGCCGAGCCCCTGAATCCGCAGCAGTGCCACCACCGAGGGTGGATGTTTCTGCCGCAACCCTTCCAGCTTGGCGACGCGCCCGGTCTCGAGCAGCTCGCGAATCTTCTCGGCGGTGCTCTTGCCGATGCCGTCGATCCGCTGCAACTCCTTGACCGTGAGCACGCCGAGATCCGTCGCCTGCGCCGAAATGGCCTGCGCTGCGCTCTCGTAGGCGCGCACGCGGAACGACTGCGGATCGCCCTCGTCGAGCATCGTCAGCTCGGCGAGATCCCGCAGCATCTCCAGCACGTCCTCCTTACTGTTCATTTTTGATGGAACCCTGGGAGGGTTCCATACCTCCCGCGATGGGCTCGCGTGAGCGAAGCTCACGCTCCCCCGACGCGATCTCTTACCGCGTTGAAGCGTCGCGGGCTACGGGGTCTCCTGGACGACGGACAGGAAATTTCCGGCGGGGTCCTTGAACCAGGCGATGGTGGGTCCTCGGCCGGGGCCGCCGCGGGCGATGCCCTTGGCGTCGGTCTTGAGATCGGGCGAGTCGTAACTCTCGAAGCGGATTCCGAGCCTCGTCAGCCCGTCGACCGCCTGGTCGACATCGGGCACCGAGAAATTGAGGATGGTGAAGGTGGCGGCCAGGTGGTTGGGCTTCCCGTACACGAAGACCCGGTGGCCGTCGGCGAGGATCAGGACCAGTTGTCCCATCGTCCCCTCCGTGACCTCGAGACCCAGCGTCTCGCCGTAAAATCTTCGAGCCTTCGGAAGATCGTCGACGGAAAAGCTGCTGAACGTCTTGGTGCTCTTGAACATGGGGAAGCTCCTGGTCTGGTCCTGGCGAAACGATAGGTCGAGACGCCGCAGAAGCAAGCGCGACGGCCTCCGCCCATCGCCGAGCTTGTTGTAGCCTGGAGCCGTGGCAAAGAAACCGGAGGCAGTCGAGACCTTGCAGGTCGCCGGCCGGCAGGTGCGCGTCACCCACCCCGACAAGCCCTACTTCTCTCGCGAGGCCAAGCTCTCGAAGCTGGACCTTGTCCGCTACTACCTCTCGGTCGCCGACGGCGCGCTCTCCGGCATCCGCGATCGCCCGATCGTGCTCAAGCGCTTCGTCAATGGCGCGGAGGGCGAGGCCTTCTATCAGAAGCGCGCGCCGGAGCAGCGCCCCGACTGGCTGCGCACGGTCACCCTTTCGTTTCCTTCCGGCCGCACCGCGGAGGAGCTGGTGGTCGACGACGCGGCCGGGCTGGCCTTCATCGTGAACCTCGGCTGCATCGAGCTGCACCCACACCCGGTGCGCGCCGCCGATCTCGAGCACCCCGACGAGCTGCGCGTCGATCTCGATCCGGGTCCCGGCGTCGTCTGGGCGGACGTGCGCCGGGTGGCGTTGGAGGTCCGGGCGCTGCTCGAAGAGGTCGGCCTCGCCGGCTGGCCCAAGACCAGCGGCTCGCGCGGCATGCACGTGAACGTCCGTCTCCACCCGCGCTGGACCTTCACGGAGGTGCGACGCGCCGCGATCGCGCTGTCGCGCGAGATCGAGCGGCGCGCGCCGACGCTGGCGACGTCCAAGTGGTGGAAGGAGGAGCGCCACGGCGTGTTCCTCGACTACAACCAGAACGCCAAGGACCGGACGACCTGTTCGGCTTACTCGGTCCGCCCCGTTCCCGACGCGCGCGTCTCGGCGCCGCTCGACTGGAGCGAGGTCGCCGACTGTGAGCCGGCCGACTTCACGGTGGCGACGATGCCCGCCCGCTTCGCGGCCCGCGGCGATCCGCATGCCGGGATCGACGCCGCGCCGGGATCGCTCGACGCGCTCCTCGAGCGGGCGGCGCGCGACGAAACGTCGGGCCTGGGCGACGCCCCCTGGCCGCCGCACTTCCAAAAGACGGCTGGCGAGGCGCCGCGCGTGGCGCCCTCGCGCGCGCGGGCCGCCGGGACCAAACCCCGCGCGCCCCGGGTCAAGATGCCGCTCGTCGTCGTCGCGAGCTCGACCAGCAAGGCCGAGGCGCTGGCCGGCCTCGAACGCTGGAAGGCGCGGCACGCGGCGGTCGCCGAAAAGCTCGCGGTCGACGACATCCTCGTCGATTCCATGCGGGGACGATCGTCGACCTGGACCCGGATCCGCGTGAACCTGCGCCACGTCCCCGAAGACCTGCGCCCGGCGCAGGAGACGCCCGACCCGGACGACGATCCGACGCGCGAGTGGCGGCGTGAGATCGCAAAAGCGCGCAAGAGCAAAGACAGCTAGCGTCGCAAATTCAGCGACCGGTCGCGAAGATCTCCGCCAGCTCCTGCGGCGCGACCACCTCGAGCTGCGCGTAGGTGCAATCGCGCGGCGTCTTGTCGGGACGCCAGCGCCGAAACTGGCCGGTGTGGCGGAAGCGGGATCCCTGCATGTGGTCGTATCCGACCTCGACCACCAGCTCGGGGCGCAGCGGCTCCCACCCGAGATCCTTTCCCTGGCTCCAGCGGCTCTGCGCGCCCGGCACGCGGCGGGGCTCGCCTTCGGCCTGTTGCGCTTCCGCCCAGGCCCGCCAGGGATGTCCGGCAAGCGCGTCCGTCCGGTAGGGCGCCAGCGTCTCGACCAGCTCACGGCGCTTGACGGCGGTGAAGCTGGCCGCGACCCCCACGTGTTGCAGCGCTCCCGCATCGTCGAAGAGCCCCAGCAGCAAAGATCCCACCGCGTCGCGTTCGCTGCGCGCGTGCCAGCGAAAGCCGGCCACGACGCAGTCGCACTCGCGGTCGTGCTTGACCTTCAGCATCACCCGCTTGTTGGGCTCGTAGGCGCCGCCGGCCGATTTCGCCATGACACCGTCGAGGCCGGCCCCCTCGAATCGCCGGAACCAGTCGGCGGCGATCTGGCGATCGGCGGTCGCGGGCGTGAGATGCAGGGGCGGCGCGCTCCCACCGAGATGCCTCTCCAGCAGCGCGCGCCGCTCGCGGAACGGCGTGCCGCGCAGATCGCGGTCCCCTTCGCACAGCAGATCGAAGAACACGATCGATGCCGGGATCTCCGCCGCCAGCATCTTCACCCGCGAGGCCGCCGGATGCAGCCGCATCTGCAGCGCCTCGAAGTCCAGCGCCGATTCCCGCGCGAGGACGATCTCGCCGTCGAGCACGCAGCGTTCCGGCAAGCCCGCCGCCAGCACCTCGACCAGCTCGGGAAAGTACCGATTGAGCGGCTTGCTGTCCCGGCTCTGGATCAGGATCTCGGCGGCGTCCCGAAACACCAGCGCCCGAAATCCGTCCCACTTCGGCTCGAAGAGCCATTCGTCGCCCGCGGGCAGCTCGGCCACCCGCTTGGCGAGCATCGGCGACACGGGCGGATTGACCGGCAGTTGCACGCGCCCCGCCAGGCTAGCACGCGCGCCGCGGGGCTTTGAACCCGACCCTCTCCCGAATTGCAGGCCCCGACCCTTCGATCGCCGGCCGTTGACAGCCGATTCGAAAATCATCAGCGTAGCTTCCGGAGGACAACGATGAGCATCCGTCTTTATGGCTTGCCGAGGAGCTCGGCCTCTCGCGTCCACTGGGCGCTCGAGGAGCTGGCTATCCCCTATCAATACGTCGCTCTCGACCGGGCCAAGGGGGAGCTGCGAACCCCCGAGTACCTGGCCATCAACCCGAGCGGCAAGGTCCCCGGCTTCGTCGACGGGACCCAGCGCTACTTCGAATCGCTGGCCATCCTCATGCACCTGGGCGAAAGCTACGGCCGCGAGCGCGGTCTGTGGCCGAAGGCGGGCCCGCTGCACGCGGAGGCAATGTGCTGGACGGTGTGGGGCGTCACCGAGCTGCACACCTTCATGATGCAGTTCCTCTATCACGGCCTCGACACCCCCGTGTCGTACGGACCCGAGCACCGCAGCAAGGCCACCGCCGACTACAACTATGGTCAGTTCTCGCGTCTGCTCGACGCGCTCGACACGCGCCTCGCGGGACGGGATCACCTGATCGGAGACTTCTCCCTCGCGGACATCCCCTCCGCGTGGGCGCTGATCTTCGGCACCGCCCTCGGCGTCGGCATCGAAGGGCGCCCCAACGTGGAGCGCTGGCTGACGAGTTGCCGAGCCCGACCTGCTCTGGCGCGAATCGGCGCGAAATAAGCGCGAGCCCATCGGCGCAAACCTGGCGCAAGGGGGAACCCCGTCGTTTGCCCGAATCAGCTATTCTCGCAGCCGTGAACGAACATAGATCTCCACGCACCAGAGGTGGGCTCGCTTTAGTTGTCGGCATCCTGATCGCGATCTTCGCCACCCGCGCGCTGGGCGCGCCCGACCCACGCGAGCTGAAGGCCCGTGAGGACTTCGCGGGTGGGCGCTATCAAGAGGCGCTCGATCTCTTCGCCAGGCTCTACGCCGAATCGTTGCACCCGAATTACCTGCGCAACATCGGCCGCTGTTACCAGAACCTGGGCCAGCCCGATCGCGCCATCAGCAGCTTCCGCGACTACCTTCGCAAGGGTAAGGAGATCTCCGCAGATGAGCATCAGGAGATCGAGGGCTACATCAAGGAGATGCAGGATCTGAAACGGCAGCGCGAAGGGGCGGCGCCCGAGAAAGACCATCCTGTCAATCCAACCGTGCCCCTCGTTCCCCTCCCCGCCTCTGGGTCGCAACCCGCGCCAGAGGTGGTCGTGGTGACGCCCGCTCCAGCGGCCCCCGCCTCGGCCGGGGAGACGCCCGTCTACGAGCGCTGGTGGTTCTGGACCCTGGTGGGCGGCGCCGTCGCGATCGGGCTCGGCGCAGCCGCGGCGGCCGGCGTCTTCACCAAGACCGAGGACGCGACCTGTCCAATGGGCGTCAAATGCCAGTAGTGGCGACGGCGAAGTCTCTGGGGCGTCGCAGACCAAGCGCGGCGCACCTCGCGCTCTGCGGCTTGGTGGGTCTCGGTCTCGGGCTTGGCTGCACCGAGAAAGGGCGCTCGCTCGTGCTGGTCGATCTGTCTTCGGCGGTGGCGATCGACCATGTCAAAGTCGTGGTCGCGCAGGCCAGCAGCAAGGTGGGTGAAGCGGATGCGTCCTGGAGCGCAGCGCCACAGCCGCTGGAGCTCGGCGTATTCGTTCCCAAGACGGTCACCGGATCGCTCGACGTGATCGCCTGCGGTTTCGATTCCACCGGCGCGACCGTCGCGGCCAGCCCGACCGATCCCGGGTCCGTTACGGTCACCGTCCAGCCCGGCACCGCGACCGCCCACGTTCCGATCACGCTCCTCTCCGGGATACCGCCCGCGCTCTGCGCGACGCTCGGCGGAGCCGGCGGCGTCGGCGGCGGTGGAAACGGTGGCGCCACAGGTCCTGGCGGTGCCGGCGGCACGAGCTCGGGCGGTGCCGGCGGCACGAGCTCGGGCGGTGCCGGCGGCACGAGTGGTTCAGGTGGCGCGGGCGGCGCGATTGGTACTGGCGGCGCGGGCGGCGCGGGCGGCGGCGCAAGCGGTGCTGGGGGCAGAGGTGCCGGCGGCGCAGGCGGCGCGGCCGCCGCTGGCGGGAGGGGCGGTTCCGGCGGCGCTGGCGGTTCCGGTGGTGCCGGCGGCGCCGGCGGGGCGGCCGGGCCGTCGTGGCGGGGAGCCAAGGCCGTGGCGGCAGACGCCGCCATCAGCGAAAGGCTTCCCGACGTAGCCGTCGATCCTGCCGGAAACGCGGTCATCGTCTACCAGCACGGAAACGACATCTGGTTCAGCAAGTACAATGCGACGAACAGCACGTGGGGAATGCCCGGTCCTCTCGAGGCGCAGGGCGGTCAAGCGTTGGAGCCGGCCGTCGCCGTCGACAAGAACGGCAACTACTTGGCGGTCTGGGCGCAGGCCTACGACTCCGCGCTCGAGGGCATCTATGCGGCCACGTCCAGCGACGGCGTGACCTGGTCGAACGTCGCTACCATCACCACCACCAACGCCGGGGGCCCGGCCTTGTCCATGAACGCGAACGGCGCGGCGGTGGTGGCTTGGAGCGAGTCCTCCATGGGGGGGAGCATCAACCAGGCCGCGGCCAGCATCCGCTCCGCCACCGGGGGTACCTGGACGCCGCCGCAGGTCATGCTCGCGGGTGACGACAACAGTGATCGCGACCCCGTCGTCGCCATGTCCGGAACGGGCCAAGCGTTCGTCGGCTGGCAGCAGGACGACGGAACCGACTACCTCATCAGCCTCTGGATACGGCAGTACACCACCACGGGGGGGTGGACAGCCGCCACGCTATTCGAGCATTACAACGGAGCCGACGCCTACGGGATTGGCATTGGGGCCAACACCGCCGGCAACGCGATCGCGACCTACATCGAGGTCACCGCCTCGAACCCCGCGACCGTTCAATTGTGGTCGCAGCGCTACAGCCCCACGACGGGGTTCGGCGCCCCCCTGGAAGTCGCGCCGGGAAACAACATCGACACGACCGTCCCGGCGTCGGTCACCCTGGACGAATCGGGGATCGCGACCGTCGCCTGGGCCTTCGAGGTCGGGACGACCTTCCAGGTTTATACCAGCCGCGCGGGACCGACCGACGCCACCTGGTCGGCGGCGATGGAGATGGAGACCGACGACATGGCCACCGAGGACGACACCAATCTCGGGGGGGTCACCAATCCAATCGTGCGCAACGACGCGGCCGGCAACGTGACGCTCGTCTGGCGCAAGCGCACCAGCGGGACCCGCTTCGACCTGGCGTCGAGGCGTTTCACGGGAGGGACCTGGGGTCCCGCCACGTTGATCGAAACGAACGACACCGACAGCGTATTCTGGCCGGCGCTCAGCGTGGGCACCAACGGCACGGCGGTCGCCACCTGGTATTACGACCCCGCGCTCGACGTCTGGGCCAACGTCTTTCGCTGAGCGATGGGGCTCTCGCCACGCGCAGCGCCGCTCTCAACAAGCAGCGGCGCTATACGTGCATCACGACTACTTGATAAAGAGGATCTCCTGGAAGGTCGGCAGGGGCCACAGATCGTCGTCCACCACCGCTTCGAGTCCGTCGGCCGCTTCGCGCACCTTGAGCATCGCTGGCAACACCTGGCTGCAGAAGTGCTTCGCTTCGGCCAGAGCGCCGTCGCCCCCGTGGTGGTGGGTGGCGGCCTCGAGGCCGGTGAGCCCCGCCTGTAGCTTGGCGATGAGATCCGTGACCTGCTTGAGGACGGCGGTGTCGGGCGTGAATCCGGCTGTCTTCACCGCGGTGGCGCCCTCTGCCAGCTCGCGCTGGTAATGCAGCGCCGCCGGAAGGATCGTGGTCTTGGCGATCTTGGTGGTGAGGTTCGCCTCGACGTTCACCGACTTGTTGTAGTGCTCGAGGTAGGTCTCGTAGCGGCTGTGCACCTCGCGCGGTGAAAGCACCTTGTACTTGTCGAACAGCGCGAGGACGTCCTTCTGCTGCAAGACCGGCAGCGCGTCGACTGCCGTCTTGTAGTTCGGCAGGCCCCGCTTCTCCGCTTCGAGGTGCCATTCCGCCGAGTATCCGTTGCCGTCGAAGACGACGGCGCCGTGCTGCGTGATGATCTCCGCCAGAACCTCCTGGATCGCGGCGTTTAGCTTCTTGCCGCTGGCCAGGCCCGATTCGAGCTTGGTCGCGACGTAGTCGCACGACTCCGCGATCGCGGTGTTCAAGGCCACCAGCGGGTCGGCGATGGACTGGCTCGATCCCACCGCCCGGAATTCGAAGCGATTGCCGGTGAATGCGAAGGGGCTGGTCCGGTTTCGGTCTCCCGCGTCGCGCGGCAGCTTGGGCAGCGAGTCTACGCCGATCTCCAGGGTGCCCCCCATCTTCGACGATTTTGCGCCGCCCGACCGGATCTGCTCGAAGACGTCGGCCAGCTGCTCGCCGAGGAAGATCGAGATGATGGCCGGCGGCGCCTCGTTGGCGCCCAGGCGGTGATCGTTGCTGGCGGTGGCGATGACCGCGCGCAAGAGACCCGCGTACTTGTGCACCGCCCGGATCACCGCGCCGCAGAACACCAGGAACTGCGCGTTCTCGTGGGGCGTCTCGCCGGGATCGAGGAGGTTGCCCTCGGTGGCATTTCCGAACGAGTAGTTGACGTGCTTGCCGGAGCCGTTTACGCCCGCGAAAGGTTTTTCGTGCAGCAGGCAAACGAGGCCATGCTTCTCGGCCACGCGCCTCAGCATGATCATCACCATCTGCTGGTGATCCGACGCGATGTTTGCGCTCTCGAAGACCGGCGCGACCTCGAACTGTCCGGGCGCGACCTCGTTGTGGCGCGTCTTGACCGGCACGCCGAGCTTGAACAGCTCCCGATCACTATCCATCATGAAGGCGATCACGCGCTCGGCAATGACGCCGAAGTAGTGGTCTTCGAACTCCTGCCCCTTCGGGGGCTTGGCGCCGAAGAGCGCGCGCCCGGCATTCAGGAGGTCGGGCCGCGCGTAGAAAAAGTGCTTGTCGATGAGGAAGTACTCCTGCTCGGCGCCCGCGTACGAGACCACCATCCCCGGCTTCTCGTGTCCGAACAGCTTGAGGATGCGCGTCACATGGGTGTTGAGCGCCTGACCCGAGCGCAAGAGCGGTGTCTTCTTGTCCAGCGCCTCGCCGGTCCACGACACGAACGCGGTCGGGATGCACAATGTCGTGCCGTTGGTCGTCTCGAGGAGGTAGGCCGGGCTGGTCACGTCCCAGGCCGTGTAGCCGCGCGCCTCGCTGGTGGCGCGAATCCCACCGTTGGGAAAACTGGACGCGTCCGATTCGCCCTGGACCAGCGTCTTGCCCGCGAACTCGGTAATGGCGCCGCCCTCGCCGTCGGGAGACAGGAAGCTGTCCTGCTTGCCGGCGCTGAGACCGGTGAGCGGATAGAATATGTGCGCGTAGTGGGTGGCGCCCTTACCGAGGGCCCAGGCCTTCATCGCGGCAGCCACCACGTCGGCCACCCGGGGATCCAGCGGCGAGCCAGTCTCGATCGTGCGCTTGACCGAGCGAAAGGCCTCCTTGGGCAAGGTGGCTTTCATGGTGGAAAGGCCGAAGACGTTCGTGCCGAACAGGGATGCCGCGGGGCTCTCCTTGTAATCGAGGGGAACGCCCACCTCTTTGTAGTTTGTCGCTGCCGTGACCGCTTCTCGCCGTGATTTGCTTCCGCTCATGGTGCTTCGTTCTCCTATTCAGGTTCGCAACCGCCGGACATCCCGGATGTCAGCCGTTGTAGCGCTTTTGGAGAGCGAGACGGCAATGCTTTTTGCGGCCGACGACGAATTTTTCGGTCGGCGGCGCCGATAATGACGACCCCGAGTCGCCGGTATTTCGGGCGCGTTACGTGGTCTTTTCCGAACGAACAATGACGATGGGGAGGCCTACAGTTGGCCCGACGCTCCAGCAACGTGAAACCCGCCGTTCAGACGTCCGCCTGCATCTCGATCGCGCTGCGAAACCGATCCGGTGATCGAAAGAGCGCGTCCAGGCGATTCCAGGACAGCTCGCCGAGGCGGCTGGGTTGTCTGCCGATCGCGCACTGCAGGTAGACCGCCTCGCGCAGCAGCGGCTCCAGATCCAGCTTGCAGCGGGTGTCGAACGCGGCGTCGTCGATCGACCCCCGCCGCACCGCCGCCTCGAAATCGATCAGGATGGGCTCCAGCGGCGCCGGGCAGACGATGCAATTGTGCAGCTCGACGTCCCCGTGCGCGAGGCCGGCGTCTTGAAGCAGGAGCAGCTGCGCCAGCGTCTCCTCGGCCAACCGCCACAGCCCTGCCGCCGTCGCCAGAGGCAGCTTCTGCGCCTTGGCGATGTTGTTCTCCGGAGGCTCGCCGCCGAACGGCGTGAGGCGCGCGTAGGACTGACCAGGAACCAAACAGCTCCGGAAGACGGTTGGGCCGTGTCCGATCGGCGGCGGCGTGCTGCAAATCTGGGAGGCGAGCAGCTGGTGCTCGAACTCCACCTGCGGATCCCCGTGCAATCGGCCGGGGAAATACGTCTTGCGGAAGTGAAGCGGATACGTCTCCGCCGCGGGATGGATCCGACGCGTCTCTGCACCTGCGATGACCAGCTCGGCGACCATCAAGGGCAGGCCGTTCGCCTCGCGGCGCGCCCGCGTGCGAACGACGAAGTCCTGCCGCGGCGGCTTGCCGACCAGGAGGTAGAGCTCGGTCGCCAAGAGGACCGTGTGCCGCGGCGAGACCACGACGGGACGGGTTTCGTCCATGTACACCTGCCTACGACGCGCACGCGCCCAAGACAAGCCCCCGTCGGCGGCGTGCATCGATCGAAGCCTGCACCGAGGCTCCCGTATGATTATGATCGCGCCGTGCTCGCCCGGATCCTCTCTTTCACGTTTTCGACGGTGGCGACCCTGCTCCTGGTGGTCGACGCGCCCGCCGCGGTGCCGCTTTTCCTTTCAATGACGGAAACGGATTCGCCCGCGCACCGGCGGCGCACGGCGGTCCGCGCCGCCCTGGCGGCGGGCATCGTGCTGGCCTCGTTTGGAGCGATGGGCGGGCTCATCTTCCGCGTGCTCGGCATCTCGCTGGGCGCATTCCGCATTGCGGGCGGCGTCCTGCTGTTTCTCCTCGCCATCGACATGCTTCGGGCCCAGCGGTCGCGGCAACGCACATCGCCCGAGGAGGAGGCCGAGGGTTTGGACCGACCCGACGTCTCGATCTTCCCGCTGGCCATCCCGATGCTGGCAGGACCGGGCGCGACCTCCACCGTCATGGTCCTGGTCTCGCGCGCCGAGCAAGCCTGGCAATACATCGTCGTGTTCGGGGCGATCATTCTGACGGCGTTCGTTTCCTACGGCCTGCTCCGCGGCGCCGTGCCCGTCCAGCGGCGTCTCGGCCGCACCGGCATGAACGTGCTCCAGCGTGTCATGGGCCTCATCCTGGCGGCCACCGCGGTTCAGTTCGTCGTGGAAGGCATCTCGAACGTGTTGCCGACCATCGCCGCGGGACTGCGGGGAGGCTGACGGCCGCCGCAAGAGCGCCGCGCTACCGCTTGTGCGCGAAGTGATGCCAGAGCATCACGAACAGTGCGATCTGCGTCGCGACGGGCAGGACGCCCACGACGAAAATGTAGCGGGCCATGCGCCGCCAGCGCCGCCAGCGCGTCACCGGCTGTAGCCGATCGCAGTAGCCGGTCACGATGACCTGCTCGAGGTGGTCGAGATCGGCGCGCATCGCGGCCGCGCTCGGGTAGCGCTCGGCTGGATCGCGTCGGAGCGCGCGCAACACGATCTCTTCGGTCTGCCGCGAGATGTCCGGGTTCAGGGCGCGGGGCGCGGGCGGATCGCCGAGCGTCCGGATACTGGCGACCCGAAACGGATCGTCGCCCGGAAACGGCGCCCGACCGGTCAGCATCTCGTAGAGCATCGCGCCCAGACCGTAGATGTCGACGCTGGTGCGCCCGCGTTTGCGCCGGATCTGTTCGGGCGCGACGTAGTCCGCGGTGCCGATGGCCGGCGGACCGCCGGAAAACGTGAAGCGGGTCGTCTCAACGGCGTGGGCCAACCCGAAGTCGATCAAACGGATGGTCTCGTCGGGGCACAACATCACGTTGGCTGGTTTCAGGTCGTAGTGCACGAACCCGTTGCCATGAATGTGGTTGAGCGCGGCGCAAACCCGACTGGCGATCGCGATCGCCTCGGCCTCGGTCAGCGGGCGCCGTTCCTTCAGGAGATCGGCGAGCGTGCGACCCGGCACGTACTCGGTGACCAGATACGAACGCTGTCTATTCGTGGCGTGCGGAAGAAATTTCAGAACGAAGGGATGATCGAGCTGGAGGCCAATCTCCTCTTCTTGTTGAAACATCGACCACGCCCCGAGGCCGCTCGAGAACATGGGCAGCGGAACCTTGACCACCACGGGATGATCGCCGTCCTTCAGATCCCGCGCCTTGAAGATGGTCGACATCCCGCCGCGTCCGATCTCCTCGAGGAGCAGAAATCTCTCGTCGAGGGTCTGTCCGGGCGCCGCCTTCAGCTGGGGAGACACCGGCGGTCCGTTGGTTCGCGAGGCTCGAGAGCTGGGGGGGCGCGCATG
>Ga0209863_10000410_pt1 | contig 22483 bp, 14 predicted proteins | sample OrgsoiDNA2013046_FD_185796 | JGI IMG/M metagenome (GOLD analysis project Ga0209863, IMG submission 185796) | Permafrost soil microbial communities from the Arctic, to analyse light accelerated degradation of dissolved organic matter (DOM) -... | ecosystem: Environmental > Terrestrial > Soil >...
TTATCAAGGGGCGGCCCTAAAAAAATTATATGTATACCGGTATGCACTGAAGAATCCTGATTCATATGTTGCTCTTTGGCAAATTTCCCGATATATATCAGATGGTTATAACAAATACCTGGATTCTGCCTTTGATATTCTGTCGGAAAAAATTAAAAATACGGAGACTGGGAAATTGATTAGGAATGACTTAGATCATTTGGCATTAACTGACACGGGTAAGATATTTCCAGACTTGACATTGACTGATATGCATGGATATCTAAAGAATTTTTCTGAGATATCCATCGAAAATCTCCGAATAAACTCTTATCCAAGCAATTTTTTAATTGACAGTTCGGGTAAATATTAGCAATCAATTTGGGAGCCAGTGAAGTAGCTGACTATATCAGGAAGAAATTAGATTAAAAATAAATTGCTCCGCTTATAGGGATAATAATCCTATTTATTAAAAATTATCCTACGTAATCGAACAGAGCCATGAAACCAAAATCCATATGTAGCTGCATATGACAATGAAATAGCGTCAATCCTGGGTTATTGGCGACAAAGTCGATATCCATTTCCTGAAAGCCGCCCAGCATAACAACGTCTTTGATAATCCCTGATGTTTGCTTGCCTGCAATCTTTGTTATTTCAAAACTATGACGATGGAGGTGCATAGGATGAAGGTCGTCCGAAGCGTTTTTCATGTGTATTCTATAACGTTTCCCTTCTTTTAAATGAAACATAGGAGTCATAGACATCATATCAAATGCTACACCGTTGATCAACCACCTGTTAAATCCTTTATCTGCAGCCTGTTCTTTAGTAAAGACCATATCAATGATTTCGTCCGGTTCCTGAGCTTTTACATCATGCCTACCAAATAGGCGATAGTCCCATTTAAATGCGTTGGGAGATATCCATTGTGGCTTGCCTTTGTGGTTGGCGTATTCGACCACTATACCCATCCCGTTACCCCGGTCATCATCCGCCAGGTCGCCCATTATCCAGACGCCCGGATGTTTCATTTCTACAATGGCGGATATACGTTCTGCTGTTCCAATCCACAGTACGGGTATCTCCGCTGGGTTAGGGACAGGATTGCCATCCAGGGTAACAACCTTAAAATGATGACCAGGCAGGGCTAGACTCCGAATTTCAGTGGCGCTTCCGTTCAGTATGTGGAATAACACCCTTTCACCATATTTTACTTGGATAGGTTTACCATGACCCAACTTTCTTCCATTTATAGTAAATGTTTTATATCCGACTTCATATCCTTTAGGTACTCCAACTAGTCCTTTTTCCGTCTTTTCCTGTATAGCCTGTAATTCGGGGATAGCATGTCCTGCCAAAAAATCCATTGCCATATCTCCTCCCCGCATGAAGTATGCATCAAACTCCTTAAGGATAATAAATTCCTCCCGGTCATAATTGCCTGATTTGATTTTAGGCTCGATATACACGGGACCGACTTCGCCCGAATATTGTCCTTTGTTCAGATCAGCACCCGCCATCAGATGTGTATGATAAAACCGGAATCCGCCTGGTTGCGGAATAAAAATTTCCCGGCGCATACCATGTGCAGGAATAAAGGGAGTTCCTTCCTCTATGGCACCATCCACATCTGTTGGTAAAAACTGTCCATGCCAGTGAAACTGTTCTGGAGTGTCTGTTTCATTGTAAATATCCACTACTGTTCGCTCGCCTTCTTTGAATCTCAAAAGAGGCCCCGGAAATTGACCGTTATAAGTTGTCGTAGAAATTATATGTTGCGGTCCCACCTCTATTAGTCCCGTACTAATGTGAATAGTATGATCTGCTTTTTCGCTGAGTTTAGAGATTTTTGTTATCTTATTTGTAATGTCTATGCCTTTATGGCCGGTATTCTCTAAGACAATACCCGGTAAAATTCCAGCTACGGGGATTATGGATCCGCCCAGTTTTATAAATCTTCTACGATCCACGCTTTTATTCGTTAAGTTGATTAAAATAAACTATCAAAACACCATACTAAGGTAATTAAAATTAGAAAAATGTTTTGGATAGAATGCAAATCGGAATTAACCAGTATTATTTGTGTATTTTATAGTAAGTGTAGAACAAATCCTAACAGGGCGCTTCCTATTACCACGAATACAGTGTTAATTTTCCGGAATCCAAAAGTCACAATTAGGCTTACGATAGCTATTAACATCGTTCTCCATTCGGTAATTGTTTCGCGGGCGAATGAAATGCATACTGTCAAAATAATGGCAACAGACGCCACGTTCACGCCATCAAGAAATGCCGAGAACTTTTGTGATTTCCGCATCCTGGGAACCAACGGATTTAGCAATGCTACAAATACAAAAGAGGGTATAAAAATAGCAAATGTTGCTATTGCAGCTCCCGAAATTCCATTCATCTGCCAGCCAATAAAAGTGACGGATGAAAATATAGGGCCTGGGGTAAACTGTCCAACGGCAATGGCATCTACCAGTTGCGTCCGGGAGAGCAAACCTTTGGCAACTAATTCTGAATCCAGGAAGGCGAAAAGAACATAACCGCTACCATATAAGATTGCACCTATTTTTAAAAATATAAGGAAGATCTTAATATTCGCTGGTGAAAAGAAAGATGAATTTAATAACACGACCGGCGAATATCCTTTTAGGCTACTGCCAGTTCCTCGAATAACAAAAAGAATCAAAACGACGATCCCGGCTCCAAACATCACATATATTTCATTGACTCCTGCCAGAGAAACGATCAACGCAATGAATCCAACGACAACAAGTTCTCCAGATTTTAAAGCTTTCCTGGCCAACGGGAATATGGCCGAAAGTATGATCGAAATAATGGCCGGTTTGATGCCATAAATAAAAGCAGTTACTTCAGGTAATTGCCCGTAGTGCTGGTACAACCAGGCAATGAAACCAGTGATTGTTACAGCAGGTAAAATAAAGCAACATCCTGCAACCAATAGACCTCTCCATCCTCCGCGTTCATGTCCAATATGAATGGCCATTTCCGTACTGTTTGGTCCTGGAATGAGATTGGTGGCGCCGATCAGATCAAGAAAATGCTGGTGGTCCATCCACTTTCTTTTATCAACGACCTCTTTTTGCATCATCGCAATATGGGCAGCAGGCCCACCAAAAGCTGTCAGCCCCAGCTTTAAAAATAATTGAACCAATTCCTTTAAGCTAGTTTTCCCTTTTTGCATTCCAGTTTAAATCAATTGAAGGCTTGCCGCTCCCGTATATAAATAAGAAAAGCAAAAGCATCGTCATGGCGAAATCTGTTCGTCCATCATGCGCCATGGGCCAAAAACCCTTTTCCAGGAACTCCGGCCATTTAGTTGTAATAAAAGCAACTACCATAATAATTAGCAACGGGATAACTGCTAACCTTGTTATCAATCCAATAATGATTAAGAGGGAACAAGCTATTTCAATGGAGGCGGTAAAGGGTGCCCAAAATGCCGGATGTCCAATCCCTAATTTTTCAAATCGGTCGATCCCAACAGCATCCGGATACAAAAATTTCTGGATACCTTCAGATAAAAATATAAGCCCGACTGTTAATCGTATAATTAGAGCCGGTGAATTAACCGTTTGAATTATTCTTCTCATTCTGAGATCTTATGGAAATTTGACTTTTTTATAGTGGAATAGCCAGGAGTAATGAAAGATATCAAATAGTTACATAACGAGATCAAAGAATCAAAAAGTAAAATTAATATAATTGACCCACACCGCTCTCCTGTCAAAATTTTCCCGGAAAGAGTGTATCATGAATTCATTGTCGTAGATTATCTCCTTCCTAAATACTCTTTTCCCATTTATAATTACGGTCACTGGTTTTGAGATGTCGATCATTTCCGGCGAAATAAATATTGACAATTTTTTTATACGGGACGTTTCAATTTCGAAGATGTTGTCTTTGTAATGCGCTTTAACTGCTCCCGATAATCGCGGAAAATTAAATGCAGTAATAAGCGTATCGGAAATTTTGCTTGTGTCACGACTATCGATCCAATGGGTTACCAATCCTGAATGGGAAAAGCAAAGTGATTCTTACCACGGCTTACACGGACTACGCATTGGAAGGATATGAACATGATGTGATTGATTATCTCCTGAAGCCCGTTTCTTTTGAGCGTTTTTACAAGGCGATAGAGAAAGCCCGTAAATCAATTGAAACCGGCGCTGTTCAGAAAGTCATCACGGAAAATAATAGCGAAAGCAACGCGGTTCTATTGTTTGTCGTGCAAAATCCTCGACAAGATTTCAAAAAGAAAAGAGTAGTTAAAAAGAAATAACTTCAATTGATAAACAGCTCTTTGATTCAATGCTAAAAATTCTGCTGGCAAATTACTCGCAAAAAAGAAAAGGCCACCCACGGTGACCTTTACATGTTTGAATCCTAAGCTCCCCCTGCTGGGGCGAATTTATTTTTGATTTTCAATATGTTATGGAGTTATTGCAATACCATCTAATAACACCTAATGGCAGGGTTAAATAGATTTACGTACATCTCCTGTACTGAAAACGAACAGTTTTTGCGGTTGTATGAATCAATATTCCGGTGAATATCAAATATTTGGGATATTGGAGCTTTAATTGAAGCAAATTGGTCGAATTGACCGTCCAAGTGTTGTTTCCTAGTCAAACCCCTCAATATGATCAAAAATGTATTGCGAATTGCCCTGCGCAATTTTAGAAAAGACAAATGGTTCAGTCTGATAAATATTTTGGGCCTCACCATCGGAATCACGTTCAGCCTGTTTTTAATCTTTTATGTGAGAGATGAACTCAGTTACGACCGGTTTAACACATATGCGGATCGCATATACCGTATAGTCACCTACGTTACAGAAAAAGATAAGAATACAAATTTCACATATACGGAAGCGCCTCTGGCTTTTCAAATGAAAAAAGACTATCCTGAAGTGCAGGAAGCTGCCCGGATGGTACCCAGGGAAAGGACTCTTTTTAAAGTAGGTGATAAAAGTTTCTTCGAAACAAAACTATACTACGCCGACAGCAATATTTTTAGAATTTTTACTGCAAAGTTTCTGGAGGGCAATCCAAATACAGCATTGGTTGAGCCGAAAAGCGTTGTCATAAACAAAACGACTGCCGAAAAATATTTCGGCAAAAACGTACCGGTTGTTGGCAAAACACTACACACGGTGTATGAACTTTATAAAGTGACTGGAGTTTTTGAAGACATTCCTGAAAACACGCATATCCGCTACAATATGCTCATCTCCATGTCTTCGGATTCAAACAACTATAATCAGAACTGGGGCAATTTTAATTATTTCACTTACGCTTTGTTGAAGCCCGGAGCAAGCCAGCAGGCATTTCAGAAAAAAGTAGATCAGACGGTTGATAAATTTGTAAAGCCCGTATTTGATCCTTTTGGCGTGAAGATGCGTTTTTATGCACAGCCTATTGTCGACATTCACCTTCATTCAGAAATGGAAAGAGAACCCGAAGAATTAGGAAGTATGTCATACATATGGACTTTTTCCGCAGTGGCGTTTTTTATGCTGCTCATCGCCTGTATCAATTATATGAATCTCACTACGGCAAGGTCTGCGAGAAGGGCAAAAGAAATTGGCATCAGAAAAGTTACCGGTTCAAAACGGAGTCAACTGATCGCACAGTTTTTAGGAGAATCCGTACTTACAGCGATGGCCGCTGTGGTGCTCAGTTTTATACTGATCGTACTATTATTTCCCGTCTTCAATTCGATCTCCGGAAAATCGTTTTCGATTACGACCCTGTTACAGCCTTTCAATATATTCCTGATACTCAGCGTTGGTTTATTTACCGGCCTCATCGGTGGAAGTTATCCTGCTTTTTATTTGTCGGCATTTCAGCCGGTAAGTATATTAAAAGGTGCGCTATCCAATGCATCTGGAAATATCAATCTTCGCAGGACGCTGGTTGTATTACAATTCTCCATTTCCATGGTCATGCTGATTTGTACATGGATCGTTTACAAGCAGCTCGAATTTATGAGAAATAAAGACCTGGGATTTGACAAGAACCAGGTTATGACTGTGGTGGTCAATACGGGTAAATTCGAGCCGGAAAAAATAATTGCGATGGGTAATGATTTTCGCAGATTGTCGTCAGTGGCTGATGTTGGCGTTGGGGGTTCCTATCCCGGATCAGGTAATACCAGTTTGAATCTTTTCAGGGTTCAAACTAAAACCGGGCATGTAGACAAGGGCATCGAATGTTATGGCGTTGATGCCCACTATTTTTCAGCTCTCGGAATCAAGGTTGTTGCAGGACGAAATTTTGAGCCGGCAGATACTTCACATGGTACCATGGTAAACGAAAGTTTTGCAAAACATTTTGGATGGGATCAGCCTATTGGTCAGCGCATTACTTTCCCTGGTGATACCTCTGTTAAAGATTATCTCGAAGTGGTTGGTGTCGTAAAGGATTTTAATCAAAATTCTCTGTATAATCCAATACAGCCGCTTTTGTTTTTTTATGGCCCGTTGAATAATACATATATAATGAAGTTGAAGCCGGGAAATTCAAGCAATACGCTCGCACAGGTGGAGGGTGTCTGGAAAAAATATTTCCCCGCACTGCCCTTCGAATTTAAATTTTTGGATGAAGGATTGAATTCGCAATACGTGGCTGATCAGAAACGCGGAAAAATTTTCGCTTCGCTGGCTATCCTGACGATCATTATTACCTGCCTGGGTTTGCTGGGCCTAACGGCTTACACCACGCAACAAAAACAAAAAGAAATCAGCGTGCGCAGGGTGCTTGGTGCGAGTGTCGGACAAATCATTATATTAATTACCAGGAATTATTTCTGGCTTGCATTGATTGCCGCAGCGATTGCTTTCCCGGTTGCCTATTATTTTATGAGTAACTGGATGAAAGCATTTTCATATAGTCCGGGTATATCGGCCATGCCGTTTATTCTTTCGGCCATGGTGATCATAATAACAGCCATACTTACAGCAACCTTTCACTCTGCGAAGGCCGCACTTTCAAATCCGTCTAAGAATTTGAGATCGGAATAAAAGCTGGTGTCTACTATCATGTTCAATCAGTCTGCGACGCGGATCTTTTGTATAGCCTACATAATACAGGTCAGCATTTTCAGAATAAGGAATATAAAGGAAATACATGAAAAAAGGTTCTGATTTCTCAGAACCTTGTGCTCCCCCTGATGCGCATATAATATATTGCAATACAGTAATTTAATTGTTTTGGAAATACAACCAGCAATACCTCTTTTGCACCTCAAATTATCACCCGGTTTTGAATATCACTTCCGTCTGCTTCTTATAGCCTGGATTGTTTTCTAAAGCCAGTATAGTCGTTTCTCATTTTCAAAAGTTATTTAAGGGTGGCACATCTATTTATTCTCCTTAAATCCTAATACCATCCAAATTGTTAATGCTTCCTGGTTTGAAACTATATATTCACAGCCGGATCCAATAGCGATCGTTTCTTTCGAGATCTCCTGTATTGCTGTAATCAATCTCTTCCCAGTTATTTTTTTTGGAGCGTACTTTAATAATGTCATTTTTTATCAGATACCCCTTCCGGATAGATGAAGAATCCGGAGCGTCAAACAGTCTGGTTTTTTCCTGTATGACGTCTATCTTCTTCCAGACCATCCCTTTCTTTAATTTCATGGTTACCCCCTTCTTCGATGTGAAACTTACTGTGTTATATCCTTCAGGCTCATCACTTAAAAACACGGTTATAGAACTGTCTATTGAAAAAATAATTTTCCCGGTCATCGTTTGCCCAAGCCATCCCGCATTTATGCTGGCCATTGAATCTGAAACAATACGTCCCTGAAAATAAAAGACATTAATATCTGTAAATTCCTTATTCTTCTCATTCCATTTGTCATAATACTGGTAGGCGCCGGTAACCGAGTCGTTGTAAACGGCCAGCGAGAATTCATTGTATTTTCCATACATGCCGGAATTCGCTTTAATTTTAACAGGCCGGGGCTGGTTTGCTGAAAATAACAGGAAAACAAACGGTAAAATTATTTTCATCAGTAAAAATTTTCAGATGAGTATGACGCAGATCATTTTTACTTAAGCTGGTTCAGCTTTCCTGTTACTCAATATCGCTGCTGCGTATTTCTGCTCCGTCATGATGTGGTCGTTTCTCTGCAGAGTCGATCTTTACAAAGATGATATAATATTTATTATATTTTTCAGGTTTACTGAGCACGTTTTTCAGATGTCTGGCAATGTCTTTAAATTCATACACCTGCTCACCAGGATCAGGGTCTAACGGCTTTTTACAATTGATTAAATTAACGGTCAAGATGGAATCATTCAAGTCGTTAGGTTGCCAATTTTCATATTCTATTACCTGGCATGCCCATGTTTTCATGAGACTATCAGATGTTTTACCACCATCTACAAAGTCGGGTTCTTTGCTTTCGTATTTTAATAAGTGCCCTTTCTTTCCGCCGACCGAACATTTACTTAGCAATAAAGCAAATGCCAAAAGTGTGATTGCCGATAAGAAATTATTCATAAGAGTTTGTCTTATTGAGAGAATGAAGAAACGCTCAATTTAATAATATATATAAATTCAGCATACATCATTCTGACTTAGCGAGTTCGTTTTCATTTTTAAAAGTCATTAAGAATAGCACATCTTTAGCTCTTAATCAAGTTTTACCACTTGACCTTGTAAATATCGTAAGCCAAATTCAAATTCCCCCTCTCCCATTGTCGCAATGTCATCTCTGCACTAAAGGCATTGAGACCTGGTTTTGCAACTAATTCATTTAACACCTGCTTTGCCTCAACCTCATTTGTTGATAATGTATGAGTTGCTGCCCATACTCGTACGTTTTCGTTCTCTGATTTTAATAATTTAGATAATTCATTTGTTTTTCCTAGTTCTTTTAACTGCAAATAACAGTTAATTATTTTTTTAGCATACTTATTTGCAAGTTTCGAATTCAAAGCTTGTGCAGCTATATCATTTTTAATGCAAAAGCTTTCAAATTCAGCAACTATTTTGTCAGTATCGACTTCTTTCATTTTATTACGAAAAGGATCGGATGTTTATCGCAAAATTAATTTTTCGCTAGTGTGGGATATTTCCAATTATTAAACTTCAGATATTTTAATCACTTAAATAAAATTAAATAACTTTAAATAGTAAAAGCTCTTTGCTTTAATGCTAAAAGTTTGCTGGCAAATTACTGGCACAAAAGAAAAGGCCACCCACGGTGACCTTTACATGTTTGAATCCTAAGCTCCCCCTGCTGGACTTGAACCAGCGACCCTCTGATTAACAGTCAGATGCTCTAACCAGCTGAGCTAAAGGGGAATCTCCCGCCCGGTTTCCCGGAAAGGGCTGCAAAAATACGGTTTTTTCGGGTCTGGCAAAATCAGAATTGAACAAAAGTCTAACGGGAAATCCGTTCTTTTTTGAACGTGTTCTTATCTTTTATTGGCAATCTCCGAAGCATGGGTATTCAGCCCGTAACACCCTCCGCGAAAACTATCTTTGGCCTGTTTTCCTGCTTCCTTTAGGCGATCAAGTCCATATCAAGTCCATTAAACAATGGACTTGATATGGACTTGATGGGGATCAGGAAGCTCTTTGATAGCCCCCTTAATAAAAATGTTCCGTTCTGTACGGGAACCGTTCCTTGTATAGTTCCTTCACCCTGCTGATCAGTACATCCCGAAGGCCGTCTATATTTGACCGTTCGGTGGCCGACATAAACACGCAGACCGCCTGGGTTTCATCCTCCCATCTTTTTTTCAGATCCTTCAACAATTCTTCCTTTGTTGACGCTTCCAGCCAGGCGTCGAAATTTAATTCCTCGTAGCGATCCATTTTATTAAATACATAAATCACCGGCTTGTTAAAGGCATTGATTTCCTGCAGGGTCTTCTTCACTACTCCGATCTGCTCTTCATACCGGGGATGAGAGATATCCACCACATGTAATAGAAGATCGGACTCCCTCACTTCATCCAATGTGCTTTTAAAACTTTCCACGAGATGATGTGGCAGCTTGCGAATAAATCCAACCGTGTCGCTCACTAAAAAAGGTAGATTCTCATAAACCATCTTACGTGTAGTCGTGTCCAGGGTCGCAAACAATTTATTCTCTGCAAAAACGTCACTCTTGCTCAACAGATTCATGAGGGTCGACTTGCCCACATTCGTATACCCGACAAGCGCCACGCGAACCAGCTCACCTCTTTCCTTTCGCTGGGTCGAGGCCTGTTTATCAATTTCTTTCAGCCTCTTCCGGAGAAGAGTTATTTTATCGCGCACAATACGCCTGTCCGTTTCTATTTCCGTTTCACCCGGACCCCTGGTTCCAATTCCACCGCCCAGCCTTTCCAGATGCTTCCACATCCCTCTCAAACGGGGTAGCAAATATTGATACTGCGCAAGCTCTACCTGCAACCGGGCCTGGGCCGTTTTGGCCCTCCGTGCAAAAATGTCGAGGATCAGATCGGACCGGTCGATCGTTTTGCAGTCCAGTACTTTTTCGATATTGGTGATCTGCGAGCCGGAGAGCTCATCGTCAAAAATCACCACCCGGATATCCTTACCCTGTATATAGTTTTTTATTTCTTCCAGTTTGCCTTTGCCGATAAAGGTCTTACTGTCCGGATGCGCCAGTTTCTGAACGAATTTACGCATGGTCATCGCTCCGGCCGTCTCGGCTAGAAAAGCCAGCTCATCCAGGTATTCGTTCACCTGTTGTTCGGTTTGATCCTGCTGCATTACGGCCACTAAAACAGCCTTTTCTTCCAGCTCTATGATATGTCGCTCTAGTGCCAAATCAATAAAATTTCGCTAAAGATAAGATCGATTAATGATCAAGGATCAATGATTAAGTATTACGCGTTACGCGTTAAGCGTTAAGCGTTAGGCGTTAAGCGTTAGGCGTTAAGCGTTAAGCGTTAGGCTTAAAGACCGCTTAGCACCAACCCGATGGAATACGGATTGATCGTCGGGCCGGCGCCGTTTTTAATCAGGGGCGTCAGTTGCAACTGCCCGAATACCCCGATCCATCCATAATTGACACGGACAGTTCCGACTACGCGTCCGCCATTGAAGAAATTCTTGGAGCTTTGCTTTTCTATATAATTATTTGTTACTTGTCCGGCAGCATTTTCCTTGTCCTTCCCCTTCGTGTATGCGCTCATCAGGAGGCCCGCTTTAAATCCCACGGCGATCTTCCAGCTCTTATTGGTATTCTCCGGATGGAATGCATATCGAAGTTCCAGGGGAACTTCCAGGGTGGTGAGAACAAGTTTATATTTTTTGAAATGGTCCGTATTACTGGTATTTGGAAATGCCAGGGTCTGGTTCCCCGGATTGGCTACCAGCACTTCGGTATTGTGGAAGAAAATATTACTGGCATCAATGCCAATACCCGCACCCACACTGAAATGAGGATCGCTTTTAAAAGGAAGGTCGTACATGAAATAAAAAGCAAAGCCGCGGGAAAAACCCGAAGTATTCATAGAATCGGTCTTGCCCACCCAATTATCATAACTAAACTCAATCATAAAATGATCATTGGCCCGGTTTGCCAGATTTAGTGAAGCATAGGTCACTTTTTTCTTCCCGTTTTTCGTGGTGTCGGACTGGGCAAAAACAGCATGACCTAAGAAAATTAACATTGCCATGCTAACGAACTTCTTCATATTTTAAATTGAGTGACAAATGTATTGGCCTTGAGGTTAATAAAAGGTTAAAGCAATCATTAAAAAGCCTCATAATCATGGCTTTTAGCCCCCGGAACCCATTTATAATAAACGATATTCCGTTGAGCCATTAATGCAAAACCAAAAACCGGGTATGCGTGACATTTTTATTGCTTATCAACCGGATTGTATACACGCCATTTGAAAAAGAAGAAATATTAACCGGCAGTTGTCCCGGAGAGATTATATGTTTTCCCTTTTGTTGCTGACCCAGGTCAAAGGAACCCATCATCTGCCCCATACCGTTTACAATCGAAATACTGCAGGAACCGGCTTCGGTCAGATCATATTCAATCACTGAACTCCCATTCATTACCGGGTTGGGATAGATTTTAATCGCTATCGAACTAACCGGTGCTGACGTGGTATCTCTGACAGATGAATCACGCGTTTTAGTATCAAGATATACCCTGTATTCTCCGGCCGCCAGGGTGAAATTCTGATTGCCCGTAACCTGTACAGAGTCATCTCCGAAATAGTTATACCAGGTGCCTTTGGAAGGAAAGGGGATCGTGGCTGTCGCCGAATTTACGTCAAAGTTTCCCATTACAACAGCGCCCACGGATGAGTCGGATAGAATCAGATATTTAAACGCCCCGTCCAGCGAGTAGACGCTGTTGGCCGTGGCAAGTTGCGGGTGATTCGTGCGAAGCTGCATCATCGAGCTATATAAATCATGTAATTTCTTTCTGGCATTATTCTGCAGGTAATCCCATCGGATGGGCTTGGGATCAAGCCGGCAATTTCCCGAAGGATCCACCGTACCATTGGGGCACCAGTTGATGGAATAATCAAATCCCAGTTCGCCGAACTCCGTGAGCATCTTCGGCCCGGGAGCCAGGGACCAGAACGCTGCAGCCGCAGCATTGCGTTGCAAACCCGTAACTGTATCCTTTATATTGTAGCCGGCACTTCCATTGTTGCCGTACGATTCGTTGTTATACATCAGACGCTCCTCATCATGGCTTTCCTGATAAACGATTAGCCCTGGGTTGTTCCATCCTCCAAGGGATGTATAGATGCTGCCCGTAAGATCCCAGGTAGAACCGCCGGGTGAAGGTGTACTGTAACCCATTGTCGCCTGGTTATAATTGGAACTCAGGTTCTCCCCCCAAAGCATCATGCCATAATTGGCGTCCACCGATTGCTCACTATTATCCGCGAACATTTCAAGGATACAATAACTACCGGGTGAAGCTGCCTGCATCTGGTTATAAATGGTATCCCATGTGGCCACGCGCCCTGCATCATATGCTCCCCAGGCCGCCACATTACAATTGTTTCCAAATGCATCGCAGGTACGCGTTTGCGTAAATCCTTTGGCGAGATCCCAGCGGTATCCATCAATATGATAGTTGGTCAGCCAGTAGTTGATAACCCGCTGGGTAAAAGTTTTTGTCGCAGTGCTTTCATGATTGAACTGAAATCCTACGTTGAAAGCATGGGTTGGATATTGATTAAACCAGGGATTGTTTGCAGCCGGCACGCCGAGTGAATTGTCCCAGTACATTTGAACCATCGGGGAGCTGCCAAAAGAATGGTTCATCACGAGGTCCATGATTACCGCAATGCCCAGCTGATGACAGGCATCCACAAATTTTTTGACGTCGTTTGCCGTCCCATATACTTTTTCGGGCGCAAAATAAAAGTTTGGATTATAACCCCAGCTGACAGCGCCTTCAAAATTGGAAAAAGGTTCTACCTCAATCGCATTTATGCCCAGCCGTTTCAGGTATCCAAGCGTATCGATAAGGCCCTGCCAGTTTCCCGCATTGGTAAAATCCGCCAGCCAGAGTTCATAGATCATTAAACTCGCTTTGTCGGGTCTTTTGAAATTACTGACCTGCCAGTTATAAGCGGGTTGCGCGGTTTGTATAACACTTGCCAGTGCGCCGCCGGCCTGGGCCGGAAAAGGTTTTAAATTGGGATAAGTAGACACAGGAATTCCGGGATCCACATTTTTATCCAGTACTTTTTCCGTATTGTAATCCGCCACGGTAATGGTATCATCAATAATATATTGGTAAGCATATTCTTTACTCGGTGTCAATCCGCTTATTTCGAGCCAGTAATAATTGCTGTCCGGTGTTTTGATCATCTGGTAAGCCGTGGCCTGCGTCCAGTTATTAAAATCACCCACGACGAGAACCTTATTTTTATGGGGAGCGAATAAAACCAAAATAACCGAACTGTCCCCCGGCAAGTAATTGATGCCTTCCTTCATTCCGGCGGGTAATGGTAAAATATCTGTTGCCGCGCTGACAAAAAAATGAAAGGTGTCCGATACCATATCCGTACTAACATTCGCCACAGCAACAACCTGCTGGTTTCCATTTACGGTAATCGGAATATTGGATGTGAGTGAATCGCCGGAAACAACGGTATTTGTCAAAACGCCATTGAAATATAAACTAAGCATTGCAACCTGATTGGAAATACAGGTGACTCTTATAGAATCTCCTATATGTTTGCTGATGAGCGCAGGAACCGGACTATAGGTTGGTTGAAAAGGAGGTTGGACAAATTGCACCGCCAGGCTGGACGTATATACCGATTGATACATATCGGTACCGTCGCTGTTGCGCTGAGCCAATGATCCGCTGCCATTTCGGAAAAGGACGGTTACCTTAAGAATTTTCTCCGAAGCCGGAACAGCAAAAAAATTCCGGACATTATGTATCGTATACAAATATTTATTGTTTCCCAGGGATGTGGCCTGCGCAGCCGGGTTAGTGGTTCCCCAGGTGAACGGAACATATCGCCAATCCGAAGAGCTCGTGCTCAAATCAGTAATTACACCAACATGAACATATACATCGCCGGTATTTGAATAGTTAAACAGTCCCTGGTTTCCCAGGGAACAATCCACAACAATGGAAATAGAATTCGTATCCAGCGGAAATGCGGGAGTTACCGTTAGTTCCTGCGCCTGCAGGGAAAAAATAAACGACAAAAATCCTGTAATGAAGTATAATTTTTTCATCGGCCTCTACAATATATTTAGAACCTCTCAAACTCCGGGTAATTAAAACGAAAAGAGGCGTTTCAAATCCGCCTCTTTTTAAAAACTTTATGCTCCAATCAGAGTCTAATGCGAAGTTAGGGTATAATGATAATTTAAGAAATCGGCAACGATCGTATACGTTCCGTCAGCAGTTGGTCCGTTAAAATTTGTCGGGAGGTTGTATCCGAAAGCTCCTCCGGAAGCAGGAACGCTGCTGTTTGCAACGGCAAATTTATTCGTCCAATCGCCATTGACCGGAAGCATGAGGTATTGCTTCCCTCCGGTTAACGGAACCGAAATTGAAAACTGCGAAGCATTTATCCGGCTGAACACCTGGTTCGGCACGGGAACCGGGTTGTTCCAGCCTCCGGCCGTAGCATCACCAACCAGGAAAAGGCTGTCTGGCAGTACCTGGGTGTAAGGTGTTACGGAAAATGTTCCCGCTTGAAAATTCACCAGGATCGTATACATACCCGAGTTATCCGGACCTGGAAAATTAGCAGTCAGGTTGTACCCAAAAGCTCCTCCGCCACTTAAACCCGCAATGGAATTATCAGCAACGGCATATTTATTGGTCCAGTCGCCATTGACTGGCAATATTAAATATTGCTTACCACCGATCAGATTAAATACACCTCCATAATCCACTGAATCGATCATTTCAAACTGTTGCGTTGGCACCGGCACCGGATTGTTCCATCCGCCGGGTGTGGCGTCGCCTACCAGGAACAACTCTTTGGAAACGGGTGGCGGAACTTTTGGAGGTATCACGTATGGCGTTACACTGATGGTGATCACATTGGACGAAAGCTGTTCGTTGTTATTCGCATAAGACGATACAACTCTTACATCCATATTATAAGCCACATTATAAGAAAAGCCAAAACCAAGGGCCACGGTGTTTATCTGTTTTGCCGTAAAAGTATCTGACAATACACCGCTTACTACAACGTCGACCGCCTTGGAAAAATTCCGTCCCGCAGAATCGATCTGTATCGTATATTTTTCCGTACCCTTCACGGTTGCATACATGGGATCCGTCCAGGACAGGGTCAGCACGTTGCTTAGGGAATCGGCGGGTTTGGCGGCAACGGCCATTTTTGAACTTGACAGCACCGGTGTGCTCCCGTTCGGATAAAAAGTATTCGTTTCTTTTTTACAGGCCATGATTACCAGCAACAACGACAAGGCAACAAAAAAGAGTTTTGAATGATTACATTTCATATAATTTTTTTTAGTCATCGTTGAATGTTGGTTACTGTGGCGTTACAGAAAACGTACCCGTTTGAAAATTTACATCAATAACATAATTACCACTTACAGCCGGAGCCAGAACATTTGCCCCGTTATAAACGAAGGGACCGCCATTGATTGCAGTCGGGTCATCATTCACCGCAACACTCCACTGATCGGTCCAGGATCCATTATCTGCAATTAATTTATACTCACCGCCACCAACAATCGGCACGGTTATTTTAAATTCAGTCGGACTTATCTGCGTAAACTGCTGAACGGGCACCTGCGACGAAGGGGATATGGGGTTGTTCCAACCACTTACCGCAAGGGCACTGCCGACAATAAAGAGTGTGCCGGATTTCGGAGGCGCTACTTTTGGCGGCGGGGCAAAAGGAGTTACTTTATAGTTCAGGGAACTGGAGAACAACGGTGCAGCAACCGGAGTAGAAGAAGTGAAGGGCTGGATAAAGGATTGAATTCTCACCTGTATGAGATGCGGTTGGCCAAAGGTCAGTTGCAATCCGTTTCCCAACAAGGCATTAAAAGCCGAAACCGTAAAAGTCTGACTCAGGGCTGAATTGATGGCGACGGTTTGCATTTTTGGACTACTAAAATTCGCACCCACGGTATCCACCTGGAGGTAGTAGGTTACATTCATCGAATTCACTCCATTACTGAATTCGTAGTTCGGATTTGTCCAGTTAAAGGTCACTGCCAATGCCGTTGTATCAGTAACCGGAAGAGGAATTGAATCCGAAGCCGTGGAAGTTAAAACGGGGGCAGTGCCGCCCTGATAATAAACTTTTGCCTCATCCTTTTTACAAGATGCCAGCAGAAGCAACCCGGATGCGGTTATCAGCATTATTTTATTAAAATATCTTTTCATAAAATCGCTTTTTTTATGCTTTACAATTTAGTATCCTGGATTTTGAATCAGATTAGAATTTGCGTTCAGGTCAACCGAAGGAAGCGGGAAAATATTAAAATGCGCATCCGCACCTGTTCCGGATGATACGCCTCCTTTCCAGGGCCATAAATAAGTTCCGGATGTAAATACTCCAAACCGCACAAGATCCGAACGCCTGAAACATTCCCAGTAAAGCTCCCTGCCCCTTTCATCCAATATATTTTGCAAGGCCAGCGTGGTCACATTTCCACTTGCATTTCCATATGCCCTTTGCCTCAGCATATTGAAATAGGTGATCGCCTGGGCGTTGCTGCCTCCGGTGCCACCTCTTAGGACTGCCTCGGCATAAACCAGGTACATTTCAGCCAACCGGAAAAGCGGAAAATCCGTGGAAGCATAGACGCTCGCATTGGGAGGAGTCGCTCCGGTAGAAGTAACATTCTGGAATTTGGTAACCGCAATTCCATCATTAAAATTGGCGATACTATTTATTACGATGTCCTGACCATTTGTATAAAATAAAGAACGGTGATCCAAAGTACCTGTCAGATCGGGAAACAAATTCGGAATATTCGCAGTTACCCGGTTGCCCGCCCATCCTCCGCCGGGTACGCCGTAATTGGCCGGTGTCATTTTACCACCGATGGATCCATTTATAATAAATGTTGTGCCTCCGTAATTCTGCGTGTTTTGTCCGTCATAATTAATGGACAGCAATTGTTCTGTATTATTTAAATTGTTATCCGCAAGAAAAAGATTCTGGTATTTCGGTAACAGGGTGTAACCGGCATTTATAACTTTGAGTGCATAGGTGATGGCATCCGAATACCTGGCCGTGCCGGTATACACTTCAGCGTTCAGATATATCCTGGCAAGTAACGCCCATACACAGGCCTGGTCCGCTCTTCCATATTCATTCTTCTGGGCGGCCACCATCGCATTGGCGCTATCCAGACTCTTGAGTTCTGACTCAATATATGTAAACAGATCTGCCCTGGAAATCTGGGGAGGGAGAAATGCTGTTCCGATCGGACTCGCATCAGTGGTGAATGGAGGCTTGGCGAACAAATCCATCAATATGGAATATTGGTAGGCGCGTAAGAAGCGAGCCTCCGCCCGATAGTATTTTATATTTGTTGCATCATCACCGGTAAATTTTGCAATGGCGGCATCATTTGCGTTACTGATAAATGAATTGGCTACCGTGATCTGGTAGAGGGAGCGGCTATACAATCCGTTGAGTATAACATTGCCTGAGTTCCAGTTTAAATTATGAAAATCAGGTACACCGGGATCGTTCCACGCACACACGCCTTCGTCTGTGCTTAATTCCTGGGCATCCCAAAGTAACCGCACAAAATCAGAAGTACCTGCATCGATGCCGCCCAGGTCGGAATTGGCAGGTCCCGTACTGCTGGTCAGGGCAAAAGAACCATACACTTTGGCAAGGGCCTGCTTATATCCCGCAGCCGTACTGTATACCGTACCGGCAGTCGTCGTATTGGAAGGATAACGATTCAAATCCTTTGAACAACCCAATAGGAATAAAATGGCCGCAGCCGCCAGACTCCCCGCATTCAACAGATTCTTTTTCATACCTGATAATTTGTATAAAATTTAAAAAAATTAAAAACCAAGATTTACACCCAGTGTATAGGTCCTGGGTTTGGGATAAATATTATTGTCGATCCCACCATATATCTCCGGATCAATGCCGGAATATTTTGTTACAGTAAATACATTCTGACAGCTTGCGCTGACGTTTAATCTCACTTTATCATTCAGTATTCTTCCCACATTGTAATTCAGGCTGAGATTGTCCATTTTCAAAAAAGAACCATTTTCTACATAGATATCAGAGAAATACTGGTTGTTGATAAAATTGGTATTGGCATAACTGGTCAGCGTATTCGAAATAAAATTATTTGGATTCAATATGGACCTTTGCACAGCCAGGTTTGCCGCAACATTGTTGTATACATAGTTGCCGATGTTGGCGCGAAGCACGGTGCTGAGGGTCCATTTCTGATAACTGACTGATGTGCTGAAACCCATGATGACCGGAGCAAATGGCGATTTATAATGATAGGCATCAGGAGAAGAAGGCGGGGATGAAATCACACCATCCCGGTTCCGGTCAACATAAAATCCTTCCATGGGCGCCCCGGATTTTGAATTGTATATCTGCTGAAGCACAAAGAATGAAAAAGGATCGTAACCTACTGTTTGCATTTGTATGGTATTGCCGGTTCCGCCGGAGATTCCTCCTGCTGCATCTCCATAGAAAGTAGGATCGTTAGTGGAATTCGTGAGCTTGGTAATCTTTATATCTTCATACGTAAAATTGAAGGAAAGGTTCCAGGTAATGTCCTTTGACTGCACGGGCACGGCATTGATCGTGAATTCTGCGCCTTTGCTGACCATACTTCCAATATTCGTAGTGACTTTGTTGGTGAAATTTGTTCCATCCGGAATAAAAATGCTGTTGATCAGGTTCGTGGTATTTTTATAATAATACTCCACACTACCCGTAATCCGGTTATTCAAAAAGCCATAATCGATCCCCACGTTTGTGGAAGCCGTCTGTTCCCATTTCAGGTTGGCGACATAAGGAGACGGCGTATACAAATAATAATAGCTGCTTCCAAACTGATACTGACTCCCGTTGTTGCTTAAATAATAGCCGGGAATATATCCGTAGTTCCCAATACCATCCTGATTACCGGTCACCCCATAACTCGCGCGGATTTTCAGATTGGAAAGAACCGTGGCATTTTTAAGAAAGTCTTCTTCCTTTATCCTCCAGGCCACGGCAATAGCCGGGAAAGTTCCATAACGGTAGGTTGGCGCAAAACGGGAAGATCCGTCCGAACGAATAGAGGCGGTTAATATATATTTATTGTCATAGGTATAGATTAACCTTCCGAAATAAGATAACAGGGTATTTTCATTTACACTTGATGGATAGAGCGGGGCCGTTCCAGCAATCGTATCTCCCTTTGAATCAAACTGGGCATAGTTATAAGTCGTTGCCTTGTTGTCATAATAGCCATATCCAGCCAGCAAATTAATATTGCTTTTTATATTCGGAATGTCTTTGAGATAATTTAGTTTGAATTCCAAAACAGTATTATTGTTCGTCCCCTTGTATTGATAATTCTGTCCGTGATTGGTGGATGTGCCCCATTGCTGCGCCGCATCGGCCGGAACATTCACATTGCCCTTTCCTTCGGACTCATCAAAGCCCAGGTTGAGGTTTGCATGGAGGTCCGGCAGGAAATGAAGTTTATAATCGAATTGAACGTTTCCAAATCCTCTATTGGCATTGCTTACGCTGCTGTACTGGTTTAATAGTGCAACCGGGTTCTTGGTTGCATTGGGATTCGGAGTGCTGTCGTTACCAATCGTCCATTCAAAATATCCTCCAAACGGGCTGCCTTTGGGAACCGTTATGGATTGCGTGGGATCAAATGATGCCGCGGCTCCAATAGCTGCCTGGTTAGCAAACCGCGTGTGTTCGTTCGTCCCATTCAGATTGATATCGATTTTCAGATGATTATCAAATAAGCTGGGATTTAAACGGATGGATGCGGTGGTGCGTTGCAGGTTATCCGTTTTCAGAATTCCCTGCTGGTCCATGTAACCGGCAGAGATATAGTACGGCATATTTTTTAGCGCCCCTGACATGCTCAAATTATTATTGGTTGTAATGCCGGTTTGATAAATCTGTTTCTGCCAGTCGGTACTCGAGCCGCCCATCAGGGCAACCTGCGCAGGTGTACCATTGGCGTTTACATAATTTTTTAATTCCTGTGTGGACAGTACGGCTTCTTCGCGGGCAATCGTAGAAGCGCCGAGTTGCGTATTAAAATTAAATACCGGTTTTCCGCCTCTCCCCTTTTTTGTTGTGATTAGGATAACTCCGCTGGATGCCCGGGAGCCATAAATAGCCGCAGCCGAGGCGTCCTTGAGTACCGTTATACTTTCAATATCATTCGGATTAATCAGTGACAAGGGATCCGTCACGCCGGGAATGGAAGAAGTGCCAAGTGGATTGTTAACATCGGGGTTCTTTAGTGATTGCAAAGGCACCCCGTCTATTACATAAAGCGGATCGTTGTTTCCGTTCAAAGAGGATAAACCACGGATGCGGACCGTCGCCGCTGCACCCGGCTGTCCGCCATTGGATGTCACAGAAACTCCGGCTACTTTCCCCGATATTAATTCATCGGGTGATGTAATGGCAGCTCCCTGCTGAAAATCTTTTGAAGTAACGGTGGCGATGGATCCGGTGAGATCCTTTTGTTTTACTGTGCCATACCCAATGACGACCACATCGCTGAGTGAAGAGACAACAGATTTTTCCAGCGATACGTTAATATCTCCGTTGCCAATTGGAATTTCTTTTTGGTTATATCCTATGGATGATACGACCAGCGTGCTGGCGGAAGCCGGCGCTGCCAGACTAAAACTACCATCACTTTTTGTCTGCGCCCCGACCTTTGTTCCTTTTACAAGAATCGTTACACCAGGCAGACCTGTACCGTCAACCAAATCTGTAATTCTACCGGAGATTGTCCTTGTCTGAGCGAAGCTTATGGATGTGATAAATAATAACGGGAACAAAGGAATGATCCCCCATGGCAATCGTTTCTTTCTCATAATGGCAGTTGTTATAAATTAAAAAATACCTGGACAGTAAATCTTAATGCAATCGATTACACAAAGTTTAGGAATAATTTTTACTCCAAAAAAATATTTTTTTACCCGGGACCGGCAGGAAGTGCTTTCCGGAATACCTGCAATGTATTACAATGTACAATTTACACGATAAATTGAAACGCATTAACCAGCCGTTAGCAAAAACCTTTATCCATCGCCGTTTACAGATTAAATGAGTCTGGTTTTGTAAATGAGGATTTGTCCCGATAAACCGGTAATCCGGATCAGGAATCAAATCCTCCTCCTGATTTACCCATCTGAATAATATTGGCAATTCCCTATTTTTGTTTAAAATTGTAAGGTAATCGATTGCACAAATGGCTAATGAAACAACGATATCGAATATTGCCAGGGAACTGAATATCACTCCGGCCACGGTTTCCAGGGCCCTTCGGGATCATCCCAATATCAGTACCGAGACTAAGGAGTCCGTTCTCAAAGTCGCCAGCCGCCTGAATTATAAGCGGAACAGGGTCGCGTCCTCACTACGAAGCGGCAAAACCCATATGATCGGGGTGATCATCCCCAGTGCGGAAATAAATTTTTTTGGATCCGTTGTGCATGGCATTGAGACGATTGCCAATGCCAACGGATACAGCGTTCTCATCTATCAGTCCAATGAATCTTACGAACATGAAGTGAAGGGTATTGAAACCCTGCTGGCCGCTCGAGTTGATGGAATACTGGTTTCCATAGCCAAGGAAACGGTGGACTATACCCATTTTACAGACGTGGTCAAACGAGGGCTGCCGATTGTATTTTTCGACCGGGGAAACGATAACATGGGAATCCCTTCCGTAGTGATTGACGATTACAAAGGCGCTTTTATTGCCACCGAGAGACTGATCAAACAGGGATACCAGCGGATTGCCCA
>Ga0209863_10000411_pt1 | contig 22433 bp, 19 predicted proteins | sample OrgsoiDNA2013046_FD_185796 | JGI IMG/M metagenome (GOLD analysis project Ga0209863, IMG submission 185796) | Permafrost soil microbial communities from the Arctic, to analyse light accelerated degradation of dissolved organic matter (DOM) -... | ecosystem: Environmental > Terrestrial > Soil >...
GACGTAGTATTTCCCGTCGGCGAACTTCATGATACTGGGATCGCGGAGCGCGCCGGTCGGACCCGCAAAGCCCGTGTTCGATACCAGCTTGAAGTTCAGTGCGTCAGACGAGCTGTAGATCGACAGGTTCTCTTGGGTGAGCGCGTCTCCGTTGAACGTCGAAAAGACGTAATTTGTCGCCAGGGCCCGGCCGCCGGCGCCCAGCAGCACGAGCGCCAAGAGGATCTGGCCAGGAGCGATCTTCAGGTATTTCATTTTTTACGGCCGGAAGGGGCCAACCACGCCGGACTGCGAGAGGCGCCCGAGGAGGCAAACAAAGCGGTCTCTTGGACCGAACCGCCGTTGCCGAACGTTGATTATCGCCCATCTGTCACCTGCGCGCCAGCCCACCCGGGGGGAGGGGGGCTCATCGGTCAGCTCCAGGCGAGGTTATAGTTCGCGACCGAGCGGGGCCGCCGATGGCGCCGGAGCCGAAGACCATGACCACTCCCGACACCGACAAGCTATTCGCAGGATCGATCCCGAGGCTCTACGACACGCACCTCGTCCCGCTGCTCTTCGAGCCGTACGCCGCAGACCTGGTGAAGCGGCTCGAGCCGCGGTCGCTGTCTCGCGTTCTCGAGACGGCCGCGGGCACCGGCGTCGTCACGCGCGCCCTGGCGTCGGAGCTCCCTTCGCCCACTTCGATCGTGGCCACAGATCTGAACCAGGCCATGCTCGACCAGGCGGCCGCCGTGGGGACGACGCGCCCCGTCGAGTGGCGTCAGGCGGATGCAATGCAGCTGCCGTTCCCGGACGGAACGTTCGACGCCGTCGTCTGCCAGTTCGGCGTCATGTTCTTCCCCGACAAGGTCAAGGCGCTTGCGGAGTCGCGTCGCGTGCTGCGGCCTGGAGGCGTCCTCGTCTTCAGCGTGTGGGATCGGCTCGCGGAGAATGAATTCGCCGACACCGTCTCGGCGGCGATGGAGTCGGTCTTTCGCGGGGACGCGCCGCGGTTCTTGGCGCGCACGCCTTATGGGTATCACGACCATTCCACGCTGAAGCGCGATCTCGCGAGCGCAGGGTTCGTCGCGTCGCCGAAAATCGAGACGGTGGCGGCGCGAAGCCGCGCGGCCTCCGCCCGGATCCCGGCGATCGCATTCTGCGAGGGAACACCCCTGAGGAACGAGATCGAGGCCCGCAACGCCGGGCTGTTGGCCGCGGCGACGGACGCCGCGGAGGAGGCGATCGCCAAGCGGTTCGGCCGCGGGCCCGTCGAGGCGAAGATCCAGGCGCACGTCGTCGCCGTCGTTCGCTGAACGCGTCGAGGTGCTGTCCCTTTTAGCTCTCCGCGCTTGACCGGCGCTGGAGCCCGAGTCGACCTCCAGCTTTCGGCCCAGGAAAACGCAGGTCTCTATCCTCTCGCGGCAGAAGCGCGCATGGGGGCGGTCGGCAACTCACATGCCTTCCCGGTAGACGATTTGCGTCTACACGGTATCCGTGAATAACTGGGAAGAGTATGGATTCACGGCAGGCGAAGGGCACCTGCACGGAAGCCGTGTAGAATTGACCGGTCCGTGATCTCTAGCTTCTCCGATGCAACGACCAAGGACCTCTTCGAGCGGAAGAATTCGGCTCGGGCGCGGAAGTTCCCGCCCGACGTCCGAGATCGGGCGCTCGACAAACTCGATCTCTTGAACGCCGCCATCAGTCTCAATGACCTCGGTAGGATCCCAGGCAACAACCTGGAGGCCCTCAAGGGCGGCCTCGCTGGGTTCCACAGCATCCGAATCAACGACCAGTGGCGGGTCGTCTTCAAGTGGGAGGGGAGCGACGCGAACGAGGTCCGGATCGCGGACTACCACTAGGCCAGAACGCCAAGAACGAATACACCAACGACGGCGACACGACAATCGACGCACACGACTCGACCTGATCAAGCAAGCCCAGCAATCTCAAACCGGAGTTTTACGACCATGTTCACCATCGACCGCGTGACCGCCCACCCCGGGCGGATCTTGCTCAAGGAGTTCCTGGAGCCGCTGAAGATGTCCCAGACCACTCTCGCTGCGAAGCTCGGGATCCCTCTCCAGAGGGTAAACGAGATCTGCAAGGGGAAGCGCGGCATCACGCCCGAAACGGCGTGGCTGCTCTACAAGGCATTCGACGTCTCGCCGCAGTTCTGGATGAACCTCCAGACGAATCACGACCTCTCGCGCACCCGCCCGCGGGGACTCACGCTGCCAAAACCGGGCCGCCGGGCGGCCTGACGGTCGGGATGTGCTCGAGGGATAGGAGGGCGATCTGTGCCGGGCGGGACCGGTGGCATGGACGATCCGCCTGCGCGGATCCAGGACGGCTTCAGCCCCGTCGGTGGCATCGACCGACGGGTGATGACCCTGGCTTTCGCGCAGGCGCCGGCGGCAGCGATGGGCCGCGCCGAGGTGATGCGCCATCCGCCGATACGCTGCCATCTCCGTTTCTGGCAGGTCCTTCAGATCGGACTGCCGTCAGGGCCAAAACTGAAACGAGTGTCTGGGGAGTTGCTCAGGGCTCGTAGAACGCGTTCAGCGCGCGTTGGTTGTACGCCGGGGAGCCGCCCACGCCGCCGGGGAGGATGCGCTTGACCGCACCGCGCCGGCCGGTCTATGCCGTGCCTGTGGCGGTGAAGCGGTCGGCCGAGGTGGTGGGTCTCCTGCGGACGGGCGACGTGCGCTTGTTGCTGGCGCGCTACGCCGATCTGGCGCTCGCGGCGCTGGTGGTCTCGATCGTCGGGATGATGATCGTGCCGCTGCCGACGCCACTGCTCGATCTCCTGATCTCGGTCAACATCGCGGCGGCGGTCACGTTGCTGCTGGTCGCGATCTACGTCAGCGACGCGCTCAAGATCGCGACCTTTCCGACGCTGCTCTTACTGACGACGCTGTTCCGGCTGGCGCTGGAGGTGTCGGCGACGCGACTCATCCTGCTGCACGCCGATGCGGGCCAGGTGATCCGCGCCTTCGGGAACTTCGTCGTCGCCGGCAACCTGGTGGTGGGCGCGGTCATCTTTCTCATCCTCACGATGATCCAATTTCTCGTGATCTCCAAAGGAGCCGAGCGCGTCGCCGAGGTCGCGGCGCGCTTCACCCTCGACGCCATGCCTGGCAAGCAGATGTCGATCGACGCCGAGCTGCGCGCCGGCCACATCGATCACAACGAGGCGCGGCGCCGCCGGGCGGCGCTGGCGCGCGAATCGCAGCTCTTCGGTTCCATGGATGGAGCCATGAAATTCGTGAAAGGCGACGCCATTGCGGGGATCGTGGTCCTGGCGGTGAACATCGTGGGCGGTCTCATCATCGGCATCCTGCAGCGCGGGATGGACGCCGGCACGGCGGCGCGCACGTACACCGTGCTCACCATCGGCGAGGGGCTGGTGGCGCAGATCCCGGCGCTGGTGATCTCGACCTCGGCGGGCATCATCGTCACGCGGGTGGCGTCGGAAGAAGAGGGCGGGCAGCTGGGACGCGACATCGGTTTGCAGATCATGGCGCAGCCCAAGGCGATCGCGATCGCGGCGGGGCTGCTCGGCCTCTTGGCGATCGTGCCCGGGCTGCCGACGATTCCGTTTCTGACCCTGGGCCTGATCTTGGGCGCGGTCGCCTGGCGTCTGCTCCGCGGACCGGTGGGGGCGGCCGGCGGAGCGACCGTCGGCGCGGCGGCGCCCGTGGGCGGCACGGCCCGCCTGGGTGCGACGCGCGCGACGCCCGAAGAGGACAGTGCCCTCTCTCCGGTGCTGACCCCGGTCGCCGTCGAGGTGGCCGCCGAGCTGGGCGCGCGTCTCGGTCCCAACGCCGGCAGCCCCGGCCTCTTCGCGACGGAGATCGTGCCGCGCTTGCGCGAGCGCCTCTTCGCCGAGCTGGGTCTGCCGTTGCCGGCCGTGCGCTTGCGCGCGGGCGTCGCCGGTCTGGGCCCGACGGCGTTCGTGCTGCGTCTCAACGAGGTTCCGCTCCGCCGCGGTGAGATTCTGGAGGGCACTGAGGCGACCGCCGGCGCACAGCTCGGCGACGAGGTGTTGGCGCTCTTGCGCCACCACGGCCACGAGCTGTTCGGGATGGACGAGGCGCAGGCGCTGCTCGACGCGCTCGAGCGCACGCACCCCACGCTGGTGCGCGAGGTGGTCCCCAAGCTGGTTCCGCTGGTTTTGATGACCGACATCCTCCGGCGCCTCCTCGAAGAGGGGATTTCGTTGCGAAACCTGCGCGACATCCTGGGCGCGCTGGCGGAGTGGGCGCCCCACGAGCGCGATCCGGTGGCGCTCACCGAGCACGTCCGCGGCGCGCTCCGGCGCGTGATCACCTACCGCTACGCGGGCGACAGCGGCGTGCTGGCCGCCTATCTCCTCGATCCGATGATCGAAGACACCATCCGCGACTCGGTCCAGAAGACCGCCACCGGAAACTACCTGGCGCTGGAACCCCAGCTCTCCCGCGATATCGTGAACGCCGTCGGGCGCGCGGTGGGGCCGGGTGCCGGCACCGGCGCCGTCCTGATCACGGGCGCGGAAATTCGGCGCTACGTTCGCCGCCTCATCGAGACCGAGCATCCCGACTTGGCTGTGCTGTCGTTCCAGGAGCTGGCGCCCGAGGCGCAGATCCGGCCCATCGCGCGCATCTCGGTGTAGCGCGCGTCGCCGCCGTCGCCGACGCTACAAGGTCATCAAGTACGCCACCAGCGCCGCCCGCTCCGAGGGAACGTTTGGACGATCGCGATTGACGTTGTCGGTGGTCAGCACAGGGGGCAGGTCGGGCGGGGGATCCAGTGCGCTCACGTTCTTGAAGAACTCCTCGTAGTGGATAACTACGTCCTCCAAGGTTGCGGCGCTGTTGTTGTGAAAGTAGGGAGCCGTCTTGCTGATGCCATGGAGCCCGGGCATATCGAGCTTCTGCCAATCATCGTTTTGGCGGAGCCCGCACGGCGAATGGAGGCAGGACCCGTCGGCTTCCGGCTCTCCCGAGAATACGTACCCACTCAGCAGGGCGCGACCGGGATCGGAGCTCGTCTTGCGGATCGTGAAACCGTCGTCGAACGAGACTTCGTACGTCTGCTGGTTGCGCGCGAGGGCCGGTGGGCAAGGGGGCAGGTTCCAGCGAGCGGGCGACTCGGTGTCCACCGGGCGCGGACAGGCGTTGAGATCGTCGCTGAAGCGTAGAATCTTCTGTGGCTGGGTCGTGGGCGTGTTCATCCCGGGTCCGTTGTGGCACTGGCTGCAAGCGCGCTGGAAGACGGCTTTCCCGGCGGTCTCGAGGTCGCTGAGCGGTGGCTCGGGGTCGGCGAGGAGGCTCGTCTCGTAAGCCGCGACGTCGTCCTTCATCTGCGTGGTCGGTTCGGTCGCGAGCTCTCCGTGACTGAGAAACGCACCGCGGGCCTGTTCCTGCAGCGTGTCGACGCGCGCGTCCAACTGATAGCCTCCCTGCGGATTCGGACCGCGCGGCCACATCGACGATTGGGGGGCGGCTCCAGTCAAGCTCACGTCGAGCACGCTCGGCACCGCGCGCCAGACGTCGGTGAAGGTCGCGGGCGAGACCGAGTAGGTCGTCGCGGTTTGGCAATCGGCCGGGACGCCATCCGTCATGCAGCTGGTCGGGTCGACCACCTTGATGTTCGCGGGGAGCGGCATTCGGATCCGGATGAGACCGTTCTGCCGAAGATTGCTGTAGTCGCTTGCGCTGCCGCCGTTGGCCACGTAGTCGTCGGCGTCGATCGGGCGAAACAGGGGATCGTCGGTGCCGCTGGCGCTCATCTGCTGAAACCGCGCTTCGACGTCGGCGGGACTGAGCTGGAAGCTGTCCGAGTCCATGTGGCAGTCGGAGCAGGCCCGACCGTTGCCCCCGAATCCGGCCAACACGCCGTCGTGGAAGACGTCATTGCCGCGCTGGATGGTCGCCGGGTCTACGCCCGCGGACGACGAGCAGCCAAACGCGCCAGCCCCTGCCATCACCAGGATCCCTCTCACCCAATTGTTCAATTTCCCAGACCCCCCCGTCTACCGAATCCGGACGCCGCGAGTGGGCGAATACCTCATGCGCGCAGAAGTAGCATTTTCGCCCCCGACGTGGAGCGCTATTTCCCAACACCAATCAACAATTTACGGCGAAGACACATGTCCGACATGTCCACCTGGAAAGGTCGGAAGGAAGCGTCGCACCGCCCAACCTCAGATCGTGAGCTGATACGCGAGGTACGCTTGAGCGCGGGCGTCGCCGCCGAACGCGGGTCCGGCCGATGCCAGCACGTGGTGCCGGGAGCTGAAGTCGGCGATCACCCCGACGTTCACCTGGAGCTCGACGGGATCTCCGTGGAGCGGGATCGTGAAGAAGGCCTCCGTCCCGAGGGTGAGCTTGCCGAACAGCAGACGTTGGAGCAGCCAGCCGGCGACCACGTCGTCGTCTCCCGATGCTAGATGAATGCCCCCACCTCCGTAGGTGGTCCACGGCCCGAAGCTCTTCTGGATCCAGATCGGCAACAGCACCTGCGTGGTTCCCGTGCCGAGGCCGCGCTCCTGGGAACCGGTCGGCAGCAGCACCAGCGGGAACACGCCGATCTGCGGTCGCCGATCTCCTTCGTCGACGAAACGATACTTGGCGCCGAGCTCGATGTCGCCGAGGCCATACTGGACGGGCGCGCCGCTCTGCCACGCGAGCGTGGCGGGCACGATGGCGTGTAGCTGTAGCCCCGGCAGGGCCCCATAGTTGACCTCGAAGTGCGGGACGGTCCCGGACGCGGTCCGGCGGGCCATCGTCCACTGCGACGCGAGGTAGAACTCCCAGTGTCCGAGATCGACGGGGGCCGGATCATCGGTCAGAAAAGGGGGACCGGCCCAGGCCCCGTGGCCGGCGAGCGTCGATGAGAACACCAGCGCCGCGACGATCGTTGCCCGGCGGCCCACCCTCGGTCGTCGCCTCGGATGCCCGGCGCGGGTCAACGAGAGGTCCACGGTTTCACGCGCGCGGCGAACGGCCGCGATCGCGGCAGATGTCGTCGAGCAGCGCGCCGAGCGCCGACGGATCGCGCGCCGTCACGGTGGCCAGGTTGTCGCGGGCGATGTCGGCGGAGATGTCGCGGCCGTCGCGCGCCAGGTCACCGACCAACGTGGCGCGCACCAGCTGCAGCGTCGGATCGGGTGTGCGGCGGATGAACGAGACCAGCTGGGCCGCGCTCTGGAGATCGGCGCCCGCCCCGGAATCGGGATGAAACGCGGCCAGCATGAACGGCGCCGGAACGTCGGGCGGTCGCCGCGCGCGGTCGGCCCGCCGCACCCGCTCGGCGAAAGCGCCGAAGGCGGCGTCGGTGACGGTCGCGCGCGGAAAGATCGCCAGGCCGATCGCGAGGTCCGGCGTGCCGCTGAGCTCGTCGATTAACGCGAGGACTGGAGCGACATCCAGCGCCTCGTCGAGGACCACGCGCCGCGCGACCCGACCGTCGCGCCAGGCGCGCGCCGCCCAGGGGCAGAGGTTCCAGCCGATCACCACCTCCTCGACGTAGCGCGCGTTCACCCGCAGCGCCTCGTCGACAGATGGCAGGGGGCTCACAGCGCCGTCGGGGCGGCCTTGTCGCCCGATTCGACGAACGCGCCCATGTGGCGGAACTTGCTGTAGCGGTCGTTGCGCAGCACCTCGGGCGCCATCAGCAAGAGCTCCGCCAAGTGGCGGCGCAGCGCCTCGCCCAGGTTGCGGGCCGACAGATCGTGATCGCGGTGGGCGCCGCCGGGCGCCTCCGGAACCACCTCGTCGACCACACCCAGCCGCAGCAGATCGGTCGCGGTCATCTTCATCGCGGCCGCCGCTTCCGCCTTCTTCCCGTCGTCGCGCCACAGAATCGACGCGCACCCCTCGGGCGAGATCACCGAATAGGTCGCGTACTCCAGCATCAAGATGCGGTTCGCGACGCCCAGCGCGAGCGCGCCGCCGGAGCCCCCTTCGCCGATGACCGCGCACACGATCGGGACGGGGAGGCCGGCCATGATCTCGAGGCTCTTGGCGATCGCTTCGGCCTGCCCGCGCTCCTCGGCGTCGACGCCCGGGTAGGCGCCCTGCGTGTCGATGAGGCAGAGGATCGGGCGGCCGGTCCGCGCGGCCAGCTCCATCAGGCGCTGCGCCTTGCGGTAGCCCTCCGGTTTCGGCTGGCCGAAATTCCGCTGCACCTTCTCCTTGGTGCTCCGGCCTTTCTGGTGGCCGACCATCAACGCCGGCATCCCCGCGAAGGTTCCGAAGCCGCCGACCACCGCCGGATCGTCGGCGAACCGGCGATCGCCGTGCAGCTCGATGAAATCGGGGACCAGACGCTCGATGAAATCCAGCGTGTAGGGGCGGGCCGGGTGGCGGGAGAGCTGCACCTTCTGCCAGGGGGTCAGCTCGGCGAAGATCTTCTGCTGCAGCTCGCGCGCCCGCGCTTCGAGCAGCATGATCTGCGGGTGCAGCTCGCTGGCGCCACCGCTCACGCGCACCAGCTCTTCGATCTTTCGCTCCAGCTCGACCACCGGACGCTCGAAATCGAGCATCGGGGTGTCGTTCCCGCGAACGAGGGGCGCAGCGGTCTCGGCCATCGGCGTAGTTTATAGCCTGTCAGGGGCTGGCGGTGTACGCGTGAGGGAGGGACAGCTTTGCTGGCCCGAGCTCTTCGCGGGGGGTGTGGGACCCTCTCAGGGTCCCACGCTTGTAATAAACGCTCGCAATAACGCGTGGCTCTGGGTCGCGGTGCGGGGGGACGGTTGGGGCACGCCGCCGATCGGCACCCCGGTGGCGGTGATCCCGCCGGACACATCGGCGGTGATGGCCGCGCCGAGCGCATAGAGAATCGTGGCGGGGATGTCGGCGGGCGTCGCCGGCTGTCCGGTCACCACGCCGACGCGAACGCCCGGGCCGATCAGCACCAGCGGCACGTGCCGGGAGGACCCCGGCCCGTAGAAGTCGGATCGCGGATCGTCGATGGGAGTGGCGCCGCGGCTGGTGATCACCACCAACGCGCCCGGGACCCCCTGCAGCACGTCGAGGGCCGCGTGGCCCAGCGTCTCGAGCTCGCCGAGCGCCTGGCCGCTGTGCCGGTCGGCGGTCCGCACGCCGCCGATCGCGACCACCGCGAGCAGGCCGGCCGGGTGCTCGGCCGCCAGCCTGCCGAGCTGGTCGCCCAGGTCGCCGCCGCTATCGAGGACGGAAAAATCGATCTTCGAGGGATCGAGGTGCAGCGTCTGAAAATCGGGCGCCCCCAGAAGAGCCGTGGCCCATCCCAGCGCGTGCGCAGCGTCGAAGAGGCTCTCGCTGGCGAACACCGTCGGTGCGCGCCAGGCGGCGTACCCGGCCGCGTTGGCGATGCGGTTTTCCGGCGGAGGCATGGCCAGCAGCCCGGCGCCCGGCGGCAGCGTCTCGTTCGGATCGTCCTCGGCGGCGGCGACGAACGGCGCGACGGGGTAGCCGCCGGTCAGCAACTGGTATTCGGTGACCGGCCAGTCGCGGCTCTCGGTCCAGCAGTCTTCGAAGCGGGTACCGACCGCCGCCGCGGTCCGCAGGCCGGTCGCCGCCTGCGCGGTCAGCGGATCGCCGAAGACCTCGTCGTCGTAGAGGCCCCCGAGGTCGAGCACCACCACCACCCGGGGGATCTCCGTGGGCGCCGGTGGCGTGCCGAGAAAACCACTTCCCGCGAGGACCAGGTCGCGCGCCGTGTCCGGCGGGCTGGGGACCAGGATGGTCTCGCCGGGATCGCCGACGAACGCGGCGCGGATCGGCCCGCGGGCCGCGGTGCGCAGGGCGACGTCTCCATTGAACGTCGACGACATCTCCAGCGTGGCCAGCGCCGTCGGGGCGATCTCCGGGTGCAGGACGGGGTGGGGCAGCATGACGCCCCGCTTGAACGCCGGTCCAGCCATGATGAGCGGTACGTAGAGCTCGTCGGCGGAGAACCCGCCGTGACGCCCGTAGGGGTACTGGGTGTGCTCCAGGAATGGGCCAGGCGCACTGTTTCCGGTGTCGACCTGGTTCAGCGTCCAGTCGTCCTGCGGGAACACCACGATGTCGGCCTGGTTGGGGCTGCAGGCGCGAAAGTCGTGGAAGCTGCGGGTGCCGAGCGCGCCGTCGGCGGTGAGCGTGCGGGTGGTGTCGAGGCCGACGATTCCGCCCGATTGAATCAGCGAGAGCAGCTTGTGCGTGACGTCGGCCTGCATCGCGGCACCCGCGGAAGTCCCGGCGCCGGGGACGTTCGCGTAGACCAGCGCGTCTCCATCCTCGTTGAGCAGCGCGTAGCTGGAGGTGTCGAGTCCCACCGGGGCGCCCTTCGCTTTCACCAGCGCCGCCAGCTGCCCGTCGGCGCTCGCGCCCCCCTGGGTTCCCAGCGCCACTTGGTTGTGGGTGTCGACCTTGCCGTGGTCGAGCGTGAAGACGATGTTGGTGCTGTCGGTGAGATCCCGGTCGTCGAGCGCGGAGAGCAGCTCGCCCAGGCCGGCGTCGTAGTCGTCGATGATCTGCGCGAGCGCCGCGCCGTCGGCACCGAAAGCGCTGGTCGGATCGTCGTCGAGGGCGATGAAGTCCCACACGAACATGAACGCGGGCATCGGGTGGTCGGGCGAGGTCGTGCGCACGAGGTCCGCGGCGTCGCGCAGCGTGAACTGGGTCTGGGTCTCGCCGCTCCCCGGCGGTCCGTCGTAGGCGTAGCCATCGGCGATCGCCGGGGGATAATCGAGGACGCCGGTGAGGATTTGTTTGGCGTCCGTCTCCGCGATGGTCACCGGTCCCAGCGCGGAGTCGATCGTCGTCCCCACGATCGACAGGTGCACATCGTCGGCGCCGGCCTCGAACGGGGGCAGCTCGCCCACGTACGCCGAGCGCCCGCCGGCGTCGCGGACCGCGTGGTAGACGCTGTCGCCCCGCGTGAGGAGCGGGTTCTTGGCGTAGATGGCGTAGTCACCGACCGCCAGGCCCGGGAAGGTCACGGGCGAAACGAAGCCGGCGCTGCGCGACAACCAGTCGTTCGAAGGGACGTTGTCGCCGTCGGGATACTGGCCGGTCAGGAGCGCCATGTTGTTCTGGTTGCTGTGGGTCGGCACGACCACCCGGGAGAAGGCCAGCGTGCCGCGCGCGACGAGGCCCTTGATATTGGGCGCGTTCGCCATCCAGAGCCCCGCGAGACCGTGATCGTCGATGTCGATCTCGATGACGTGGCCGCTCGGTCCCGGGCGGGTGCCGCTACAACCCAGCGTCAGGGCGGCGAGCGAGAGCGCGGCCGCGCGCGCGGCGGATGAGACCTTCACGTCCCGCTCAAATGTAGCCCGCCCAGCCGGCGCGATGGACCGCCTTGTAGCCACGGTACCAGCGGCAGGCGGGGTAGAGCGCGGCGACCACCAGCGCCGCGCCCAGGTAGGCCGCGCCGAGACCGAGGTGGTGCTCGACGCCCAGAATGCGCGCCGAGAGGATCAGCAGCGGGAAGTGGAGCAGGTAGAAGAACATCGGCGTCTGTCCGAGCGTGAGGACCAGGCCATTCGGTCGAAAGGCGTGGGTGCGTCCGAACGCGAAGAGCCCCGACAGACAAAGGGCGGCGATGCCGAGCTCGAGGGAGACGTACGACAGGCCGGGCGGGTACTTGCTGACGTGCAGCCACTGCACGACGGAGCTTCCGTAGCGTGGCAAACCCATATTGCCGTAGCCGTTGACGCCCCGGACGACGGCGAAGATCAGGAGGGCGACGAGGCCGGCCAGCGCCAGCTTTCCCGCCAGCCCCTCGCGCGCGGCCGGCCGCGTGAGCAGACGCCGTCCCCAACCCCAACCGAGCAGCAGAATCGCCAACCAGGGAATCGTCGGATAGGCGATCAGCAGATGCGGCCGGGAGGCGCCCGTGAGCAAGAGCGCCAGGACCAGCGGCGGGGCGGTGTGGCCGCCGGGCGCCAGCAGCCCGGTGAGCGCCTCGCCCCCCACGACGAGCGCGAGCGCGAGCACGATGGCGGCCCGATCGGGGAGGCGGCGCAGCGGGATCATGAACAGGTAGCTCGAGCCGATGCCGTAGAGAACCTGGAAGAGGATCTTCCCCTTGGGCATGACGAAGAACGAGATCCACAGCTCGAAGGCCGCGATGATCACCCCGCGCACCAGGATGTAGCGATCGATGGCGCCCGCGGAGGCGCCCCGGTCGCGCCGCTTGGCGACGGTGAAGGCCAGGCCGACCCCGGCCAGAAACAGAAAGGTCGGCGCGCAGAGGTGGGTGATCCAGCGGGTGAGGAACTGCGCGGCGGGCAGCGGCGCGCCGGGATGATAGAGGAACGCGGCGTCGGTGAAGAGGTGCCCACCGTTGAAAGCGCCGGAGCTGTGATCGATCGCCATCAAGATCATCACCAGCCCGCGCATCCAGTCGAGCGGCGCGAGTCGCGCGGTCGGGCTCGGGCCTGCGGCGGCGGCGGTCATGGGTGCGGCGCGCCCAGTGCGGCGGCGGTGCCCGGTGCGGCAGCGGGCATCGGCTCCACCCAGCGTTCCGGACGATCGGCCAAGATGAAGGCCATCGTCGCCAGGGCCGCGACCCCGCGTGCCAGGTTGTTCCGATCGATCTTGTCGAGCGTGTCGGCCGCGGAATGGTGGACGTCGAAATAGTGATCGATGTCGACCGCGAGCCCGAGGCGCGGCACGCCGCCGACCTTCAGCTCGTCGATGTCCTCGCCGGGAAAGGCGGGAATGATGGCGCCGGCGCCGATCGGCGTGAGCAGGCCGGCGAACGAGCGCGCTTCGCCGCTCCAGGCGGGGACTCCGTCGGTTACGAAGCCGACCGGCGTGCCGATCCCGGCGTCGCACTCGAACGCCCCGACCATGTGCGGAAGCTCGGCCCGGTGAAGGGCGGCGTACTGCTTGGCGCCGCGGCGGCCTTCCTCTTCGCCCGTAAACAGGACCGCGCGCAGCGTGCGGCGCGGCACCAGACCGAGCCGACGGAGGGTGGCCAGAGATTCCATCACCATGGCGCAGCCGGAGCCGTCGTCCTGCGCGCCCTGGCCGACGTCCCACGAATCGATGTGCGCCCCGATGAGGACGACCTCGTCGGGCTTTTCCCGGCCGCGGATCTCGGCGACGACGTTGGCGGACGCGACGTCGGGAAGGGTCTGGGCGCCGAGCGTGAGGTGGACCGTCACCTTCTCGCGGCGCGAGGCCAGGCGTGCGATCAACGCCGCGTCTTCGACGGAGAGCGCGGCGGCCGGGATCTTGGTGGTCCCGGCATATTTCATCCAGCCGGTGTGGGGCGCGCCCAGGCTGTGCGCCGTCAGCGAGCGAACCAAGACCGCGACGGCCCCCAGCGCGGCCGCGCGATCGGCGCCGGTCACCCGGAAGGGGAGCGCCTCGCCGTAACCCTTGCCGGCGTTTCCCGTCGCGAGCATGGCGTGGTTGTAGACGATGATCTTCCCCTTCGCGCGCGTGCCGAGCTGGGCCAGCTCCTCGAACGACGAGACGACCGCGACCTCGGCGGTGAGGCCAGCGGGCGGCGTGCCGACGCTGCCGCCAAGCGCCAGGACGGCGAGCTTGCGCGGGAACGGCGTGACGATCGCCGCCGATTCTTCGCCGCGGACCCAGTGGGGGACGTGCGCGGGCTCGAGGTGGACGTTCTGATGCCCTTCCTTGGCGAAGGTGTCGCGCGCCCAGATGATCGCGCGATCGAGCTCGGTCGAGCCGCTGATGCGCGCGCCGATCTCGTCGGTCAGGTAGGACACCTTGAGCCACGCGCCGTCGCTGTTCAGGCTGGAGGTGACGATCCGGTCGGCGCTCTCTCGATAGGATGCCGCGGTCGCGTCGGCCGCCGTCGGGGGCGGGCGCCGGCACGCGCCGGCGGCCATCGCGGCCAGAGCCACCAGCGCCGGGGAACGGGAGAATTTCGGAACTGATTTCATTTTTGGCAGCGCGGGCAAAAGAAGGTCGCCCGCTTGCGCCTGCACGATACGGAGGATCGTCCCCTTCTTGCAACGGGGACAGCGGGCGCCGATCCGCTTGGCGTGGTTGTCGGCGCGCGCCACGCGCGCCCGCCGCCGCGCCGCCCGGCGCCGAAGATTGCGCGCCGCGACCTTCACTTCGGAAAGCTTGGGCATGGGTCAGAGCGCCGCGCGGATTCGCGCGGCGAAGGCGTCGCGCTCGGCGTCGTCCAGGTAGGGCTCGCGGGGCCAGAAGAAGCCGCGCAGGCCGTCCTTGCGACGGCGCGGGATCACGTGGGTGTGGAGATGCGGGACGCTCTGGGAGACCTTGTTGTTCATCGCGACGAAGGTGCCGTCGGCACCGAGGCCCATCTCGACGGCGCGCGCGATGCGCTGAACGGCGGCGAAGAACGGGCCGATCGCCGCGGGCGGCAGATCGAGCAGCGTGCCGGTGTGGGCGACCGGCACCACCAGCACGTGACCCTTGAAGAGCGGCCGCGCATCGAGGAAGGCGACCGATGCCTCGTCGCGCGCCACGATGGTCGCCGGGCGATCTGCCGCGACGATCGCGCAGAAGACGCAGTTGGATGCGCTCATCCGGTCATTCCCCGTATCCGGTCGTTCCGATCACGCGGTTGCCCCGGTCATCGGGTCGGACCCAGCGCCCGCCACCACCGCTTCGAGCGCAACCTCGATCTCCGGGACGGCGGTGAATCGCGCGGCGGCTGCCTCCTTCCTGAACCAGGTCCGCTGGCGGCGCGCGTAGGCGAAGGTGGCGCGCACCATCTCGGCGGTCGCCTCGGCCATCGACGTCGTTCCAGCCAGGACCGCGCCGAGCTGTTTGTACCCGAGCGCCTGCAGCGGTCGCAGCGTGGGGCCGTAGCCGGCGGCGTGCAGCGCTCGCACCTCGTCGAGGAAGCCGGCGGCGATCATCGCGACCGTGCGGGCGGTGATGCGCGCGCGCGATTCGGGCAGCGGTGGATCGAGCAGCAGCACCGTCGGCGACAGATCGCGCGGCGGTGCCGCCTGCCGGCGCAGGGTGGTGATCGCGACCCCCGTCTGCTCGTAGACCTCGAGCGCCCGGCTGATGCGGACGAAATCGCGCGGCGCGATCCCGGCGGCGGCTTCCGGATCGACCGCGGTCAGCCGGGCGCGCAGCGCCTCGATGCCGTCGCGGTCCGAAAGCTCACGGTGACGCGCGCGGAGCGTCTCATCTGGCGGGGGGGCCTCGAAGAGGCCGGCGGTGAGCGCCCGGTAGTAAAGGCCGGTGCCACCGACGACGATCGGCAGGCGGTTGCGCGCCGCGATGCTCTTGATCGCCGCCCGGGCCAGCGCCGCCCAGCGCGCGGCGTGAAACGGCTCGTCGGGGTGGCAGAGGTCGAGGCCGTGGTGTGGGACGCGCCGGCGCTCCTCGCGGGTCGGCTTGGCGGTGCCGATGTCCATGCCGATGTAGACCTGCTGCGAGTCGCAGGTGACGATCTCGCCGCCCAAGCGTTCGGCCAGCGCCAGGCCGAGCGTGCTCTTTCCGGAGGCGGTTGGGCCCAGCACGGCGATGAAACGGATCGCCGGGCCGGGCGGCTCGGCGTCAGGCACGTCCGAACCGCCTTTCGAGCTCGGCGATCGGCAGCCGCAGCATCACCGGCCGTCCGTGCGGGCAATGCGAGCTGAGATCGACGTCGTCGAGCTGCGCCAGGAGCGCGAGCACGGCCGGCCGGCCCAGCACGTCGCCCGCCCGCACCACGCTGTGGCAGGCGATGGTCGCCAGCAGGTGATCGACCCGTTCCAGATCGCCGCTCCCGAGCGGTGTCCCCTCGCAGAGCTCCGCCAGCACCTCGCGCAGCAGCGGCTTGGGGTCGGCGTCCTTGAGCGGCTCGGGCATCGCGCGCAGCAGCACCACGCCGGGCGCATGCGGCGCCACCTCGAAGCCGAGCGCGTCGAGCATCTCGCTCTGCGCCGCGGCGGCCGCCGCCTCGCCGACCTCGATCGGGATCGGGAAGAGCAGCCGCTGGCGCGGGATCTGACGGGTGGCGTGGGCCGCGCGCAGCCGGGCGTAGGCCACCCGCTCGTGGGCGGCGTGCTGATCGATCAGGATCAATTCGTCCGCCGCCTCGCACACCAGATAGGTCCGGTGGATCTGCCCGATGTAGTTGAGGGCGCCGAAAAACCGCGGCGCGTCCCAGGGCAACGTCTCGCCGGTACCGGCGCGACCGTCGCCGTGGTCGTCTGCGTCTCGAGCCCGCAGGGGCAGCGCGCTCTGCGCCGGACGGGAGAACGCCCGTGCGCCGGCATCCAGGCTGCCGCCGCCCGCGCGACCAGATTCTGGCGCCGATCGATAGGTCGGGGGCTGGGTGAACGCGCGGATGGTCTGCGTCGCCCCACCGCTGCGTAGCCAGGGCGCGCGCGCGATCGCGGCGCCCACCACGTGGCGCACCGCCGCGTAGACCTCTTGCGCGCGCGCGAAGCGGACCTCCAGCTTTTGCGGGTGGACATTCACGTCCAGGTCGGCGCCCGGCAGGTCCAGAAACAGCGCCGCCAGCGGATAGCGGCCCTTGTCCAGCAACGGCCCGTACCCCAGCGCCAGCGCGTGCAAGAGCGCCCGATCCCGGATGAAGCGCCCGCCCACGAACAGGAACGTCGACCGCGCGGTCGTCGAGACCTCGTCGGGCCCGGCCAGGAAGGCCCGCACGCGGTGACCGCCCTCTTCTCCGATCGCTTCGTGCAGCACGCTGGCCCCGCGCCGCGCCAGCGCCGCGCGCACCCGCTCGCCGAGATCGCGGTGAACGGGCAGGTCCAGCGCCACCCGCCCGCCGACGCGCAGCCGAAAATGCACCGCCGGGTGCGCCAGGGCGAGGCGCAGCATCGCCTCGGAGACGTTGGCGGTCTCGGTCGCCTCGGCCTTGAGGAACTTGGCGCGCGCCGGGGTGTTGAAGAACAGGTCGCGGACCTCGACCTGGGTTCCCGCGGGGATCCCCGCCTCGCGCGCGTCGGTCTCGACGCCGGCCTCGACGGTCAGCTGCAAGCCGACCTCGGCGTCCGGCGGGCGGGTGCTCAGGGTCAGCCGCGACACCGCGGCGATCGACGGCAGCGCCTCGCCGCGAAATCCAAACGTCGTCAGCCCCCACAGATCGTCGGCGGCCGCGATCTTGGAGGTGGCGTGGCGGCGCAACGCCAGTCTGGCGTCGTCGGGCGGCATGCCGCCGCCGTCGTCCACCACTCGGATGAGGCGCCGACCGCCCCCCTCGATCTCGACCTCGATGCGCCGGGCGCCGGCGTCGATGGCGTTTTCGACCAGCTCCTTGACGACCGACGCCGGCCGCTCGACCACTTCACCGGCGGCGATCTGGTCGGCCAGCTCGGGCGGCAGGACCCGAACCTTTGTTCGCGTCGCGGGCCCCGCGCCGTCCATAAGGCGACACTACACGAAAACTACTGCCGCGCGAGCTGACTCACGAGATCTTCGCTGGCCCCGCGCACGGCGGCTTCCAGAGCTTCTAGCTCCATGCTCGGCCGGAGCTGCGGTCGCCACTGCAGCTTCGGTTTCTGCACGGTGGCCTCGCCGCTCGTGAGCATGAAGACGCCCCCGCTCGGCTGCCGGCTCACGATCAGTTGAACCGCGCAGCTCACCTCGACGTCGCGCCGGTTCGTCGCTTGCGACAGGTTCTTGATGACGCCGTCGACCGCGTACATCCCGCGGTGATCGATGGATTCGATGTCCCCGAACGGGCGCAGCTGATCGACCAGGAAGTCGCGCATGTGGCTGCGCAGGGCGGCTCCGGCGTGGTGGTCGGGATCGCCGACCGCCTTGACCTCGAACGACGGCTTGGGGGCGGTGTGCGCCCGGATGCCCGCTTCGCCCGGTTCCCGCGGTCCCAGGTCGTCGGCGCTCCCCAGCCGCCGTAGGGCCGCGCGGGCGGCGCGGCGCACCGGCGCCTCCGGATCGTGCAGCGCCGCCACCAGCGCCTCGCGCGGGAGCAGCGAGCCGATCTGGCCCAGCGAATCCGCCGCGGCGGCCCGCACACCGGGCTGGGGATCCCGCAGCGCCCCGATCAGCACCGGCACCGAGCGGACCTGCCGCAGGCGGCCCAGGATCAAGGCCGCCTCGACCCGGACCTTGAAAGACTGGTCGTGGCCGAGCGAGTCCTCGACGTCTTGAATCCGCACGTCGGGGGCCGCGCGCGCCGCGGTCGCGGCGATGGCCCCGAACGCCAGCTCGGCACAGAAGAGGGTAATCAACAGCCGAGGCGGGGAGGGCAGGTGCACCGCACGACAAGCATCGCCCCGGGCAGCCGAGCGGGTCAATGAGATCGTATGATGCGCCGCCCGACATGACCGCAAGCTCGACCAACGACATTCGCAACGACATTTCTCTGGCGTACTCCGTCGATGCCGACGACGCCTTCATGTTTCACGCGCTGAGCGCGGGGGCGGTCGAGGCCGACGGGCTGACGTTTTCACACCGCCGCGACCACACCGCGGCGCTCAACCAGCTTGCCATCGAGGGTGGCGCCGACGTGGTCGCGGTCTCGCTCGGCGTCTATCCGGCTATCGCGGCGCGCTACCAGCTCTTGCCGCACGGCGCATCCGTCGGCCGCGGGTACGGCCCGGTGGTGGTCGCGCCGCGTGCGCTGGCGCCCGCCGATCTCGCCGGCCTGCGGATCGGCATTCCCGGCGTGACCACCACGGCCTGGATGGTCTTGCGCCTGATCGCCCCGGCCGCCATCGGCGTCGAGATCCCGATCGCGCCGTTCGGCAGGATCTTCGAAGCGCTCGCGGCCGGGGAAGTGGATGCGGCGCTCCTCATCCACGAAGGGCGGCTGCTGTACCCGGCGCGGGGCCTCGCGCTGGTGGTCGATCTGGGCGAATTCTGGTTGGCGAAAACCGGGCTGCCGCTTCCGCTCGGCGTGAACGTCATTCGCCGCGCGCTCGGGGCCCCGCTGGTCGCGCGCGTCTCCGGTGTCTTGCGCGCCAGCATCGCCTGGGCGCTCGCCCATCGCCCCGAGCTGATCGCGCGAATTGCGGCGGAAGATCGCGGGGACAAAGCCCTGTCAGACAAAGGTCTTATCGACCATTATCTAAACCTTTACGCGAATCAAGATACCGCCGCCATGGCCGACGATGCGCGGCACGCGATCGGCGTCCTTTTCTCCGAAGCGCAAGCGGCGGGTCTGCTGCCCGACGAAACGGCGATCGACTGGGCGCCCTGAGGTTCGGCGCCGGAGCTTGATCTCGAACCTACGCTCGCAGCGCAGGCGCAGATTCACTCCGAAAACGGATCGATCCACCTGCTCGCCGGCACCGGGGTCTTGGTCTTCCTCGCTGGGGCCGCTGCGACCTTCGCTGGGGCCGCTGCCGCCTTCACTGGGCCCGCCGCTGCGGTCGGACGCAGACGGGCCGGCGCGCGACTGGAGGCGGGCGGCCAGCTGCGCAGCGCAACGGTTGTCCGCGCGCCGCTCGTCTCAGCCAGGTTCGGCATCTGGACGACGACGGGCTCTGCGGCGGTGGTCGCGTTCGGCGCCGGCGCAGCTTGAACGTGTACAGCCGGGGTGGGCGCGATCGGCATCGCGGCGACCCGGGCCGGCGCGACTGGCTCCGAGGCCGGTGCGGCCGGCGGCGCGGCCGGCTCTGGTTCCCGAGCCGCGACATCGTGCTCGCTCGCGCGCGGCCGAGCGCTATCCACCATGACGGTCGTGACGATGCCGCACGCGAAGGCGATCAGGCAGATGCCCGCCAGGCTGGTCCGCGAGAGGACGACCTCTGTGATCGACGCCGGCGCGGGCGATGAGACTGGCGTCATTCCGCCCATCCGCGAGATCCGGTCGGTCCGGTACAACGGAATCCCGACCGGTACAGCTTCAAATTTATTTTGCGGCGTCGGCGTGGCGTCGCTTTTCGACTGGAACTTCCGCCGCCCCACCGACACCGGTCCACCTTCAGATGCCTGAAACACTCTTCGTCTCCTCCTCTTGCGACCTCAACATAAACCGGAAATGGTCAAGGAGGTATGTCGATTGTGCACATTTTTGGTGAAAGTCTCACTTTGAGTCGCCGGGCGTCGCCAGGAAGCGGGCGACGAGGCGGCAGGCGGCAAGCGAGGCGCCTCGATGGTGTTCCCGCCACTCGCGGTGCCCGGCCGGTCCGACCCGATTCGCCACGCCAAGAACGGCGGCGAACTCGATGCCGGCGGCGGCCGCCGCGCGTGCGACCGCGAATGCCTCCAGGTTCTCCATCGTCGCGCCGGTCGCGGCGGCGATCTGGCGGCCGAGCTTCGCCGATCGGGTGATCGCCATCGGACAGGCGACCGGGTCCGCCGGGCGGCTGGGTCCGCGCGCACAGGCGGCGAGCGCCGCGCGAAGGCGGTCCGACGTCTGGGCGACGACCACCACCGGCTCAGGCAGATAGCCCTCGCCGCGCAGCACTGCGGTCGAGACGCCGTGAAGCTCGCCGGCAAGGGCGACGGTTCCGATCGCGGCGGTCAGCCGTCCGCGTGGGTAGACCCCCGCTGTCCCGACGAATATGACCCGGCCGGCCCGGGCGCCGGCGATGGTGCGCGCGGCGCCGATGCCCGCGTCGATCGCGCCAACGCCGACCGTCGCCATCTCGACGCCGCGGGCGGCCGCGGCGAGAGCGCGAAGCGGGGCGATTTCCGGTTCGAACGCCGAAACGACCAGGGTGCGGGCCACGTCGGGTGCGCCGACTGCCTCAGCGGCGATCGTTCAGCTTGGCGAGCAGGCGCAGGATCTCGAGGTAGAGCCAGACCAGCGTCATCAGGAGCGCAAAGGCGCCGTACCACTCCATGTACTTGGGCGCGCCCAGCTTGGCGCCCTGCTCGATGAGGTCGAAGTCGAGCACCAAGTTCAGTGCCGCGACGCCCACGATGACCAAGCTGATCCCGATGCTGAGCGGGCTCGATGAATTCATGAAGGAGACGTTGACGCCGAAGAAACCCAGCACGAAGGAACCGAGGTAGACGATCACGATCGCGCCGGTCGCGGCGATGACACCACGCTTGAAGCCCGCGGTCGCCCGGAGGGCGCCGGTCCGGTAGGCAACCAGCAGCGTGAGAAGAACCCCGAAGGTCAGCGCCACCGACTTGATGGCGATGCCCGGATAGCGGAGCTCGAAGAGCGCCGAGATGCTCCCCAGCACCAACCCCTCACAGGCGGCGTAGATCGGCGCCGTCACCGGCGCCCAGGTCTTCTTGAAGATCGTCACCATCCCGATCACGAAGCCGCCGATGCCGCCGATCGCCAGCCAGGGGAGCAGCAGCTCCGGATTCCGCGAGTCGAAGAAGAGCTTCCAGGGCCAGATCGCCGTGAAGATCAGGACGGCCAGCAGGATGGCTGTCTTGTCGACAGCGCCCTGGATGGTCATCGCGGCGGCGTCCGGCCTGGCGCCCGCGGCGTCATTCATATTGGCGCCCGCGGCACGCGCGCCGACGAAGCCGCCGAACGACTTGGAGGAGAGGGCGGGATTGGAGGTCTTGAAGGCTGTTTTCATGGCGCGCAGATTCTAGCGCAAACCTCGAGCACAGGCCCGTCCGCGCGCCGGCGCCGAGATCTCACGGCGGGTTGGGGATCAGATCATCGACCAGCACGTTGACGGTCGTATTCGTGAGCGCAGCCGCGTGTGTCATGCCGAGGCCGATCGCCTTGGTGGTGCCGACCGTTCCGTTGAGCAGGTTGTCCGCGGTGATGGGGTCGAGCGGCTGGTCCAGCTGCGTGCCGTCGATGGAGACGATCTCGTCGCCCACCAGGATTCCCTGGTTCGCGGCGTCGGTCCCCGGGTAGACCACCCCCGCGTTGTAATAGTGTTGGCTGGTCAGGGGCGTGCCGCCGAGCCCGATGCCGACGCGCTGAAACTCGTCGACCCAGGTCTCGGTCGCGTAACGCTGCAGATGGAGCTGCCCGTGCGGGTAGTCGATGGTCACCAAGAAGTTGCGCAAGAAGCTTCCCCCCAGCAGACCGTCGAGCTGATACCCGAGCTCGCCGCCGATTTCGTCGAGGAGCGCGTCCGGCGGGTCCCCGGGCGCGTTCATGATGGTCATCACCGGCACGTTGGTCACCGTCTCGCCACCGATCGTGATGGTCCTGGCGCGGGTGACCGCGGCGTTCGATCCGCCCAACACGGTCGTGATCTGGAACCCCGGGAGCTGGGGGCGGCCGTCGGCGATGAGCATGTCGTAGACCGAGCCTCGCACCGAGACCTCGCTGGCGCCGGTGTCGAGCAGCGAGGTTGCCGCCGCGACGAAACCGGCGGTGCGCGCGCGATCGATGGGCGCGACCGATCCCGATTCCGCAGCGGTCGCCGCGAGGTTCTGCGAGGCGTGCGGTGCGGCGTTCGGGGGCGGGTCGGGTGAGCATCGCAAGGTCGTGACCGTCCTCTTCTGTGACGTGGTTGGTTCGACGTCGTTGGGGGAGTTGTCGGATCCGGAGGCGTTACGGGTGCTGTTGGTGCGGTATTTCGAGCGGATGCGGGGGATCGTCGAGTCGCATGAGGGTTCGGTGGAGAAGTTCATCGGGGATGCGGTGGTGGCGGTCTTCGGGGTGCCTGC